>ENA-UOOH01002698-UOOH01002698.1-fermentation-metagenome-genome-assembly--contig:-NODE-2698-length-14786-cov-5.570701_pt1 | contig 14786 bp, 14 predicted proteins | sample MGYA00245778_ERZ724025 | MGnify/ENA primary metagenome ERZ724025 (study PRJEB28704, sample SAMN03018313) | fermentation metagenome | biome: anthropogenic terrestrial biome; feature: soil; material... | reverse complement strand
TTATAACATACCTTCTTGATCCCCTTTTCATTGTCTGCGCCATGCAAACTGGACGGCGCTTCTTGCTCCATCAAAAACATTCACCACCCTGTACGACTACTGGAACAGAAAATCTGTGAAGTAAACGGAATCGATTTTGCCTGCGGCAAGCTGCTCGTTGATCTTATCGAGGATTTGCCGCTTCAGCGTCTCGATGTTCTCCGGTTCCTGGACGTCGGCGGTCGTTTTACGCCGCAAAAGATCAATCAGGGCATCCCTGATTTTATGTTGTTTTACCTTAATTTCTTCTTCCAGCTTGATATTTTCACTATATTCGAGCACAACCGACAGACGCAGATAACGACTGCTGCCAAAGTCGCTAAGGTTAACAACCACGTCACCGAGATTGGTTACCATTGTCTTTTTCTCTTTTCCCTCGGCTTGCCGGCTTTCCGAAAAAACATACGGAATTTGTCCACTGAAATAACAGTAGGCGGCCCCTGCCGCGGCGGCAACCACCACCGCGGCCAGAGCGAGAATAACAATGCGCTTTATGCCCTTTTTTTCCTTTTTTCCTTTTTGCTTGCCGCTTTCATTAGCCGGCTCGACGGCCTGTTTATTTTTCTTTGCTCCGAACATAAGCTACCGCTTCAGATCTATCAGTTCACCCAGCATCGTATCGGAGGTTGTAATAACCCTGGCGCTGGCCTGATATCCCCTCTGGGTAGTAATTAAATTGGCAAATTCCGTGGTCAAATCGGTATTAGACATTTCCAGTGTGCCCGACTGCACAACATATCCACTCGGATCCTCGACGGGTTTAATCGTATCGACGTCGGGGCTCTTGTACAAGTTACCGCCGGCCTTGGCCAGACCCTCGGGGTCATTAAATACGGCCACGCCAATTTTTACATCAAGCGGCGTGCTGTTGACAAAAACGCTGCCGTCACTGTCAATTTTGATGTTTTCAATGCTTTCCGTATCCGGGTCCTCTAACATTTGAATGGCCTCTTTTTCGTCGCTCAAAACATAGAGACCTGAAGAATTAACAAGGTAGCCGTCCTGGTCGACGTACAGGGCGCCGTCCCTGGTGTAATAAATGTCAGTATCATCAGCAATGTCTTCATTTGAAGAAGCTACCATAAAGAAACCGTCCCCGACCAGCGCCAGGTCCAGCACTCTTCCCGTGGATTGCAGGCCGCCCTGGCCAAAATTATTGTCGATGGAGGAAACAGAGATACCCAGGCCAATCTGTGACGGGTTATTGGTGTTGGAGCCAACCTGGGAAATGGAATTGCCTCTGAAATCCTGACTGATAATTTCAGCGAAATTGACCCTCCCCGACTTAAAACCGTTGGTACTGATGTTGGCAATATTGTTGGCAATGACATCCATGCGGACTTGCTGGTTCCGCATGCCCGAAGTAGCGCTGTAAAGCGATCTGATCATTATTTTACCTCCTTTGATTGCGGACCGCCTCCGTCGTTCGGCGATCCAGCGGCCTCCTTTCGGGCCGGCCTTTTTATTTTGATAGAATAACAGCACTGTCGATATTGGTAAAAACATGCTCCTTCATTCGTTCACCGCCTATGGCCGTGACCACTGTGCGGTTGGCCACACTGGCAACCAGGGCCAGGTCACCGTAAAGGATCAACGAATCCCTCGAACCTTTAGCCGCAGCCAGCCGGAGTGCCTGCTCAATATTGCTCAGGTCGCGCGGGGTAAGAGCAATCTTTTGCTGCTGCAATCTTTTCTCAGCATGGGCGGACAACTTGACCCCTTTTTGCCGCTGAATCTCTCGCTCCAGCGACTCCTTAAACAGCCGCGCTTTGCCGGTATCCTGCTTTAGTCCGGGCGCCGGACCCTCTCCCGGCAGTACGGGCGGCAAACCCTGTCCAATTTTGTTAGCCACAGCATCCCTCCTTATTCCAGCCGGACAAGATCACTCAAGGCGTAGTACTTGCCATCCACCATTACTTCCACGCTTCCGTTTTGAAGCGTAACTTTTTGCAACGTCCCCTCGACTAGTTCTCCGTTCGCATCGGTTACCGCCACATTGCGGTTGATTAAACTACCGGCTTGCAAAAAGAACATCCCGGAAAAGGCATTATTCAGGTTTTCCATCTGCTCCAAAGTGCTGAATTGGGCCAGTTGAGCTACAAATGCGCTTGCGTCTTGGTTCTCTAAGGGATCCTGCTGAGAAATCTGTGCAGCCAGAATCTGCAAAAAGGCGTTTTTATCCAGCTTGCCGCCTGCTGTTCGTGACGGTTGGCTATAGTAGTATGACGAGTTTGTTTCATTTACCTCCATTTAATCACCCCTCCTTTTCATACCAGATAGTTAATCAAATAATGTTTTCCGTCCCGATTCTTTTCGGTTTCCTCTATCCCTCCCGACTGTTCTTCGTAAATCCCGGATTCAGCTAAAGACCGGTTATTTCCTGTTGATAGGAAAGGCTGCTCTCGCCCCCCCCAGCCCTGCTGATCCACAAAGACGGCACTTTCACCGAGCTGCAGGTGATAACCCTGAAGCGCTTCCTTTAGCTGCTCAAGGGAAGACCCTATGGCGTTTCTGGCCTGCTCGTTGTCGGTGAAAAAGCTGGCCCGCACCACTCCCTCCAGCATCGTTAACCGAACCTCGACTTTGCCTAATTGTTCAGGCTGCAGTTGCAATCGCACCCGAACCGTCTTCTGGTTATCCTGCATAAATGCCCGCACCGCCATGAAGGTGACTTGTTCTACCAACTTTTCTCCGGTGAAGGCGGGATTTGTAATGCCTGCGTTTACGGAACCTTGTTGCGGCCGCCATCCGGATTGGAGCGACCCGGCAGTCTGCTCAGGGTGGCCAACCTGTCCGGGCGGGAAGTTGGATTTACCTTCCGGCGCTGCCGCTTTGCTTTCTATTATTATGGTTTCACTTTCGGGCGCTGCTGCTTTGCTTTCAAACACTATGGCTTTACTTTCGGGTATTGCGGCTTTGTTTTCGTATATTACGACTTTACTTCCGGAGTTATCGTCCCCCTTTAACACGATCTGCCGTTGGTTCCGGGAAACATTTGAGAATTTTTTGCTTTCACTCTTACCAGGAAGCGCCGTTTGCGGTACGTTTAAGGTTTCGGGCCCGCCTTTGGCCGGGCCTCTTTCGGGAAGACGACTCAGATCCTCCGCCGGTCCCTTTTTTGTCAGTGCTGTTTGCCCCGGCGCCGCCTCGCCAGCTGCTGGGCCGGACCCATTAATCGAGATAAGCTGTTCCCGGTTTCTAAAACCCTGCTGCTCCACGAAAACGGCAACTTCACCAAGCTTCAGGTTATAGCCTTGAAGCGCTTCTCTCAGTCGATTAAGGGAAGACCCTATGACGTTCTTGGCCTGGTCGTTGTCGGTGTAAAAACCGGCACGCACTACTCCTTCGGCCAGTGTCAGCCGCACTTCAGCGCTACCAAATTGCTCGGACTGCAGGTTTAAGCGCACTCGCTCAGTTTTCTGGCTACCCTGCTCAAACGACCGCACCGCCATGAAGGTGACTTGTTCTACCAAATTCTCTCCGGTGAAAGCGGGTTTTGGATCGCCTGCGTTTACGGAGCCTTGCTGCGTCTGCCATCCGGATTGGAGTGGCCCGGCCCTCTGCTCAGGGCGGCCAACCTGCCCGGGCGGGAAGTTGGCTTTACCTTCCGGCGCCACCGCTTTGCTTTCAATTATTGTGGTTTCACTTTCGGGCACTGTTGCTTTGCTTTCATTTACTACTGCTTTACTTTCGGGTATCACCGCTTTGCTTTCGGGCATTGTGGCTTTGTTTTCGTGTATTTCACCTTTACTTCCGGAGCTATCGTCTCCCTTTAACACGATCTGCTGCTGGTAATGGTTCCAAGAAGCATTTGAGAACATTTTGCCTTCACTCTTACCAGGGACCGCAGTTTGCTGTACGCTCAAGGTTTCCGACTCACCTTTGGCCGGGCCTCTTTCGGGAAGGCAGCTCAGCTCCCCCGCCGGGCCCTTCTTTGTCAGCTCCGCTTGCTCCGACAGCGCCTCGCCCGCTGTCGAGCCTGCTCCATTAAAGAAGACTGATTGCTCCGGCTCTCCCGGGGGCAGGACACCGGGCGCGGGGGAAACAACTTGTTTCGCGAGCATCTGGCCTTGTGTGTCCGGGTCCCTGCTTTCCACCAGTATCACCGGCAGCTCATCTACTTTCGGAGCGACTGCTGTCTCTACAGCACCCAATTTTTCAAACAACTCCGGTTCGTGAAGTATTTGAATTGAACCTCCGGCGACTTCCCCGGACTTGTCATTCAGCAACGTTGCCTTTTCCACTCCAGCGAGGTAAACCTGTTCCTTTTTTTCCTTACCTCCCTGCCCAATTGTGATCACGCCCACCTGGTCCTGAAAATCATTTCCACCATCCCGAAAACAGGCAGAAAAACGTTGGGCCGGGAAGGTGGAGGCAAAGTCGGCGGCAACCTGAGGAACAACTCTAAAATCAAGATCATTAATTATTGGCTGCGGGTAGCTCTTCCAACCTGATTTAACGGTGTTTTCAAACGGAAGCCCAGCGGGCTCTTGAGCATCATTGTCCGGCATTGCCTGAAATCCAGCTTCGCTACAGGCATCAGCCTCAGGTTTAAAAGCGCTAAACCCGTTTGGAGTCCGTTCCAGAACCTGTGGACTCTCCCGGTCCCTACCGGTCACCTGGCAGCCTGGACCAGGCTTGTCTGGATTTTCAACGGCAAGCCTGTCTTTGGAAGCTAACAGCGGCGCACCTGGTAACCTCCCATTTGCAGGGGAAGCCAAAAAGCTGTTAAAACCGGTGGTTTCCGACATGGATACCAAATTGAATTTACCTATAGTCTCGAATTCAAATAAAGTGCGGCGGGCTTCCGCTAAACCGCATTCACTCCCGGCGGTTAAATCGCTGCCCGCAATCACTTGTTTAAATGCGCCGATCATCCTTGGAAATCCCGGGCTTTCGCCTGAAAAGGCCCGTTTTCCTACCGGCGACAAGGTAAAGCCTGCCTGTCGTGCAACAGTTTCATTATGATTACATTTTGATAATAATGGATACTCCAGTCGCGTTTTGCTCACCCCCTTTCGCTCCTGCGTGGCTATAGGTTGCCTAAACGCTGCCATACCTGAATCGTACTGTGACTAAATCATCACTGACAACCTGCTCCTTGTAATTGACCTCCGCAAGATAGTCCTGTAATTGTTTCTCTTTGAGCTTTTCCAACAGCAAACGCTCCTTGCGCGCTGCTATCAGTTTGCTATGGCAGGCTTCCACCTCCTGTTTTGCATCTTCCATCTGCTCCTTTAATTCTTCTATACTGCGACACAAGGACGCTCTAAAGAAATCCATATGCACGCTATCGTGCAGGCGCCGGGTCTGGCTTTCAGAAAAGCTTACTTGAAGCCGACTGCCAACTTGTTGAAGCAACCCGTCCAGGCGTCCCTGCCCGTCAATAGCTACGGCCAGTGCCCGCTCTGCGGATTTCTCCAATTCTTCCTTATATTTAAGCAATTTCTCCAGCTTGAATTTAAACAAGGCAAGGCCTCTCTCTGCATAATTCTGTCCTCTGGGCGCTCTATGAGCGTGCAGAGCTTCTCTTATTCAGCTTTATTGCAGTTAACTATTGCCTGCTGAAAAGACTTTCAAGTCTCATCAGCGTCTCTTCGAAGGTAGATGTCTCGTCGGGGTCTTGTTTTAAAAAATCAGTAATCTTTTCGTGTGCTTCGATTGCACTGTCGATTTTAAGATTTGAGCCTTTTGCGTAAGCGCCAATGTTAATGAGATCCTCTGACTGCTCGTAAATTGAAAGCATCTCCCTGATTTTTCCCGACAGTTCCAAATGCTTCTTACTGACCAGCTCCGGCATCACACGGCTGACGCTCTGGGGAATGTCTATCGCCGGGTAGTGGTTTCGTGATGTCAATCTCCTGGATAGAACAATATGTCCGTCCAGGATCCCTCGAACGGCGTCCGCAATAGGCTCGTTCATATCGTCACCTTCCACCAGCACCGTGTAAAAAGCTGTAATCGTTCCGTTCCGGGAGGTGCCCGAACGCTCCAATAGCCTGGGTAACACTGTAAAAACCGAAGGCGTATAACCTTTTGTAGCCGGCGGCTCCCCCACGGTCAGGCCCACTTCCCGCTGGGCCATGGCAAAACGGGTAATTGAATCAACCATCAAAAGCACATTTTTGCCTTGGTCGCGGAAGTATTCTGCAATCGCGCTGGCTACAAAGGCCCCTTTCAAGCGGACGAGGGCCGGTTGATCAGATGTTGCTACCACCAGGACGGAGCGTGCCAGGCCGTCCCGGCCCAGGCTGTTCTCGATAAAATCCAACACTTCGCGACTTCTTTCACCAATCAAACCAATTACATTGACATCGGCGTTACTGTACCTGGCAATCATTCCGAGCAAGGTGCTTTTACCGACCCCGCTTCCGGCAAAAATTCCAATACGCTGACCACAACCGCACGTCAGCAAAGCATCAACCGCCCTCACCCGGGTAACCAGCACATCCGCTATGCGTCTGCGCTGCAAGGCGTTGGGAGGCTTGGCGTAAACCGGGTAATCTTCTCCCTCGTTGGTTGTTCCGCCATCCATGGGAACCCCCAGTCCGTCCAGAACACGTCCCAGCAAATGTTCGCCCACCCTGATTGAGAGCGGCCGTCCGCAAGGTATCACCCTGCAGCCGGGAAAGATGCCGCCCAACTCGCCGATGGGCATAAGCAAATAGTTATTTTCCTTAAAACCAACCACTTCTGCCAATACGGGCTGCCCGTCGTTTTCGGACACCTGAATTAGGCAAACATCTTCGATAGAAGCAACGATGCCTATAACCTCAATCATCAAACCGATGACCTTGGTGACACGCCCGGCTACTTTTAAAACCCTGGCAGCGGCAACCTTCCGCCTGACAGCATCAAGATTAAGATCGGGTACTGTACCGGACATTGTTTATTCCGCCCTGCCGTATATTGTTTCCAGCATAGCCGCCCACCTCGCCTCAAGGCTTGCATCCACCATTCCCTGTTCTGTCTCAACCAGGCAGCCGCCCGCAGCTACTCCCGGGTCTGCTATAATTTGTAACCGCGCCCGGTCGTTTAGAAGCTTTTCCAATTCATATCTTTTCACATTAAAGGCATTGGCCTCGCCCGGGTTAACGTAAACGGTGTAATTCTCCCGGTTGGTCATCATCTGTACCGCCTCAACTGCGATATTCGCTACTGACTCCGGGTCCAGGCTGAGCTGCGCCCCCAGTATTTTTTTGGCAATATCCACAGCAAGCGCAGTAATGTCCTCCTGCAAGGAAATTATCTTCTCCCGGTAAATATTATTTGCCTGCTCCAAGATCCTCGCGGCTTCGGCCCGCAGGGACACAACCTCCTCTTCGGCCTTTTTCAGGCCCTCCTTATATCCTTCCTCATAGCCTTCATCGTAGCCGCTGCGTCGTGATTCCCTGAAAACCTCCTCTGCTTTCTCCTTGAATTTAGAACCAAGCAAAACCTGATTATCGTAATTATTTACTCTGTTTTCACGAAATTGATCTACATCTCCATTACCGGACGGGTCCGAAATATCCAAATAATAGTTTGTAGCTTCCTCTATACAGACACCTCTAATTAATTTAGATGACAATTGAGTCCTCACCACCTCTGGAAACCAGAATTTCACCGCTTTCCTCAAGGTTCCGGATTACCCTTACAATTTTCATTTGAGCTTCTTCAACATCTTTTACCCGGACAGGCCCCATATACTCGATCTCATCGCGCAGGAGTTCTGATGCCCGCTTCGACTGATTCCTGTAGATGCACTGCCTGACCGGCTCGCTCGCGCCCCGCATGGCCAGTGCAAGATCTTTGGTGTTGACATCACGGAGAAAGCGCTGGATTGACAGATCATCAAGCTTAAGAATATCCTCGAAAATAAACATCCTTTTCCTAACCTCTTCAGCCAGGCCGGGGTCTTCATACTCGAGCTTTTCCAAAACGGTTTTTTCCGTACCGCGCCCAACCACATTGAGGATGTCTACCAGCGTCTTTATTCCACCCACAGTATTCTGGTCCTGTAGAACAACAGAAGAAAGCTTGCTTTCCAGCAACCTCTCCAAATCCTGTGTTATTTCAGGAGAAGTGCGCTCCATCATCGCTATCCTTCTGGCAATCTCGCCCTGAAGCTCCGGCGGCATGGATTCCACAATGACAGAGGCCTGTTCAGGCTCCAGGTAAGACAGGATCAGCGCAATGGTCTGTGGATGCTCGTTGCGGATAAAGTTAAATAAAACCCTTGGATCGGTTTTGCGCAAGGCATTGAAGGGTGGAGGCTTAAAGTCGCTGGCCAGCCTTTCTAAAATAATCTCAGCCTTCTGCTTGCCGTAAGTTTTGATCAGTAGTTCCTTGGCGTAACCAAGGCCGCCTTTAACTAAATATTCCCTGGCCTGGCTGAGTTCGCCGAATTCCTTCAGAACCTTCTCCTTCATATTTTGGGAAATGACATCCATATTGGTAATGGCATAACTGATGCGCTCGACTTCGTGATCATAAAAACATCCCTGCTTTAAAATCAATGAAGAGAGATCCGAACCCAGGGAAATCAGCAATACGGCAACTTTTTCCAGACCCTTGGGATTCCTTTGTATACTCACACCACTCACACCAGAACGCCCCCTAATCTTCAGCCATCCATACCTTTAGCATCTGGGCCACATCTTCCGGCTTCTTCCTGGCAAATTCCTTTAACTCCTGCTGCTGGGGATTGTCCTTGTACTGCTCATCTTCAAGACTGGCCAGACTTTTTTCCACCAATCTAAGAGGCACCACTTTACCCTCGGCTACGCTCAGAACTTCCTCATCTTCGCTCCGTGAACTGAGTATCCTGTAAATGATCAGGAGAAGCACGATCAAGCAAACTGCAGCAGTCCCAACATAAATGTAGAACCTCTGCTTTTGCTCCTTGGCCAGGGCGTCGGCCAGGGCGTCGGCCTTGTTCATCTCTTCGTTCATCTGTTCCCGCAAACTGCTGTCAAAAGCCATACCGGAAACCAAAACCTGGTCGCCCCGTTCCGGAGTAATACCAACTGCAGCCGCAATGGTATTGCTAAGCGTTTGAACCTGGGCCGTTTCAGGATCGCTATCCAGGATCACCGCAACCGACAGCCGGCGGATATCGGCCGGCGCCCTGGAGATAGTCTCCTGCCTGGTGCCTACCTGGTAATTTCTGGCAGACTCTTCCCTGCTATAGCTCCCCGCGCTACCGCTCTCGGTCAATTCGGGGTAGTTGTCGTCAAGGTTGGAGCCAGCTCCGGGCAGGCCACCGGCCGCGTTTGAACCAGTGTTTTTTTCACTGCTGGTTACCTCGCTGACCACAGCCGGGTCTCCGAAGGGCACTGTGGTCGTAACCTGTTCCTGGGTTGAATCAATTTCCGCTGTAACCATGGCCACGGCCTTGCCCGGACCGAGAACGGTTTCCAGAACACCCTGTACCCTTTTCTCCAGGTCCTTCTCATAGTTTCTTTTGAGCTGTTGCCGATCAGAGGCATGCTGGTACAAGCTAGCGTCGGCGCTTTTACCAAGCTCATCGCTTAAGACACGCCCCTCCATGTCGATAACATGAATATTCTCCGGCTTTAACCCTTCGATGCTGCCCTCCACTAGATTACAAATCCCTTGCACTTGCTCCGGCTTTAGTCTTGCCAGGGGCTCCAGCCGCAAGGCCACAGAAGCGGAAGGCGTGCCCCTGTCATCCAGGAAGACACTCTTTTGAGGCAGGACAAGGTGCACCCTGGCCTGTTGGACACCTTCCAGCTGGACGATTGTTCTCCTTAGTTCCTCTTGGAGGGCCCGCTGGTAAAAGACCTGCTGTTCAAAATCAGTAACTCCAATTTTATTCTGGTCAAAGAGCTCAAAACCTTTGCTGCTCCCTTCAAGGGCGCCGCTGCTGGCCAGACCGATCCGGGTTTCATAAACGGTATTCTTGGGCACCAGGATAGTCTGTCCCTGATCGGTAAGCTGGTAGTTTACCTTCATTGCTTTAAGTTTTTCAACTATAGCTCCGGCTTCTTTCGGATCGAGCTGGGTGAAAAGGGGCGCGTAGGTAGATCTGGTAAAAACCGGAGCCAGATAATACAAGCCGCAGACCAGGCTTACCAGGAGTAAAACCAGAGCAACTTTGCGGGTTGTACTCATTGACTGAAAACGGTTATATAGCTTTCCCGGCGAGCCGGTCGAATCCATGGAATCACTTCCCCCACAGGCAAAGGATTATTAGATCTGCATGCGCGAAATTTCCTGATAGGCCTCAACAATCTTGTTGCGCACCTCAACCGCCAGCTGCATGCTGAGCTTGGCCTCCTGCATAGCAATGGTAACCTGGTGCAGGTCAGTTATGCCGCCTGCGATAAACTTCCCCGCCAGCTCATCGGCACTGCCCTGAACCTGGTTCAGTTTGTCCAGCGCCTGGGCCAGCACATCACCAAAATTTAAAGTTTGACCAACTCCCGGCGTTTTTTCTGTTTTCACCGGCGTTGCCTGCTGTAAAGCTGTCAATGCATCAATTTGCATGGCTTTCCAACCTCCCACCCAGATCTTGACCGGACTAATCCAGATTCGAAAAATAAGACAAAAAAATCTAGCTCTAATCCAGGGCTAGATTTTAGAAATAAATCACCAGTAGCAACCTGACGGCCATAACACGCTATGTGCCTTAGACCCAAGGCTTTGCGAGCTTTTCTTTCGAAAAGTTAGCCCTTTTACTGTATATTGTTTTGTTGTTTAAAAAATATGCTGTTTTTTCCATCGCGGCAAGGTAGGACTAAATTGCGTTACCTTTTACGGCTTGACCTAACAGCTTCTTATTTCCCTATGTCCAGCGCTCTCAGCGCCATCCCTTTGGCGGCTTCCAGCACGGTGGCGTTTGCCTCATAAGCGCGAGTGGCAGAGATCATATCCACCATTTCATTGAGGGGGTTAACATTGGGGTAGGCCACAAACCCGTCTACTCCGGCGTCCGGGTGCGCCGGGTCGTAAACCTGCCGTGCGGGACGGGGGTCCTCCACAACCGCTTCCACCTTCACGCCCCTGCCCGCATGGTTCTTTCCGACTTCCCTCATTTCGGGCAAACATTCGGAAAAAATGACGCTCTTTCTTTTGTAGGGACCCCCGCCGGCAGTACGGGTGGCGCCGGAGTTCGCCAGGTTGCCGGCAATTATGTCCAGACGCAGGCGCTCGGCTGTAAGACCGCTTGCGCTAATGGAGAACGAATCAAACAATTTCATTTGTTACCTCCTACCGGTAATGACGTAACTCAACAACATCAGCCGCTCGTTCAGTTCCTGGGCAGCCGTCTGATAAAGGATTGTGTTTACCGCCAACGAAGTCATTTCCTGGTCCACATCCACGTTATTGCCGTCAGCCCGCATGGATGTGCTCGCTTCACGCTCCACTACCGGTTCAGGTAACCCGGTCGCTTGATCAGGCAACAATGCAGTGGCGCGGAAGCCATCCCCATTAGTTAGTGCGTTTTGCAAGAATTCTTCAAACCGCACTACAGACTTTTTAAAATTCGGCGTGTTGACATTGGCAATGTTGTTGGCAATAACCCGCTGGCGCAAGGCTGTAACGTCCAGTTCCTTGCGCAGCAGGGATAAAACCGAACTTCCCGCAAGCTCCACAGCCACGCACCCCGCTTTCTAATAAAGTAAAGGCTCCTATTATTAAATAAATCTTTTAAAATATTTTATTTATGGCTAAAGTTCCATGGGTTCGCTGTCGATATAATAAATATATTGCATAAGTCATTCAATTACACGCAAAAAAAGGCTAAAGAAGTGAAACAATTAGATCATCATTGAAAAAAATGGGTACTATACGTGAATATAGAATACAATAATTTTGGTATTTTTGCAAGACACTTTGTCAAAATTAGGCAGAATATTTTTATAATTTGTCAAATTAATTGATAAAATGATGTTGAATAAGCAATAACCTGATGCATGAAGTAAAAAAGAACAACATTTTGACAGTTAAGGGACTGTTTGTTTGTTGCTCTTACATAAAAAAGTAAAAACGGGGACTGCCCGGCAATCAGTCTTTGCGCAATAGTTTTTAAATAATTGAAGGTTACATATCATTTGAGGACAAAACTAACTAAATTCAATCCAGCAACACCTGCGATAGTAAAGCCGGCCGGCTACTTAGCGGTGAGTATAGAATGTAAAATATTGTAATAAGGGAGGTTTTTTAAAATGCAAATTTATCATAATATTGCAGCTCTTAACACTTATGGTCAGTTGTCGACAGCGAATAAAGCCACTTCAAGAAACATGGAAAGATTATCGTCCGGTTTGCGCATCAACAGCGCAGCTGATGATGCTGCGGGCCTTACCATTTCAGAAAAAATGCGCGCTCAAATTCGTGGTCTGGATCAAGCAAGCCGAAATGCGCAGGACGGCATCTCCCTTATCCAAACTGCTGAAAGTGCTTTAGATCAAACACACAGCATTCTTGACCGGATGAAGGAACTGGCGGTACAGGCAGCAAACGAAACCTTAACGGATCAGGATAGAACCAACCTTCAAGGCGAACTTAATCAGCTTATTGATGAAATTGACAAAATCGGCAACCAGACTGAATTTAACAATAAAAAACTTCTCGACGGCAGTATCGGTATTGTGGCAAAAACAAACAACGGTTTTGACGGCGTCGGCACCGATTTAAAAACGGCCGTGTTTGTTCGAAGCACCACAGCCGATACCGTAGGCGGAGACCAATACACCCTAACCACTGCGGGGACCCAAACCTCAACTGCAGCGTTAGGCACCGGTTTTACGGGTGGTTTTGCAAATGATTCAATTACTATAACAAATACCGCAAGTGGGGAAAGCTTCACGGTAGCTCTGGGAAATGACGATGACGCAACTGCTGTAGTCAACAGGTTCAATGAAATAAAAGAACAATCCGGCGTGGAAGCATTTATTGGTGACAAAGGCTCTGTCGTTTTAAGGTCCACGGCTTACGGTTCGGCCTCGGAATTTACGGTTTCCGGAACAGGCACGTCGGTAACTCAAGCCGGCATCGGCGCGGTAACAAAGGGCTTAGATGCCGAAGTTCTCCTTACCTCAGGCGCTTCCTACACAGCCGACGGCAACAAGGTAACAATCACCGGCGGCAATGCTAATGGCATAACTTTTGAGATGGTCGGCACGGCAGAACAGGCTACAATAACCGAGCTTGACGTGACCACTCCGGGCGCTGCCGGTGATACAATTACAATTAATGGTGTTACAAAAACATTGACATTAGATGAAGGGGCAAGCAACTCCTCCCTGGTTGCTGCCATTAACACCATGACCAGGGACACCGGTGTCGTTGCGGAAGTAACCGGTTCAACCTTTAAACTGACCAGCATTGCTCAAGGTGATGGAGTCACAGTAACTGCAGCTGCTACTGGCACTCTTGTCTTAGCCGCGGGCACGACTACAGCCGGAACGGACAATATCGAAGATGCTTCAGCTGCAAATGCAGCGGCCATATCTGTTACAGCAGGACAAGTTAATTTCCAAGTAGGGGCAAATTCCGGGGAAACAATGACTTTAAGGGTTGGCGATATGCGGTCGAACAACCTGGGTACCGGCACTGCTACCAGTTTTGCAAGCCTTTATGAATTAAAAACCGAATCGGGAGTATCCACTTCCACCAAGGCGGCGGATTCTCTCAAAGTTATTGACGAAGCCATTGCCAAGGTCTCCTCAGAGCGCGCCAATCTAGGTTCCGTACAGAACAGGTTGGAATATAATGTTAACAGAATCGCTTCCTCCTCTGAAAACATGACGACTGCGGAATCCCGTATCCGTGACGTGGATATGGCCAAGGAAATGATGGAGTACACCAAAAACAGCATCCTGATGCAGGCCGCCCAGGCTATGCTGGCTCAAGCCAACCAGCAGCCGCAGCAAGTGCTTCAATTGCTCCGTTAATGATAATAAAGAAAGAGGAGCCTCTATTTTTAGAGGTTCCTCTTTTTATAGCTTTTTCCATTGGGCCAAAGTTAACACATGTAAAATTATTAAGCAGGAACCCCGGTTGATACAGGGCGCCTGGATCTATTTTAATTTAAACCAGGAAATCCACCCGGTTTTGCAGCACCCTGTCAACATAAGCTGTGGTTTCCCTGTAAGCGGGCACGCCGCCCGCCCTGTCCACCGCCCCCGGTCCCGCATTGTAGGCCGCCAGCGCCAGCGTAACGTCGCCGCTGTAACGTTCCAGCAGCTGTTTCAGATAGCGCACCCCCCCGTCAATATTCTGGGCCGGGTCGTAAGGGTTTTGCACGCCCAGCGAGGCCGCCGTACCCGGCATCAATTGCATCAGCCCTATAGCCCCGGCCGTGGAAACAGCATTGGGGTTGAAAGCGGATTCAGCCTGAATCACAGCCTTGACCAGGGACGGGTCCACCCCGTGACGCTCGGCAGTCCGCTCGGCCAATTCCGAAAGGCTTTGGTTACAGCTACCAGAACTATTGCCGTTGCTCTTACCTGTATTGCAGGGCTCAGCGCCGCCATACACACCGGAACGAGGCTGCGCTCCGGGCAAATTACCGCTATTACTGACGGCCGAAGACATCCGGCCTTTTCGATTTATGGCTCCAGCTAATAAGTCATTAAATCCCGCCGGTTCTGCCCCTTTACCACCCTGCCTCTTACCCCGCAGGGCTTCTTCCCAGAAACCGGCCAAAAGTGTCCTGATTATTACGTGTATTTGCATCAAAACCTGGTTTCTGAAACCTACACATATCTGATTTATGAAGAATAATCCAGATTTGC
>ENA-UOOH01002697-UOOH01002697.1-fermentation-metagenome-genome-assembly--contig:-NODE-2697-length-14789-cov-10.354622_pt1 | contig 14789 bp, 9 predicted proteins | sample MGYA00245778_ERZ724025 | MGnify/ENA primary metagenome ERZ724025 (study PRJEB28704, sample SAMN03018313) | fermentation metagenome | biome: anthropogenic terrestrial biome; feature: soil; material... | reverse complement strand
CAACAACTCATTGATGGAAATGCAGTTAAAGGTATAGTTGATTTTGGTACAAATGCATTAAGTGTATTTACCAAATTAAATAGTGTAGTTGGAACATTGCCAAGTTTATTTGCTGCTATATCTTCTATCGTTGCCCTCACAGGCAAAGACGCAGGTAAACAAAATATGCCCACCTATTAAAAGTAAGCGTAAAAATTACAATCGATAGGAGTATTGCTGACAACAATATGCGTTACATATCCAATCGCTGGAAAAGGCTAAAGACTCTCTTCCCCATTTTTATAGGGTAACGAAAGTTAGAAACAATCGAGAGTATGGTACATGGGACTTTGTAATTATTATACGCATTACAGAGTTAAATTTGATATATCTTTTTGGAGTATGATATATCATCCTAAATACTGCAAATAATGTCTAATCAGCAACTAAGTCACAACAAAGCTATTTAGGGATAGCTGTGATGAATGTCCACAGACTGCATGATATGGGAGTGTGAGTTATTCACGCTTTAAAGGGACAGTCGATTCCTATGGGAAAGCCATAGGGTGTGCTTTTGTCAAGCACGATTGCAAAAATAGTAAAAAATATAGACCACTGAATAATCAGTAATCTATATCGAATAGAAGTTTTATATGTTAAAGTAAATAATATTTTAATCAGTTGGAGATAATACACAATCAGTTAGTTTTAGATATTCTCCGTTTTTTACAGTTATATTTGTGTCACTAGAAATATATCTAGAATCTATTGCATTTGCACAACCATAAAGAGAAAGACAAGAACTTACTATAATGGAACAAGTAATTATAGTTTTGAATATTTTCATAATTTACCTTCTTTCATATATATTATACTCTTGATACTCTTGCAAAACAATAATTCAAGAAAATTTTTCCAAGAAAAGTATTGACATCGTGCATATGATATGATATAGTCTTATACAGGAGGTAAATGAATGTCAAATGTGCAAGAGGTATTTATTACCAGTGAAATTGCAGAAAAACTTGATATTACTGCTCCGTATCTTATTCGTGTAGCAAAAGAGATGGGGTTTAGTAATACAGAATTTAGAGAAGCAAAAAACATACTTATCTTTTTAGCGAAGAAGCAGTAGAAAAATTATCTGTTAAATTTCATGGTAACAAAAAAGAATAACATCCATGCCGTGTCTGCCAAAACATACATGAATGTTATTATACATATCTATCCACTATTCGTAGATGATAAATTTATTATATCATCTATTATGTGGGTTTGCAACAGATATTCAAAATTTTATTATGTCAAATGAAGTAAGTCTGCAAAGTTTATCAATCAAGATTTTGGTGAAGTTAGAGGATTAGAATATCAGAATCAACCTTGGCTTATTGGCAAAGATGTTGCTAAATGCCTTGGGTACAAGAACACAAGAGTTGCTATTCAGGATAATATTGATGATAATGATAAGGTAGTAACTAAAGTTACTACCCGAGGTGGCAAGCAAAATACTGTTATTATTAATGAATCTGGCTTCTATTCTTTAGTATTTGGCAGTAAACTTCCAAAGGCAAAGGAATTTAAACATTGGGTAACTTTTGAAGTTCTTCCGCAGATTCGTCAAACGGGTGGTTATGTTGCTGAAAATCGTGAATCTGAATTTGTGACTAAGTATTTCCCCTCTTTTGGTGAAGATACAAAGTTACAAATGGTACAAGATTTACTGGAAACAAATAAGAAGTATAAAAATAAGATTGATAAGTTGAAGCCACAAGCAGCAGCATACAAAGATTTAATGACTGCTGAAGGATATGTTAATTTTATTGATTTAGCAAGCGTTGTTGAAATTAGACGTACAAAATTGCTTGATTTTCTTAGAGAAGAAAAGGTTTTGACAAAGCAAAGTCAGTTTAATGTCCCTTATGGTAGGTTTACTAAGAATGGTTACTTTGCGACGGTTCATGAAAAAGGAAGAAATGGGAAAATAGTAACTGTAACTCTGGTTAGTCCACATGTAATTGATTACATATATCGTCTTATTAAAAAAACGTCATAAGGAATCGGAATTTGATATAACAAAGGCGGTGGCATAATATGAATATCATCAATAATGAAATTGTGTCTCTTCCCCGCCTTACAAAATCTAATGTTAATTTCAGTAAACTTGATGTAGATGAATCCTGCGGAGATATGTCTCTAACATTTCCTTTGATAGCAGACGATTTACAATTTGATGATTTACTTGAATTATTGGACAACAAAATCAAGCAAGATTATTATAATCATTGGGATGAATTAGAATTTGAATTTGAACAATCGTTTAATCGTCATGTTGACCTTGTGATTACCATGACAGATTATGGCAATTATGAATTTAATTTGTTTAAATATACAGATGATATTTTTGCAAAAATACAAGTTGAGCTATGTGATGATGAGATAAAATTATTTGAACCATATATGTACAAATATTTTGAACCATCATATCAGCTTGAACAGATTCGTGGTGATGTAGAAAAATCTGTAAATAACAAGATTCCAGTTAATAAACTTGTTGGATTAAAATTAGTTTCAGATAGAATTGTTAATAATTCATATAAAGCAGCTTGGATAAGTGAGAATAAACAAAAATGTATGATTTGTGAACTTGCAGATTATATCGATAATAAATGTCCTGTGATTATTACAAAATTTGGGTTCTGAAATTTAGCCGCCTGTATAGGCGGTTTTATTATGTCCATTTATTATTTATAAAAGTACCCTAATATTTTTATAAATATTTGCAATTAAAAGATATTAACTCCTTTCAAATTTACTCAAAATGAAAATGGCGGTTTAAATTTCGATAATTTCTTTTCATCTTTCACTAATAAAAAGGCAAATGCTAAAAATGAATTAATGTCAAGTTTGAATGAGGATAAATCTGCACTAGAAGGATTCTTCAAAGAATTTGATGGTAATAATTTTGAATCTGCTATGTCAAGTCATCTGGGAAAAGCAAGTGATTCTGCTAGAGAATTTGCACAAAAAGTTGTAACGGCAAATTCACAAGTTGCCTTAAGCGAACAAGAAACTAGTGCAAAAATTAAAGAATATTCTGCACAACAATCAGTTAGTATTGAAAATAAAGTTTCTAAAATCTCTTCTATTGGTTCAAAATTAAAGGGATTCGGAGCTAATCTATTGACTGGTTTGGCAAGTGCTGGTGCATGGGCAGTAGTAAAATTAACTATAGAAGGTGTAGCTAAAGGAATTGATTATCTTGCGAATAAAGATAAATACGCCGCAGAGGATGCACAAAAACTAACTGATTCTTATAAGCAACAAGAAGATACATTTAGAAGTCATACCTCTACTTTGCAAGGAATGCAATCTGAATATAATGAATTATCTAAAGGCGTAGATTCTGCTGGCAACAATGTTAATCTTTCAACAGAACAATATAAACAGTATCATGATATTGTCAATCAGATTGTTGAAATCGAACCTTCGCTCGCAGCAGGTTATGACTCAGAAGGCAACGCAATTCTAACTCGTAATGACGCATTGGAACAAGGCATCAATTTACAACAACAAGCATTAAAGTTAAAACAGCAAGAACAAACCGAAGGAAAAGATGCTGATACAACATGGAACGACTATGTTTCTGGTTATAAAAATGATAACAAAAACTATACTGGAGATTCGGTTAATAGCGCAGCAGGGCATGAATATGACCAAGTAAATGGTGTTGCAAAATCATTCTTTGAAGCTTTTAATTATTCTAACGGCGGTATGAACGTCAATCCTACATTAGATTCAATAGATAAAATTAAAAAAGCTTTTTCTGGTGTCGGATTAGATTATGACAAAATAACAAATGGGAATTTAATTGAGACAGAAAAACTTGTTAGCAAACGTCAAGAACTGATTAATAAATTAACAAAAGAGAATAACTTAACAGCAGAACAAAAAAAGCAAGTTAATGATATTATATCAGGTATTCAAAAAGAAAATTCTGCAAAAGAAATATCGATTAAGAAAGAAACCGATTTTCTTGATACTTGGGTGTCTTCTTCTGATTCTACAAAATGGTATCAAGATATGAGTAAAAATGGTGTTGCTAATATCTTTAACTCTCAAATTTCCAATTATTTAAAAAATAATCCTAATGCCACCCTCGATGATGCAAAACAAAAAGCACAGGATTTAGGTAATGCTTATGAGAGCATCAAAGATAAGTTACCGACTAAAGAATTTAAAACATTTGCGGATGCTGTTAAAAACGGTGATGTTACACAGAAACAGGAACAAGACGCTAATCAGCTTGTACAAACATGGAGAAAAAATGCCGAGGATTTTAAGAAAAAAGGTAAAACTGACGTTGCAGATGTTATTACAGCAATAACAGATGGCTACGCTCAAGAAGTTCAATCGGCAAATAAAGTCATTGATTCTAATAATCAAGCGGCGAATTCTTTTACATCATTAGCAGACGCAGAAGAAGCGGCTCGTTCTGGACTTTCACAAGCCCAAGAAAGTTTTGATTCTTATTCTTCTGGACTTTCTGAATTGATTAAGCTACAACAGTCTACCGGCACAGGTTCAAGTTTAGACCCAACAGCATATAAAAAAATTACAACGGATTTGCCTGATATTGATTTCTCAAAGGCAGTGGAGTATCACAATGGTGGTATGCAGTTCAACCTTGATGAACTACAAAAACTAACTAAAGCGTATGCTGAAAACCAAGAAGAAGTAAACAATACCAATATTGCTATTGAGAAAATGAGCTATGACGATAATGCAACTCAAATTGCGGCTTATAGTAAGCAAATCGAAACCAACACTTATGCTCAGGGTGAAAACAAGGATTCCGTTCAAGGCAAAATTGATTCTTTACAGCAAGAACAGGATACTATTCAAGGAAATATACAACAGTATGAAATTCTTAATACTGCTCTTGAAGAAAGTACAAGTAATTATGCTAAGTGGCAAAATGCACAAAAATCCAGAGATTCTGGAGATATGTTTACAGATGTTTCTAGTGCTAAGAAGCAAATTACTGATGGGCTGAAGAATGGCAAAGTAGGTTCTCAAAAATTTCAAGCGGCTGTTGAGTTTTTAATTCCTGATACCTTTGAACCAAAAGACCAAGCAAGAGTCAAAAACTATCTTTCTAAGTTGAATCGTTACATCACAGAAGATTCAAAAGGTAATGTAACGGATAAGGGTATGCAAAACTTCATGTCAGATATGGTGACAAAAGGATTTGCAAAACAAGATAACAACGGAAAATATCAGCTAGTCGGTAAACGTGCTATGTCGGAAATCGCCAAAGGTATGAATATCACTCCTGATATGGCTAAGGCAATATTTGGAAATCTTGAGAACTATGGTTTTAAGTTTGATTTTGCAGATGAAGACCCTACAAAAAATCTAAAAGATAAATTTGCAAGTCTTAATCAACAGATTAAGCAAATTCAATCTGATTCTACTATTGAGCCAAAAGTAAAATCAGATGAGTTGACAAAAGCCTATTCTTCTTTGCGCGATTTAAATCAGCTACAGAAAAAGACAGGCAGTACAGTTACTAATGTTAAGATAAAAGCAGAACTTGAAGTTGATAGCCAAATCGAAACAGCACAGAAAAAAGTTGATGATTTAAAAAAGAAATTCAGTGGTAAAGACTGGAATAAGCAAATCATTGTTGATGCTGATTGTAAAAAAGCGCAAGACGATTTAGATAATCTAAAGCAGACCAAGAATCAACTTTCAAAACCTACCGTTTCCGAGATAACCGTACAAATCAATAAAAATGGCGATGATGTTGATAAGTTAAAATCAGACTTAAAAGTTCTGCAACAGAATCCTAAAGATACAAAAGTCGTTCAAGGCTTGATGGTAAAATATCAGATAAAAGATACTCCTGAATCTGATAAAACCCAAGTAGAAAAAACGATTCAAAGCAAAATTGATAGTTTAAATAAAGACACACAAACTCTGAAAAAAGATTTAGAGATTAAGTGGGCTGCTAATACTACAGCCGTTGATGCGTCAAAAGCGAAAGTAGAAAGTGATTATACTACAGCCAAGTCAAATATTGAGAAAAATCCTGTACAAATTAATGCAAATAATACTAACGCTATAAATGCAATCAACTCAACAAGTAACGCCCTAAATACGCTGAATGATAAAACAGCGACAGTTCACATTAATGAAGTCACTAATAAATCTGGTTCTGGTAGTGCAAATGGTACAGCTCATGCTAGCGGTAATGCTCATGCTAACGGTACGTGGGGTGAGCCAGTTGGCGGTAAGACTCTTGTCGGTGAACTAGGCTCTGAAATTGTTGTTGACCCAATGACTGGAAAATGGCATACAGTTGGTGATAATGGTGCTGAATTTGTTAATATTCCGCGTGGTGCTATTGTATTCAATCATGTGCAGACAAAAGACATTCTTGAAAATGGTTATGTAACAAGCCGTGGAACAATCACAAATGCTTTAGCAAATGGTAATGCTCATGTTAATGGAACGGCATTAGCTTCTGGTAATGCTATGGTTACAGGTGGCGGTTATCTCCCCTCTTCTAATCCTGCTGTTAGCGGATATTATGAAGGCGATAATGGGACTCTCTCCACTAAGAAAAACACTACAGCAAAAAAAGAAAATACTAAAGCTATAAAAGAAAATGCAAAAGCAAAGAAAGATAGTTCAGATGCCACAAAAGAAGAAAATAAGGCATTAGACGATTATACAAAAAAGCTTGAGCATGAAAAGAACATGGGTAAATACGATTCCATTCAAGGGAAAATTCAGTATGTTCAAAAGTTACAATATGCTTATAAGAATTTAACAAAAACCCAAGATGAAAAATGGAAACTCGAAGAAGAGATTTATTCTGCTAGAAAAGAATATCAAAAGTCAGAGCTTGATGATTATAACAAACTTATCGCTCATGAAAAGAATATGGGCCAATTTGACAGTCTGGCGGGACAAACACAATATGTTCAGAAATTACAATATGCTTTAAAGAACCTTGCTACAACACAGGATGAAAGATGGCAACTTCAAGAAGAAATATATTCTGAACAAAAACAGTATGAAGAAAATGCCTATAATGATGCTATGGATAGGATTTCTTATAATGAGTCGCTAGGAAAATATACTGGAAATCTTATTCAAAAATATAAAGATTTAGCATCAGTTCAACAGCAATTTGCGAAAACAGGAAAACAGCAAAAGGAAATTGAAGAAGAGATTTATTCGAATCAGAAGAATATTATTAGTGAGCAAGAGCAGTCAATTCAGCATTTAGTTGCTATTGGCAAATTAGAAGAAAACAGTATTCAATATGTATCTGCTTTATCAAGTGAAATTTCTAAAATTAATAATACTAAAGGATTGAGTTCTGGAGATAAAAAGAGTCTTACTGATTCTTTAGAGGAACAATATTATTCTGCTTTAAAATCACATCAACAATATAATATTGATAAATCTTATTCTCAAATGCAACATCGGGTAGATTTAGGACAAGTAAAAGAAAATTCTAAATCTTATTTGCAGAATCTTGAAGAAATTCAAAAAATGGCAAGCACACAAAGTATTGCTTATACAGAAGAAGAACAATGGAAAATTGAAAAAGATATATATGATGCTAAAAAAGCAATTGCTCAAGAATCTCAAAATAATTTACAATATGAGACTGAAACTGGAAAAGTTCGTGAAAATAGTCTTGAATATTTAAACCAAATTAAAGATGTAATGAAGTCAATTTCTGATAATTCCAGTTTAGGTGTTGAAGATAAAAAGGCTTTATTAGATCCATTAGTAGAGAAGTATTATTCAAGTCAAAAATCATATGTACAACAACTTGAAAATTCATTATCGGATGAGTCTATTGTAGGTTCTTACGGCTATCAAATAAAGCAAATTCAAGATAAGATTGACGCTATTAATAAACAGAATGATTCTTTAAGTAAGCAAATTGCTTTAGAGAAAGCTAAGGCTGCTTGGGAAGAAGCACAAAATCAAAAATCTGTTGCGGTTTATCGTCAAGGATATGGATTTGTATATACTGTTGACCAGAAAAATGTTACTGAGAAAAAAGAAGCGTATGAAGATGCAGAACGTGCTAAAAGAATTCAAGATTTAACAGATCAAAAAGATGCTATTGAAAAAGAAATGAATTCACAAAAGACTGCATTGCAAGAAGCGTCTAAACATTTAGACGGTTATCAAAATGATAGTATGAGTTCATGGAATTCTATTTCAAAACAAATTAAAAATTGTATTTCTGATATTAATGGCGCGATTGGATTACAAACTTCAACTGCGCAACAAAATTATACACAACAGGAAAATGATTTAAAACGTCAGACAAAAGCACAATCTGTTGAATATAATAAACAATTAGCAGATTTAAACAATTTCTATCAGCAATATAAACAAATTACTCAACAGAATCCAATTGATAGTAATTTATCGAATATAAAGCCTGCCCAAGAACAAGGTTCTGATCTAGGTTCTACAGTTGATTATTCTGATATGAATCAGTCTGATAGTCAATCACAAATGATGCAATCCCAAAATAATACGATTGGTAATATGAAAACCCATTTAACACAATTAGGTACAAATAGTATTGAATATGGAAAAACTATGAATGCCAATTATGCTAAAGGAACGACTGAGAATCAGCATGAGAAAGTTATTAAGACACAGGCTGAATTAATTAATCAAATTTCTAAAAATATTTCTGATTTTATTAATGATTGTGTTACATACGGTCAGAATTCAGACAACAGTTTTGCGACGGGAATTAATAATAATGCCAATGTTCCTAACACATCTATATCAAATTTAATTCAATCTTTTGAACAACAAGATATAGATTATGTAAACGAAAATGAAGTTTATGGCAAACAATCTGATGAAAATTTTGCAACTGGTGTAACTAATAAGCAATTAAATCCACAAACTGCTGTGACAAATGTATTGCTTGCTTTAGAGAATCTAGATAATCAATATGTTAAGAAGAATATACAATATGGTTATAATTCTGATATATCTTTAGGACAAGGTTTAAATGATAAAGCTAAGATTCCAGAGAAATCCTTGCAAGATATTGTTGATAGTTTGGAAACTAAGTTAGAAAAATTTGTAGATAAATGTTTAGGGTACGGTCAAGGTATTCTTAAAGAATTAGACAACGGTATTAAAGATTCAAAATTAAATAAGCAATTATTGAGTGATGTCGATTCTTTAACCAATAAAGTCGTAGGTGAATTCAAAAAGGGATTTGGTATCGCTTCTCCTTCTAAGGTTATGTATCAAATTGGTAATTACTTGATACAAGGATTTATCAATGGTATGAGTGCTACAGATTTAAATAAATTTATTGAATCGAATCTGTCATCATTTGTTTCCACTACACAACGTTTGATTAAGATTGCGGCATCTCAAATTGGAACTACTGACCCTACTAAGTATTGGGATTTTGCTGGTATGTCAGGTGCTTGGTGTGATATGTTTATCAGTTGGTGTTTAAAACAAGCTGGCATTAAAAGTGATTATGGAAGCTATGTTCCGAATACATTAGATTGGTATAAAAAGAATAAAAGATTTACGAATACTCCAGCTAGTGGTGAATTAGTATTTTATGACTGGAATGGTGATAAGATTCCAGACCATATTGGTCTTGTTGAATCCGTTTTGGGCAATGGTAAAATTAAAACTATTGAGGGTAATACAAGTAATCCAAATGGTGGAGGTAACGGTGTATTTGAGAAAACCAGACAAGAAAATAGCACTATTCTTGGTTATGGTATTCCTGAAACTGGTAACTCTTCTAATGCATCTGGTAATAGTGGTGTTAGGGATTGGAGTAGTTTAGCAACATTAGCTTTAAAACTAACAGGACATTATTCAAATGAAAATTTGAAACTTTTATTAGCTCAAATTAATACTGAATCGAGTGGAAATCCTAATCCTCCAGACTATAAAGATGTTAATTATTATGAAGGTCATCCATCAAAAGGATTAATGCAAGTTATTCCATCAACGTTTAAAGAATATGCACTTGCTCCTTATAACAAAGATATACTAGATCCATTATCTAATATGATTGCTGCTATTCGCTATACATGGAGTCGCTACGGTGGCGCTAAAGGCGTATGGGGACAGGGGCATGGTTATGCCAGTGGCACTGATAATGCTGATGCTGGTTGGCATTGGAAGAATGAACAAGGATATGAACTTATGCTTGAACCAACTGGACAAGGAGATTTTAGATATATAAACGAGGGTTCTAAAATTTTAACAGCAGATAAAACAGATAGATTATTTAAATTTGCTGATAATCCGCAAAAATATATTAGCTCTTCTGTTGTGGACAAATTATCAAATATTAAAATCTCTGGTGAAAATACTACGCCATCTGTTATTAATCAATACAGTTGGGATAAGCTTGTTTTACCTAATGTTACTAATGCTGAAAGTTTCATTGATGAATTACAACATCTTGATTTAGATGCAACTCAAGTCATTACACAAAGGAATTAAATCCAACGCTAATGAATTATTGAAAGGAGTGTTTGCGGTGGGTGGGAATATGAAAATCAATCAAAAAATTATTAATGCGATTTTAACGATTGTGAATCATGGGATTCAAACTGCTCCTTTTGATAGAACAATAAAAGGTAAAATTCTTAAAAATAATGGTGATAATACTTATGATGTATTAATCAACAATATTACTTATTCAAAAATAAAATATACTAATTCAACATTGCCTATTATGAGTAATGTTTGGATTAGAGTTCCTCAAAATAATTTAAGTGATGCTTATATAGATAGGCAAATGTAATGAAAGGTGGTGTTTTATTCTGGCAGTTCCTATTTTATTTGATATTGCTGCATTTGATAAAAGTAGTGAACAAAAACTTGCTTTTTCATGGAATGGTAATCAGGCATTTAGTAATAGGTTAAGAATTTATAAAAATTCTGATTCTACTCTAGTTTATGACCAAACTCAATCTTCAATGCAACTTTATCATACTTTGGCGGCTAATACAGATGGATTACTCAACGGAACTCAGTATCGTGCTACAATTACCGTGCTTGATAAAGATAATACTGAATCTGCACCATCCTCCCCTGTTTTATTTTATTGCTATACAAAACCTACTTTTTTATTGAATATTTCAGAAAATCAAATTATTAATAATTCTATGTTTGTTGCAGAAATTACATATAATCAAATTGAAGATGAACCATTAAAAGAATTTGAAATAAATTTGTTTGATTCTGGTATGAATCAAATTTTTACAAGCAGTACGCTTTATCCAAGTATAACAAAATCTGCAATATTAAGTAGCTTACAAGATGATACTTTATATTATGTTGCGGCATCTGGTGTTACATTAGAAAATACTAAATTAGAAACTGGAAATATTCCTTTTAGTGTACGATTTTCTACTCCGACAGTATTTACTAAAGTAGAATTACAAAATCTTTCGGATAGCGGACAAATAAAAATCAGAAGTAATATGATTTCTATTGATGGAAAAAGCAATCCTTCACCGCCTACTTATATTGATAATGAGGAAGTTGATTTAACACAGCCTGATTCATATGTAATTTTTGATGAAGGATATAAAATTAGAGATAATTTTACAATGAAAAAAATATATAGCAATATTACTTCTTATCCAGCAGTTATTGATACTTTTTCAAATGGAGTAGATTCAATTGTTTTAACAATGATGAAAGGTAGGTTTGAATCAGATACTGCAGATAAAATTTATTGTGTTTTATCTGTAAATAATGGTTTGTTAAATTATCGAATATGTTCTAATAAAATTTTTCAACCATCTGATACACAGAAATGTCGTGTAGTGTGTCAGAAAATTCATGATTTATATAATATACAAATTTCAGTAGTCACATAAGGAGGTGCATTAATGTTTTTTTTAGGATATAATTCTGGTTTAGGATATACGAATTCTGGAGATTATGTTCTAACTCAAATAACAGATATTAACAGTATTAAAGAAGAAAATTGTGTATCGGATGATTTGTTTATTACTAAAAATACAGATGCACTTTTATCTGATTATTCTACAACTTGGGATTTTGATACGGTACTTCATGCAAAATATCAAGGGAATCTTTTAGCTGGTAATGTGGATTTTACACTTAGTATATGTTCTGCTATGAGAATAAAAATGAGAGAAAAAGGTACTTATGATTGGACTAATTTATTTGAAGTGCCAATTACTAAAGAAGAGGATTTGACCTTTGAACGGTTTACATCATACTGCAGAGGCAATCAAACTGAATATGAATTTGCTATTATTCCTATTTTGAATGGCATGGAAGGAAATTATAATATCAATTCTGTTATAAGTAACTTTAATGATTTATTTGTTGTTGATTCAAGCGAAAGTTTTTATGCTAATACTGTTCAAATCTCTCCTGTGAGACATAGAAATACTTCTATCATTTCACCATTAAATAGTAAATATCCTGTTGTTATTTCAAATAACAATAATAATTATACAGAAGGTACTATTACAGGATTGTTTATACAGAACGTTAATGGAAATTTTGATAAAGTTGGAATGAGAAAATATCGTGAATCGTTTAAAAACTTTTTGTATAATGGGCTTCCTAAAATTATTAAATATCAAAATGGAGATATGTGGTTAGTACAAATTACTGGTGATATTACAGATGATACTAGTCATGCAAATTGTGAAGATTATACAAAATCTCAATTTAAGTTTACAGAAGTTGGAGATGTAACCGACAATGATACTTTATATGATATGGGTTTAGTTGATTATAACCCTAATGTCAGTTAAGGTGGTGGATATTCTTGAGCTATAATGTTACTCAACAAGATATATCTGTTTTAGGACAACCTAGTAAAAAACTTTATGTAAAACTTGAATTACTCAATACTGATTTTCTTCCTATAGATACATTAGATGGTGAAATTTTATCGGGAAATATTTCGATAGATGCTAATACTGATATAAGACGTACTGCTAATTTGAAGTTTATCGTTAATAAAAAATATATTGTTAATGAGAATTCTCGGATTTGGTTTAATAAATATGTCAAAATTTATTTAGGTATTGAAACATTAAGAGGACATGAAATTTTATATTATCCTAAAGGTATTTATGTATTTAAAGAAGATAATTATCAATATGACACAGCTAATAATATGATGACAGTCAAATGCGTTGATCTAATGAATGTGTTCACTACTACAAAGTTATATGGTACTGAGAATTATACAATTCCTGCTGGTAGCAATATTCGAGATGCAATGGTTTCCGTTGTTAATCAATTAGGGGGAATTAAAAAATATTTAATTGGAGATGTAGGAAGCGAATATGGTGATAAAATTAATGCCGTTTCAGATGTTCAATATAATGTTGTACCTTATGATTTAAAATTCACATCTAACGATACGTTATTTACGGTGATTGCTAAACTAAGAGATTTATATGCTGGCTGGGAAACTTTTTTTGATGATGATACTTTTGTATGTCAAAAAATTCCTACTGGTGATAATGAACCAATCGTTTTAGACAATGAAACAATTGAAAAGAAGAATTTAATTATTGGTGAACAATTTAATAATTCATTTGATGCAGTTAAGAACATTACTCAAGTTTTTGGTAATGAAATTAATGTTGACAGATATACTGAAAACTGTACAAATACAGGTACACAATATAATGCGACATTCGATAATTTATCGGGTTTGGAAGATGGAACAATTTATGCAGTTAAATTAAATGTTCCTAATAGTGAAAATCCTACATTGAAAATTAATTCTTTTGATGTTTATCCTATTACGGATTCAAGTGGAGGACAATTAATTGCAGGGACAATAAATGGATATTGTGCTTTTAAATTTCAAGATCAAAAGTTTTTGTATCTTGGACAATATCAAGTTGTAGGATTAGCGGTACATACTTCTAATACTCCTGATAGAGAAATGAATAATTATTATAAAACAAAATTTAATACAGAAAATATATCATATATAATTAATTCCTCTTCCCCATTTACTGTTGAAAAAATTGGTGAAAGAATCGATGTCAAGAGTGGAGATACATATTCATCAATATATTCACAAGATTTAGCTTTAGATAGAGCAAGACTTGAGAATTGGAAAACAACAAGATTTGAAGATAAAATAACTTTAGATATGCAATTAATTCCTTGGTTAGATGTTAATAAACTTATTACTTATAAATCATATGAAACAAATGAATTGGCTCATTATATGATTAAATCAATTAGTATTGATTTATTAGATGGGAAAATGTCTGTAACAGCAATTAAATATTATCCTCTTTATCCTGATTCGACAGCTCCTAGTGCTGCAATGGATAAAATAAATAATCTAGGAATACAAATTACTTCTAATATTGCAGATAAATATTTAACTTTAGAAGTTAAAGATGATGGTAGATTATACTCTGAAAAAACAGAAAATGCAGGAACAAATTATAATTTTATTTTAACAGATAGTGGACATTTAAATATGACATATAACTAAATTAATTATGAAAGCTGGCGAAAATATTTGGTATCAAGTCAAGATTTGGGACCTGTCACCGCATATGCAATAGCGGTAAAATATGGATTTTCCGGAACAGAACAAGAATGGGCAAATGCTGTGGACGCGCAAAGACAAGCTGCTTCTGCATCTGCGACTTCTGCCGCTAATAGCGCATCTGAAGCTTTAACTGCTGCCAATAGTGCAAAAGCAAGTGCCACAAGTATTTCGAGTATTACTGACAGCG
>ENA-UOOH01002696-UOOH01002696.1-fermentation-metagenome-genome-assembly--contig:-NODE-2696-length-14792-cov-4.391396_pt1 | contig 14792 bp, 13 predicted proteins | sample MGYA00245778_ERZ724025 | MGnify/ENA primary metagenome ERZ724025 (study PRJEB28704, sample SAMN03018313) | fermentation metagenome | biome: anthropogenic terrestrial biome; feature: soil; material... | reverse complement strand
AACGCCGGATTGGAAGCCGTTTTTCCGTGAGTAATGGAAGTACCGTAAGCTAAATATTTTAAAGCAGGCATTTGATCTTTATTTGGCGGCCGGATTCCCAGCCCCTTTACTTCAACCAGATGAATTTCGTTTCCGGATAAAAGCAGGCGTATTACAGAAGGGTGAAACTGAAATTTCTTAGGAGTAATTCCGGGCTTTGAAAGAAAAATGGGTTCAGGTATTTCAATAGTAGTCTCTTCCTCTTTAATCACATATTCTCCAACTTGAAAGTCTCCGAAAAATAACCATACCTTACTTTCACCCTGATAGCTGATCAAAGTGATACTGGCAGGCTCCCACCCTGATATAAACCGGATTTCCACGCCTGAAGGTTTTCGGTATGCGTTTTGTGTATTAGGTCTCAAACATCTTCTAACATATTCCGGGATCCTTTGAAGCAAAATCCCCTTTCTGTCTTCAAGCCAAATTAGTTCTTCTACATTATGCAGCCATATGTTTTTATAAATCATTTTCATCCACCTCAAGAGAATTAGCTCCGCTCATAACTTAAACCCAGAAGCAAATTTTCTGTTCAACGATACATCTAATGTGTGCTACCGCCCACAACCCAACGAATGTACTTATTGCTGTTGCTATGTCACAATGTTTTTCCCTTTTCGCAGCATTCATTTTCTCGTTTAACTTCTCTTTATCGTAAATTAATACGACATTATGCACGTATATTACAACCTGTATTCCGGAAGCCTTTTTCTTATACACTCGGCTACCTCCACCGACTGAACCGTCGTGGCAATTTCCTGCGGGTTCTGTCCTGATATAAGCGAATCGAAGAACGAAGCATTTTCATAGTAAAATCCACCTTCAGCAAATGTTTCATTCCCGTCCGACAATCCATTTCCGTTTATTTCTGTAACAACACAATTCCGCCGTATATATGCAAGCCTGCCGGACGAGTCATAACAATTCCTCATAGGCAGCTGGAGAAGGAATGTATTTTCCAGAGCATCTATCCTGGCTCTCTCAATTGCGGCGCCTGATACAGGACAGAAATTAATATTTGCAGTCGCTCCGTTTTCGAAAGTACAATACATGTGAATATTGGCCACTCCTTGCCCCAATTCGGGAATTTCCCGATAATAAAACCTTACGTAGGAATAATTGCTGTCCATAATGTATTTTACAGCATCAATTCCATGGATAGCTGTAGTTGAAAAATCAGGATCCGTCCTTTTGAACCGTCCCATATAGTAATCTATATTCTGGATGCTGCCGGATTTCAAGTTCTCATACATCAATTGCTTTAATTTCCTGACAAGCGGCATAAACCTTCTGTTAAAAGCAACGCGGTTCGGAATATTGTATTGTCTTGAAATTGCCAACAGTTCACGGGCTTCCTGTGAATTAATGCCGGGCGGCTTTTCAAGAATTACAGGGTACCCCAGCTTCATTACCTTCGAAGCAACGCCGAAGGTTGCTTCAACAGGGGTAACTATACTGACGGCATCCGGTCTTTCTTCGTCAAGCATCTTTTCAAAATCTGTATAGCTTTTCATAAAGCCGAATTCACGGCTGTATTCCGCAGCTTTCATTGCGTCCATGTCACAGCAGGCAGCAAGAATCACCTGCGGATTCAAGTCTGCGTATTTTCTAAAAGACGGCCCGTGCACTGTGCGGGAATGCCTGCCGCACCCGATAAGGCATATTTTGAATACCATATGATCCCCTCCGTTTACATTTAGGAAAGACTGTATTATAGATTATAACAGACTTATTTTGATCTCGATTATGCATTATTGTTTATATTTTAGCGTTTATTGCTATTTCATCCCATGTTTTAGAGCAACTTTCAAGATATTATTTAAAATATTAACTGCTTTCTTCAAAGAACTCCACATCCGTTACTTTTGTAAGCACCCTCTCAAGCACGCTGCTGCAATAATTGCAGTTATGGCACTTCCCGCTGCAGCTTGAAGCCCTCTCAAACCAATCGGAAGGAAATTTCTTATTATCGATGCAATACCCTTTTAAAGCTGCAGTATGATTGGGCTCAGTCAAATCCAGCAGGTTTCCCCTGTATTCTCCGGCTATATAAGCTTTAATAACCGAAAGCGGCCGTAATGTCATCCTCGTAGCAAGCTTCACGGAAGTAAAAAGACCCTCATATTTATGGATGTCCTCGGGTCTTATCCATGTATTCTGCATCAGTGAAACCCAATTTTCTTTTTTAGCATAATAATCCCAGCATATGGCTGTATTAAAATCCTCGACATTCTGAATTTCCTTAATATATTTTTCATGCGCAACAACATTGTCGTGAAATACCTGTCCCGAACAGAACTTCATGCAGCCGCTGTTCGCCAGAAGGTGGAGGGTTTTGCCTTTAGAATCGGTCCATTCCTTGACTTCCTTTAAATGAACAAGATTTCTATTGTAATCCCTTTGTATGTAAAATCCGTCGAAAAGCTCCTCAAGGTATCGCATCCCTATGATATTCCCGATGCGCATGTTGACAGAAGCCCTGGTTTTCACTTCGGGGAAGTTTTTCTTCACCATCCGGGCAATGAAGGGGGATGTGGTAGTGACAAAATCAAGTCCCCCTGCATCATCCTGAATATGCTCTATTATGGAGCAAACATAGTTTTTCAGGTAGTTTGATATCGACTTTTCGCCATAGCAATTAGCATTCAACAGCAAATTCAACTTGATGTTATGGTCTTTAAGCATCCTCAGATCGTTTTCCATGAAAGCCTGTCCATCCCAGTTTATATAGCCCCTGTCGTTAACAAGCGATGCCCTGCAGGTCTCGGTGTCATTCCATGGGAAATATACCTCTTCGATGCGTTCTGCCATTTTGCACAGGGATTCCGCCATAGGATTGTCATTCTCGTCAAAAAACTTGTAGCCGACACTGAATCTCATATCACTACCACCTTAATTTCCTATTCCTTCGTCTGCCCGGTATAATCAACCATTTTGCCTTCTGTTGGGTCGACCGATCCCTGCCCGTCCTTTTCACCATAAACATCATTCAAAAGCTTTTTGGGGTCAAGCCTCCATGGCTTCCTGATCCTGAACTTGTTATGAAATTTATTTTCAAGTTTATCCTGTTGTTCAAGGTGTATCATGCATTCCCTCATGCATGTAGCGCCGCACATGCAGCCGGGATGTTTAAAATTCTCCCTTCCAGCTGCGCTTGGGCCATGCTTTTCATACATGACCTCAAAGGCCGTCCAGTGGCTGTGCATTTTCCTCTGCTTCATGTACTCGGAGTTATCATTGTATATATTGTTCATCATCCATCTCGAAATTTCAGAATCTTTACATCCGTTATAAAGGAACGGATTTGTCTCTTCATTTCCAAGCTGGAATCCAACCCAGCACCTTTCCTCATCCAGCTTAGCATATTCATAGGTATTTCTGTCAAGAGTATACGATACCTTCTTATCTTTCGGAATTGCATTCGCAGGGCACTTCTTCACACAGAGCATGCACTTGTCGCATAAATGCGGCTTCATCACCGGATCGGGCTCAAGTTCGGCATCGGTGAATATAAATGCAAGTCTTTGCCTTGGTCCAAATTGCGGTGTAAGGAATAAATTGCTCCAGCCGATTTCACCCATGCCGCATATAACTCCGGAGATCCTGAAGTGCAGGAACACGCTGGGTTTCGGGTAACCTTCCCTTACAGGCACTCCCTAGTTTACATTATACCTTACAGCCGTATTGTTATAAATCACTGCCTCATAGCCCTGATCTTCAATGTAGGACCCTAATTCCCTCATTACAACCGGCATATGTACATCGTTTACATTTGCGTAACCCACTGATGAATACATACCCCAGTGAGTCCCTTCTTCCATTGGCCTCAAAACGCCTCTGTGAACCCGGAAGCCAAGACCTATCACTGATTTGGCCTCGGGGAAAAGATATCTGGGATCATGATTTTTGGGCGCCCCTTCATACCTGTCCATGGAGCCTATACCGCAAAGGTCAGCCCCCAGATTTAATGCGGCCTCTTTTACCATTTGTGATGTCAGCATTACTTGACAAATAAAATTTGTGGATGTTTCCTGTTTATATAAACGTTTATACAGGAGCATTACCATGGCTAATAAAAGAGCGACAATTAAAGATGTGGCGGCAAAAGCGGGAGTCGGAATATCCATTGTATCATATGTCCTGAACGATGCTCCCGGCAAAACGGTTTCTGCCGCAACCAGGCAGAGGATTTTCGATGCAGTGGAAGAGCTTCAATATACACCTAATGCAATTGCCAGAGGTATGCGGATTAAGAAAAGCATGACCATTGGCTTGGTATCTTATTGGAATGTCAATGATCTCGTCTTTATTGAAATATTGGAGGGAGTATCACGGATAGCTGATGAAAACGGATATAACATTTCATATTGCAGTTTAAAAAGTGATAAGCATGCATTTAGTTATAAGGAACTGTTTAAACGGCAGCAGATAGACGGTATTATTCTGGTTTCTCCGCCAGAGCACAATATGGATTATAATGAACAAGAACACATAGATACTATTAAAAAGAATATAATTCCGGCAGTTATTATTAATGGCTATACAAAAGACGATTCACTCAGCTACATTTATTTTGATTATTATCAAACAGTTTACAAAGCGGTCGAATACCTTATCGGGCTAGGGCACCGGAAAATCGGATATCTTCTTCCCTGCGAAAAAGATTTGCAGCATATGCAGGCGCAGGAACGAATCAGGGGTTTCAATGGTGCTCTGCAGGATCATGGCATTGAAATTGCAGAAGGGTTCATTTATCACCCGGAAGATGTTGAGGGGCTATGTGATAGGATCATTAAAGGCGAAGGGCCTACCGGTCTTGTAACAAATAAATCGGATTATGGGTATATTTTTTTAAAGCATGCAAACAGCAAACGAATTCGGGTTCCGGAACAAATATCGGTTATTGCTGCAAATACTGAAAGCTATGCAGATTACCTTTTCCCCGCGCTGACTACCATACACCTTCCAATGAAGGAGATAGGCCGGAAAGCAGCTGAGGTTCTAATGGATGTTATGGATGGTACAATATTACAGGTAAAGCTTAAGCTTCCAAATAGAGTAGAAGAGAGGGAATCGTGCAGGAAAATATAAATTTGAGCGGTATTCGCATCGCTTTATATTATTAATAGAAACGATTATACAATGAATAAGGGGGTTATGCAGCCGAACTTACGCCTAATATCATTTTAAATCGTTATATGTCGCCACAATCAAGTTGTGGAACTGCTTGCATTGCAGTCATTGACGATTCCTTTTGAACACTCGCCGGTTTTTCTATCAAAATCAGTTGATGCAATGTTATCCTCTTTGGGCGTAAGGCACGTGTTTTTCATCTCCAGCTGCTCAAAAACATATCTGTTGCTGAGCCGATCAAGAGAGTCGCCTCTGACAGACTCCAAAATCTTTCCCAGCAAGATGAATCCAAGACAGCTGTACACTACATCTTCACCAGGCGTAAAAGCCAGCGGGATATCCAGTATGGCTTCCACGGCCTGACCGGTCAGCAATCCTTTGTCTTCAATCGTTTCATAAGTCCCTTACTTCTGGTTTCTGGTTTTCAGGTGTGTCCACTTACCTTATAGTCCGGCTAATATTTTATTCAATGCTTCTGCGGCTATTGTAAACTGTTTTGGTTCACCTTCCGGCAGCTTGTTAACCGGTGAATTGGGTTCAAGAGCAGCAAAGCCTGCAAAATCTGCAAGATGTGGTTCCAGTGAAATGAAACCTGTAAAGTCTCTGTTTTTAAGCTCTGTCAGAATATCCTTCACCCTACCGTCGCCATGGCCTGACGGAACTACACTGTGATCTTTATACAAAGCATCCTTGATATGTATATACACAACATGCTCCTTCAGCAAATTAAATGCTTCAGGGTAAGTTTTAATATCACATTGTACAAAGTTGGCCGGATCAAATACCGCCTTCATGTAGCTGCAATTAATAGTTTCCAGCAGGTCAAGGCAGCGTTCGGCAGTGTCACCGTAAATTCCCTTTTCATTTTCATGGAGCAGCGTCAGTCCTGTTCCTTTTGCAGCCTTGATGAACTGGTTCCATCTTCTCATTACCTCATCCCTGTATAGGTCGGGGCTTTCGCCCTCCGGGATATAGAAGCTGAACATCCGTATGTATTGCGTCTCAAGTATTTTTGCAATTAGAACCGTGTGCCTGAACAGCTCCAGATGAGGTGCAAAATCATCAGTAATTTTAATCTTTCCAATTGGTGAACCTATAGCAGAAATTTTAAAGTTCCTGGAATCCAATTGTTTCTTAATCCCTTTTACTTCTTCCAGCGCATACCCAACCAGATTTTTCCCATTAACGCCACGCATTTCAATATACCTGATACCATGCTGATCCAGCACATCCATCTGAGTCGTCAGCATAGGATCAATTTCATCCGCAAAAGCACTCAGTACAAATTTACTCATAAATCAAACCTCTCTTACCATCTTCCTTTTTCAAAAAAACTTCTTCAAATATTCCAGGCTCATTTTAAGGCTTTCAAAGGGATCATGCAAGCATTCATCCTGTTCCACGACATACCATAGCACCTTTGTTTCTCTGCAGGCATCAATGATATCACGCCAGTTTAAATTGTTGCCGCAACAGTCATTTCATTCATATTCTTCACTCCTCCAATTATATTTAAGGTACTGGGTCTGCTCCACAGCGTAACATCCTTAAGAAATCATCGCCCCTGAATACACATTATTCAGCCTGAGCTCTTCTGAAATACTCTGAAGCACATTTCGATAATCCTCCGGGTTGCAAACAGAATACCGGTCCGGCCAGCGCAAATTAATGTTTACATCCATGAAAAACGGGAATATGCTTATGCAGATGACAGGCTTTCTCTGATTTTTCTCTGCAATGGTTTTTATCATATATTTTGCTATCTGATAAAATTTCCTCAGCGGTGAAACCCTGGTTTAGCATATTGATGGAAATACAAAGAGTTGCATATATCCTACATTCTTTTTACACCCATTTAAAAGCTAAGAGCATCAACTTTTCATCCCTTTTAGTCAGCCTTTCATATGCTAAGGATACTTTTTCAACAGGTATAATTTCACTGATCAACAGATCAGTCCTAATACGTTTTTGCACTAGCAGTTTTACTACTGTCTCTTCGTCATTGCGGTGTGTATGAAGGTATCCGAAATTATCATTAGGAGCTCTGCAGCCTTCATGAGCTCCTATGATTGTCAATCCCTTTACATGCACATCCCTGTAGAAATTCACATCATCAGTATTCCCTCTGCTGGAACCGAGGAGAATAACCTTACCGAATTTTTTAGCAAGCTTAAAAGCAGATAATATCGCCTTTGGTGCTCCGGTTGCCTCAATTACTATATCATAGCCCTGTTTCAAACCAGGTTCCTCCGGAGATGCTGAAGAGGCATCCAATCCGCACTGCAGTGCAAGCTCTCTTCGCCAGTCTACGAAATCAATCCCTTCTACGTACCCCGCCCCTGCAACTTTGGATAACTGAGCTGCCAGATTCCCAATAGGGCCAAGCCCTAATACACAAACATCATCACCAAGCTGAATCTGCGCTTTCCGCACTCCTTGAAGAGCAATGGATGCCAGACGATACGCAGATGCATCCGATAGAGATACATTTTGGGGTAAAGAAATACAACGGTTTGCATCAATTATCTGGTGTGAGGAATGACTTGCTTTACATACGACCACCTGTCCAACTTCAAAGTTCACATTATCAGCCTTGGCAAAAATTTTGCAGCACCCGGAATATCCGGGATAATATGGGTATTTACCGGATGTGTTCGGTAAATTGTGCAGCCAGGCCAGCTCAGTACCCGGTGAAATTGCAGTATACAGTGATTCAACCAGTACCTGACCCGCTTCCGGAACCGGCATCCCGTACTCTTCCACCTCAACCACACTCTTTGCAGTAGCAACTACTCTTTTCGGCTTCATATCATATCAACCCCCAATTTATTAACGAATATTATCTTGTACTGGCAAGCCTCAAAAATTCCAGATTCTCTTTAAGCTCTGTATATGTATATTTCTCATTGGAAAAGTCTTCAACAGATACATACCCATTATAATCCGCATCCTGAAGAACTCCGATTAATTTTTTCAGATACCGCGTATGTCGGTCGGCCTGAAATATGAGGTAAGAGAGCATACGGTAAAAACGCTAAATTTCATACAAAATCACTCCCGATATTATTAAATATTAACTTCTATTTCCTTATGACTCTTTGACGATTCATAAATCGCCTTTATAACAGCAAGCGCTCTGATTCCCTCTTCTCCGGTTACAAGAGGTTCGCGGTCATTCTTTATCGAATCGATCACATCTTCATACTGCTTTCTGTGTGAAGAGGCGGCAAGTCCTTCCGCCCTTGAGCTTCCCGTACCGTTTTCTTCATCTTTCCTATTCAAAAGCTCTTTGAACTCAGGTTTTTCCCCATCCTTAAATCCATAATGCTCAAGCCGGTCATTCCTGATAATTATTGATCCCTTTTCCCCGTATACGCACAATTCAGTAAACAATCCGGGGTAAGCAACTGTTGTGCCTTCTATTGTGCCGACGGCTCCGTTTTTAAATTGAAGTACAGCTATGCCTGTATCTTCTACTTCAATATTTTTGTGGAAAAGAGTTCTGCATTTACCGCTCACACTTTCAACCGGGCCCATAATATACAAGAGCAGATCAATATAGTGGATTGACTGGTTTATCAGAGCTCCTCCGCCGTCGAGCTTCCATGTCCCCCTCCAGGAGCTCCCGGCATAATATTGCGGTTCCCTGTACCAGATAGTCCTTGAGGTTCCCATGTATAAACCGCCCATATTACCGCTATCTACGCACTTTTTCAGCGCCTGGACTGCTTCATCAAATCTGTGCTGCATTATTACGCTAAGCTTGACTCCATACCTCCTGCAGATGTCAATCATCACCTTTGCCCTGTCTGTTTCAATCTCTATTGGTTTTTCCACAATGACATGCTTTCCTGCCATGGCAGCGTCCGCAGCCGCTTTGCAATGCATCCCTGACGGCAGGCATACAGCTACCGCGTCAATATCATCTCTTTTTAAAATATCAGTATAACTTTCATATGAAGAACATCCGTAATCTTCTGCCAAAGCTTTGCTTAAGGCAGGATTTACATCGGCAGCTCCCGCCAGGATTGCACCGGGTATGCTGCATATCACTCCCGCGTGCATTTTACCGATGACGCCGCACCCTATTACTCCAAACCGCACCTTATCCATAATTCCCTCCCTCAATACCGATTACCGCATTTGCATAATTCAGGATTTCTCTCAAAAACTCCTGCGCAATTATATCTTTCGGCTTAATTTTAGAACACCTTTCTGTTGATTTACATAGCTGTATTTTACAATAGCATGTCATTTTTATACCCTTTTATAACATAATGTGCTATAATAGAATATGGCATTTGAACAACAGATATATTGCCGGTAAAGCAGGTATATTCCATGGATAATAGCTTCTTTACAGAATTGGTTGACAAATCGGAAATAATCCTCAGCAGTTCGGGGCATAGCAAGCATCAAAAGGGTACGAGGGTTTTAAAAACTTTTCCGGATTTTGATATGATGCATTTCCTTGCAGGCAGTTATTCAATAGTAATAAATGATAAGAAATATGCCGCCTGTCCGGGTGATTCATTTCTTTTGACTCCTGGCAGCACGCTGATACTGTTTGCTAATGACGACTCAGAACAGCTTTATTACCACTTTACAGCTTCATATGCGGGAAAAATGAACCTGACAGGCGATTTTGAGGATTATAAGCTTCCTCCTGCCCAATCCGCCTTGGTTGCGCTATTTAAAAAATATTTGAATGACTGCCTCGATAATAAAATTAATAAAACGGCTGCACAGGCTGCCCTAAAGTCGGTTTTTAAAATCATTATCCTGGAAATGGTTTTTTTAAATGATGAAAACCTTCACAAATTTATGTCAAATAGCAATTGTCCCTTTTCAAACCGTTTCTTGAATGTTATACGGTACATTCAGGCCAATCCGGGCATACCTTTAAAAAATTCATCGCTGGCGGCAATGGCCGGTTTCAGCCAGTGTTATTTCTCAAGATACTTTAAGAAGCACACAGGCCAATCCGTCAGCAGCTATATTGATAATGTCAAAATGAACGCGGCTAAACAGCTGCTTCTGGACAAAAAGGTGCCGGTAAAAGAAGCGGCGCTTGAGCTTGGCTACTCCGACCAATTTGTATTTTCAAAAAAGTTTAAAAAACACTTTGGCCTACCCCCCAACGAATTCAAGAAAATAAATATATAATATATATGTAAATCTCTTATATAGAATTAACATTCCAGGATCCGAATGCAATATTAAGCAGCTGTCAGCCGCCCTGAACATCCATACGGTACTGTTTTGGAGATAGCCCTGTGTATCGCCTGAATGATTTATAAAAAGAATTTGCCTTATCATAGCCAACACAGTCGGCTATACCGTTAACAGGCGTGCTTGTCTGTACAAGCAGGCGCTGAGCCTCGGCCATGCGAATATATTCGACATAATCCGAATAATTGCGTCCGGCCTGCTCACGGATCTATTATCTTGTACTGGCAAGCCTCAAAAATTCCAGATTCTCTTTAAGCTTTGTATATGTATCTTTCTCATTGGAAAAGTCTTCAACAGATACATACCCGTTATAACCCGCATCCTGAAGAACTCCGATTAATTTTTTCAGATCTGCGAAGCCTTTCCTGCATGGAGCCGGTTGCGGCTTCCAGATATCAACGCCGTCCTCTGTAACTCTGTTAAGCTTCCATACGGCGTTTTTCAAATGAACATGGGCTAAATACTCGCCCAGCAGCTCAATCCCCATCCTGTAGTTTTCAAAACCTTCATACACCATATTTCCCGGATCATAAATTACTCCGATATAATCCGGATTGAAATTTGATACAAACCTGTACGCCGCGCTTGCACTTGGTATCATATTGCCCATATGCGTTTCAAAGTTTATACGTACTCCATATCTGGAAGCCAATTCTTCCAAAACTTTAACCTGATTGACTGTTCTGTCAAACAACACTCTGTAATTTTCTTTCTCATTATAATTCGGAGGCATTACCCTGATGTTCCTGCAGCCCATAATATCTGCAGCCTTCAACACCTTCTCAATGTCCCAGACATCTGCAGGTCTGAGGTATGTGGTCAGAGAACATATTTCAATATTATATTTTTTACACAGGCCTTTTACTTCTTCTGCTGATTCAACGACCTTATCTATATCAATATTACTTAAATTATAGGACCAGTAACGGCCTTCGAAAGTATAGTTGTCAGGCTTTTGATCTGGCGGAGGATTGTTTACCCTCCATTCGACTCCATTGTAGCCAATTTCCTTTAAAAGCTTTAAAGTGTCCTCAGGTCCGTATTCCGGGGTACTTACGGTAAAAACGCTAAATTTCACTCAAAATCACTCCCATCATTATTAAATATTAACTTCTATTTCCTTATGACTCTTTGACGAAGCGTAGTTTTATCTTTCGGTTTAATTTTAGAACACCTTCCTGCTGATTTACATAGCCGGACTTTACAATAACATGTCATTTTTATACCTTTTCATAACATGAAAATAAATATTCAACATGTAGAGAGAAATTATATACAACAGCTGTCAGCTACCCTGAACATCTATACGGTACTGTTTTGGAGATAGCCCTGTGTATCGCCTGAATGATTTATAAAAAGAATTTGCCTTATCATAGCCAACACAGTCGGCTATACCGTTGACAGGCGTGCTTGTCTGTACAAGCAGTCGCTGAGCCTCGGCCATGCGAATATCTTCAACATAATCCGAATAGTTGCGCCCGGTCTGCTCACGGACCAGAGTTGATAAATACCGCTCGGACATGGCAAAATGATCCGCTACCAATGTCAGGCACAAATCAGGTGATGAATAATGGGTTTGTATATACTCCAGAACACGATAGGCAAGCTCTTTCTTTTGGACGCACCTGCTGACGTACGCGGCATTGCGTATTTGAAAACCTGTGTCAATTAAATACTGTATATTATTTCTGACCCCGGACGACACATCATATTCTTTAAGAGATATAGCATTGTCAGCATCAGCCCCGATACCCTGCGGCAAATTTGCAAGCGCCTTTTGATATACCGCCAGTATGGAATAATACGTTGTCTTAGCATTCAGAACTGAAAATTGATAGTCGCCGCATACGGTTTTTCTCAGGTTATCAAAATAAGCCTTCAGCGCGGTATCGGTTTCCTGAACAAGGAGATGGGCAAGCAATTCTTCGTTAATAAGCAGCGGTGAAGATGCTGAGGAATATGAGGATGTATTATCATACCTTACAATAGTAGAAAACAGCCCGGATTGTGCTGCTTCGAGCGCCCTTACTATCTGGCCGGCCGCGTCACTGAGCTGGTTAAGCTTAGCCATCACCCGGCTCACGCCGAAATACAGACTTGTTGCCAGCATTTCCGAAAGTGATTTGTTTATATCATTAAGAAGACTGTATACCGCCTCTTCGCCCCCATGCATCCCAATATTCAGCACGACGTAGAGTATATCGGCTTCATAAAGGTAAGGCTCTTTTGCGCGCTCCATAAATAAACGCCGGGCGGTAATTTTTGCAATATCAGGACTGCAGCCGGGATGAGTATCGCCGTCGGCCGGTTCACAGGATACGCCGACAAGAACATATAAATCCCTTAATGCAGGAATATGTCCAAGCGCTTTGTCCAGATGATCGGGGTCTACCCGTAAACCCTTTACCGCCATATTAAATACTGTATGCTCGAACGAGGTCTGCGTGAGCTCATACGCTTCCTTAAGCTGCTCCTCCGAATGGACGACGCCTGCCAGCGCCAGCCTTATGTAAGCATATGCGTTGCCCCTGTATTCGCCTGCCCTTATGCCCAGCTGGGAGAAAAATCCTATAATAGATTCAAGAGGGCGCATATTTAAACGTGCAAACAGGACAGAAAGTACAAGAGCCGCTAAACAGGCCAGAAAAATATATACAAGCAGCGTGCAGCGTATAGGATAGGTCGCTTTATCATATGCGTCATGTGAAAAGCCAGCCTCCAATAAAAGGCGGGGCTGATAACTGCTCAGGGATATAAGCGAAGCATCGGAAGAGCGGCCTGAGTCATATACGACGTCAAGCAGTGTCTCCCCGTTGCCGCAGGATAGCTTAAGCTTTCCGTATTGCTTTATTTCGTCGGTCATGAGGCCTGACAGAAGCTTTTCCGTCGGCACAATTATGCTGATGACGGTCAAAGGATTTGAAACGCTGGGGTAATAGTAGTTTAAAGTGACCGCCTCAGCGCTTCCGCCATCATATGGCATTACTACAGTATTATTTCCCTCCGTCTCCCCTTCTTCAAAAAGGCTTCTCTGCCAATCATCATATGACCGTCCGTCATATTTAAAAAACTTGCCGTAGAATTCCTTTTTATTCTGGTATACCCTGTGAAGAGTTAAAAGCGTGTTGTTATTGGAAAATTGTATTATTACATCCCAAACAAGCGCATTCTCCCAAATGTTGTTTTTCTGAAATAAAGTCATATCATACAGGTATAATGCCAGATTCGTATCAGTGTCGTCGCTTAATGACAGTCTCACTATGTCCGTGTTGCACGACAAGTTGTATGAATAGGTCTGACATTGCTCCAGAGACGACTGCATCTCCCAGAATCCTTTAGATACGCTTTGAACCTGTTCCTGATAGATAATACGCTCGGCATTTCCGCATGCAATAAAATAAATCGGAAGCAGTAAGGCAATTACAGTTATTGATATAAACAGATACATTGCAAGATACTTTACCATAGTTCTGTTGCGAAGGAAAGCGCCGGGACAGCTCATAACGGATCTCCTCCTATTGATTCTGCCTTGCCGGTTTCTACATAATTAAACTATAGCATCTTTAAATATTTGATGCAATGCAACAAAATCAAACCATCGATATTTCATGGTTTAGTATAAAATCATGGTTTTTATCGTCGGATTGTCATGTTACAGCGGAGGTTCATCTTTACTTGCCAAGGTCGTTATGTTTATACTCGAATCAGAACAAGAAGCTGATAGAAATCCGTCAGGAAAGTATACTTACCCCTATTTCAATAAGAACATAAGCTTAAATAATGAAATGTAACTAAAATAATTTATCTTTTCCAGATTCCAATAATGATGAAAAGAGGTATACCATGGCTCACACATCTTCATTCAAATTCCGGCAGGCCGGCCGGACAGGCGCAGCGGGCAAGTCACTTTCAAAGGACATACGGCTGCATTGGCAATTACTCTTATTCATGGCATTACCAATTGCCTGTCTAATTATATTCAAATATATACCTATGATTGGCGCGCAGATTGCCTTCCGGAAATTCACACCCTCAGGCGGCATATTTAACAGCGAATGGGTTGGACTTTACCAATTTAAAAAGTTTTTTGAATCCTATCAATTTGAACGTGTATTGACTAATACGGTCCGGATTTCATTATATTCTCTGATTGCGGGCTTTCCCATACCGATTATTCTGGCGCTGTGTCTTAATGCCATGCGTAGCGTCCGCTTTTGTAAAACCGTACAATTTATAATCTATATTCCACATTTTATTTCAACTGTAGTCCTGGTTGGAATGCTTCTGCAATTATTCAACAGCCGGATCGGCATCTATGGAATACTGGCGGAAGCGCTTACCGGCAGCCAGCCCGGTGCCGCCACACAACAGCTCAATGCCAGTGCCCT
>ENA-UOOH01002695-UOOH01002695.1-fermentation-metagenome-genome-assembly--contig:-NODE-2695-length-14795-cov-4.382904_pt1 | contig 14795 bp, 10 predicted proteins | sample MGYA00245778_ERZ724025 | MGnify/ENA primary metagenome ERZ724025 (study PRJEB28704, sample SAMN03018313) | fermentation metagenome | biome: anthropogenic terrestrial biome; feature: soil; material... | reverse complement strand
GGCAGGTCTGGTCGGCCGGGCCGTCGCAGGCGCTCCTCAGGTAGAGCACCGGTGAGAAGACCGCCACGACCGAAGCGACGAGCCTTCGAGGTTCAGTGCCGCCGACGGCGATTCGATAGACGAGCTCCTTGCCCGAGGAGTCGGCCGCGCACGTGCCCTGGAGCGTCGAGGCGCCGAGGCTGGTGTCGCCGCGAGCCAAGAAGCGGTTCGGGTTGTACTGCGCCGGCTGCAGGACGACCGGATCGTTGCAGTCGCCCGCGGCGCCGACGCACTGATTGTTCTGGCAGACCGCTCCGTTGGCGCAGTGGTACCTGCAGTAGACGAGCCGATCGAGCCCGGTGCAGTTGTCATCGCCGGTGACCAGTCCGCACACCTTGCCGGCTGCGGCCATGCGAGCGCAGAACTCGGTTTCGCTCTCTTGAGTGCACACGCCGCAGCGGTTCGTGCGGTGGTCGCAGACCTCTTCGGCCGCGCAGTTGCCGGTGCCGCAGTCCTCGGACCGGTCGTTGCCGCAGTGGTCCTGGCCCACGACGACGCCGCACTCCTTGTTCTCGAAAGTCGCCATTCTCTGGCAGAAGTCCTGTGGTTCCTCGTAGACGCAGCTGACGCAGAGGTTGTCCTCGCAGGTGCCCGAGAAGCAGATGCCGCAGTCTTCCTCGCGCTGGGCTTCGCAGTTGTCCAGAGCGATCACCGACCCGCATTCTTTCTGGAGGCGGGAGCAGAACTGGGCCTTGGACTCGGGCTCGCAACTCGTGGGAACACAGGTGTTGATCTGCGTGCACTCGTGGTCCGCGGGGCAGTCGCCGCACTCTTCGCGGCGGGAAAGGCCGGTGCAGTTGTCGAGCTCGGCGACCTCTCCGCAGACCTTGCCGGCCGCGGCCAAGCGCGCGCAGAACGCCTCGCGAGTCTCTGGCTCACAGGCCTCGACGCACTTGTTTTCCGAAGAGCAGGCCTTGCCCTCCAGGCAGTCGCCGCAATCCTCGGCCCGGCGCTCGCCGCTGCAGTTGTCCTTGTCGGCGATTTCTCCGCAGACCTTTCCGGCCCCGGCGAGGCGCGAACAGAACTCGTCCTTCGTCTCCCGGACGCAAGGCAGGCAGACGCCGGCCGCCTCGTCGCACGCTTGACCACTCGGGCAGGCTCCGCAGGAGGTGCCGCATCCGTCGCTGCCACAGGCCCGGCCCTCGCAAGGCGTCGGCGTGCAGCAGGTCTCGGAGACGCACACCTGTCCCTTCTCACAGCAGGAATCGCCGCACATGCGCGACCGCAGGCACGGCACCGAGGCGTCTTCGGACGAGGGGGGCGGCTCGCTGCAGCCGGTCAACGTTCCCGCACAAACCAGAGCGAAGCAAAGGAGCCGTGTCATCATTCGCATGGAATCGCCGTGTCGTCTTGTGGTGAGAGGGTTTTCGCCTTCGGAGCGCCTGCGCCGCGTCGAGAGTACCCGTGCAAGCCCCGCCTTGACTGCCCGGGCAAACGGGCCGTCGCCGCTGCAGAGCACGGCTGTCCGCGCTCCGCAGCGGCGAAGGTCGCATCCCTTAGGTCAGCGCCAACACTTGAAGTAGGCGGTGGTGTGGATGGTGCTGATGATCCAGTTTCTCGGGTTGGTGTTGCTCCGAGTCATTCGGCAGCTTTGGTTCGTCCCGCCGCACGGAGGCATCGTGGCCTGGCTCGAGTATCCGCCGGGAGTCGGCGCGCCTTGGCTTCTTCCGCAGCAACTGCATTGGTCCCGCGTGCAACTGGTGAGCGCGCAACAGAAGAAGTCGTTCATCGGCGGGCTGGTGGTGCTGCAGGCCGTGGAACTGTTCGACACCGCGTCTGGCGGCGGAGCCGAGCAGACGCCCCACCCCTTGCACTCGTTGATGCACGCCTGTTCGCCCTGGGTCCCCGACTGCCCGGTGCAGTAGGACGGAAGCCCTTCGATGAGCTCGGAGTAGCAGACCTTCGGCTGCGTGTCGCAGATCTCGCCTTGGCTGGCGCTGACCACGCCGTCGCCGCACCACTGGTTTCGCAAAACGGTGACGGTCAACGAAGCGCTGGCGATCGAGCCGCAGCGGGTCGTGGCCCTGACGGTCACGTTGTAGGTCCCCGGGTGGCTCGAGTTGTTGGTGGGAGTGCCCTGGATGAGCCCGGTCGTGGGGTTGACCGAGAGCCAGGACGGCTGGTTCACCAGCGAGTAGGTGATCGGGTTGGTCATCGAGCCGTTGGCATGCCCGGAGCTCGTCGCTTGGGCGGAGACCGAGCCCGCCGTGTAGTAAAGCGGCTTGGTGACGCCCGCGGGTTTCACGTAGATGCTGTGAACCGACGGTGAGACTTTGACGGGGAAGGTCTCATCGAAGTGGGGGCATTGGTTGCGGCTCTTGACGTAGCAGTCGTGGCAAGTGAAGTCGCACCGTCCTTGGTTGCAGAAGCGCGTGCTGTTGGGCGGCTGCGGGCAGGTGGAGAGGGCGCCGCAGCTCAAGGTCCCGCCGCAGCCGTCGGGCCAGTCTCCGCAGTTCTTGCCGAGGGTCTGGCAGTTGTCCGCCGCACAGCAGTTGCCGACCTTGTGGTAGCCCGGGTGGCAGAGCAATTCACAGTGGCCGGCCTGCGAGCAAACGTTGTAGCCGTGGGCCACCTCCGGGCACGAACCGCAGTCGAGCGACCCTCCGCAGCGGGTGTCGAGATCCCCGCAGGTGCGGCCCTCGGACGCGCAGGTCTTGCAGGGGCAGCACGAGCCCGCGCCACATCGGTAGGAGCCCGCCGGACAAGGCGTGCACGGGCCGAGCGGGTCGTCGGGCGACCAGTCGATCTGGAGCCGCTGCAGGACCGGGGTCTGCTGGCCGTTGAGCGTCTTCTTCATGCGCACCTCGACCTCGATGAACCGGCGGAGGGCGGCGTCGTTGACCTTGGGGACGAAGGAGAAGTCGAGGCTGTAGTCGGCATAGCCGGTGCCATTGGGGACGACGAAGGACCAATCGGACCAGCCCTTCGAACCGGTGAAGGCAGCGTCCTTGCCCACGCGCACGCGCGCTTCGATGGTCGCCGAGGCGGGGATCTTCGCCCTCAGGTTGACCCGCTTCCAGAAGGGCTGGGCGGTCGAGGTCGCCACGATCTGCGAATCGTAGACGACGTTCCAAGACCCCAGAGTCGACGCGGGGACGTGGGGAGCCACGCAGACGAATCCCGGTTGGGCACAATCGGAGTCGGCCGGGTGATAGGTGCCTTGCTGAGTGTTCGTGTATCGGCCCGAATCGAATTCTTCGGCGCTTTCGTACTGCTTGGTGGTCTCGCAAAACGCCTTGCAAACCTTGGTCGGGCTCGCATTGTCGACCGAGGGGCAGCACTGCATGCCGCCGCCACAGTCGCCGTCTTCCTTGCAGGAATTGCAGACGAGACGGGTGCCCGCGACGTCGAGGCCACAGCGGCCCGCGCCACAGCCACAGTCATCGTGGTCGCAGCAGTCGCCGGGGGTGCAGACGCCCTTGCAGCACTTGCTGCCCGCCGGGCATGCGCGCTCCGGGTCTGGTTTTTCGCTGTCGTCGCAGGCGCCGCAGGAGTTGCCGGTGCAGACCAACGTGGTCGATGAGCCCGTGGTGGCGCAGTCGCTCGTGCTGCAGCAGGTGCCCGGCCGACAGCTCTTCTGGCCGTCGGCGCCACAGCAAACGTGGCCGCGCGGGCAGGTGCCGGTGATGTCTTTGGGGTTTGCCGGGTCGGTCTGGCACGAGCCGCAGCCGCCGTTGATGCACTGCTGACCGGCGGCGCAGTCCGAATCGGCGCAGCAGGTCGCGCCGCTGACGCAGCTGCCGCTGCAGCAGCGGCCCTTGCCGCCACACTGCAAGTCGTTGGTGCAGGGCTGGCAGGTGCCGCCCGCTCCACAGATGTACCCCGGGTACTTCGCTTGGCAGTCTTGATCGTTACAGCAGGTCGCCGATTTGCACGTGCCGCCGCAGCACTTCTGGCCGCTCGCGCACTGGGAGTCTTGCGCGCAGGCGACACAGGTGCGGCTGTCGAGGGAGCAGACCTGGCCGTTCGAGCAGTCGGAGTTCGAGCAGCACGCCGTCAAGGCGATGCACGCGCCCCCGCAACAGCGTTTGCCCCTGCCGCACTGGATGTCGTAGGAGCAGGCCGAGCACTTGCCGGCCACGCAGAGCTGGCCTCCGCTGCCGCAGTCGGCGTTGCTGCAGCAGGTGCCCTGAACGCAGCTTCCATTGCAGCAGCGGTAGCCCGTGCGGCCGCAGTCGGTGTCCTTGGTGCAGGCAGAGCACTTGTTGCTGAGGCAGGCCTGCCCGTTGCTGCAGACCTGGCCCGGGCAGCACTCGGCGGCAATGCAGGCGCCGCCGCAGCACTTCTGGCCGCTCGCGCACTGAATGTCGCCCGTGCACTTCTGGCAGACGTAGTTGATGCAGGTCGGGGTGGAGGGGAAGGCTTGGCAGTCGGCGTTCGAGCAGCATTGCCCGTTGACGCAGGAGCCATTGCAGCAGAGCGGGGTCTTCCCGCCACAAGCCGGGGTGCAGGTGCTGCGGGTCGTCATCTCTCCTTGCAGCAGGCAGGCCCCCTCGGCCACGCAGGCGCCGTCGCAGCACTCTTGGCCTTCGCCGCACTGCGCGTCTTCAGCGCAGGCGAGGCATTGGTTGTTCTCGCAGAGCGCGCTGCCGCAGTCCCCGCTCGAGCAGCAGGTGCCCGCGACACAGGCCCCTTCGCAGCATTTCTCGCCTTCGCCACATTCGCCGTCGTAGCTGCAGTCTTGACAGGTGTTGCCGAGACAGACTTGGCCCTGAGCGCAGTCGGCGCTCGAGCAGCAACCGCCGTCCTGGCAGAGGCCGCTGCAGCAGACCTTGCCCGCGCCGCAGTCCTCGGCCTGCTCGCAGGGCTCGCAGCGGCCATCGGCGCAGACGCGCCCGGAGCAGTCCTCGTTGCCGCAGCACTCGACGTAGAGGCACTCGCCGCCGCAGCAGTGCCGTCCGGGTCCACAGTCGCGGTCGTTGCGGCAGCCTTCGGTCGATGAGTCTTCGACCGCCGCGGGTGCCTCGGTCACCTTGCTTTCCGGTGAAGGGGCCTCGGAGAGGCAACCGGTGAGAAACAGCGCGGCGACCAGGCAGAACAGGCGAGTGACCTTCATGGCGGCACCCTTCGTCTTGGCGAAGCCCCGGGGCTCTGGACTTCGAGTTTTGTCCGCCGCGACGAGCTGGCTCCCCTATCGCTGAAGCGAAGCCAGCCCGCCGGGCGAGTTCCTTCGAGTACTACAGGAAGAAACAGAGGTTCACGTCTTCAGTGGTTGGTTCCTTTTTCATCGCGCACGTCTGGCCGCCGATGATCCTGTCAGCCCCTATCTGGATGTAGCTCGGGTCCTGCAGAACCGAGTTGTAGACGTCTTGAGCCTGGGCCGGCCCCGAGGTGTGGACCCGGATGAGGACCGCGTTCTGTCGGCCGACGTTATTCTGTCCGGCGACTTGCTCGAGGCCAAGTTGCATGATCGAGAAGTCGTCAGCGGTGCCCGCACTCCCGTCCGAAGGGCAGGCAGCGACGCACCAAGGCGCAGCCTCGGCCTGCCCCGCGGGGGCGGGCGGAAGCAGTTGTCGTTGCCGCAGCGTCTGCAGTCCCTGAGTCGCTGGGACGGCGGTGACAATGGTTCCACCAGTGAGGCCGGCGTAGGTCGAAGAGGCCTTCCGAATGGTGCCGCAAGCCTCGACGATTTTGGAGACCCGGCCGGCGACGATGAAGCCGCGTCCGAAGATCACGACCGAAGCCAAGACCGCGATGACCGCGATGACGATGCCAAGCTCGATGAGGCTGAAGCCGTGCGCATGCCGACTACGACGGGCGACAAATGGGTTCATTTTTCGTGTGCTCCTTGGTTTCCCAGACGGGAGGAGTCCCCCGAGGTGGCGGCTATCATAGCCCAACGGCGGGCCGCGGTGGAAGCCCACGACCAGCGCCGGAGGCCTCGGGATTGGACGGCATCATAAACGAGGGGCGCCGGAGGATACCAAAGGGGCGCTCGGGGCCGGACGCACGGCGTTGGCTGGCCGCGGCGAGCGGCCGTTCGACATTGCATTCTGCGCAGAGCGCGTCGCGCATCGAGCCTGCGCCGGCCGGGAATGAGGAGCCGCGGGCCCTCGGGCAGGTATTCCGGCCATGAGGCCGTCGGGGGGGCCGGGAGGCACGGGCGGCGCGGCGGCGGTGCCCGGGGCGCTCGGCCGCTGCCTCGTGGGCCCGCGACTCGGGCGGTTTCGCGGAGAGGGCGAGGCCGTGCTACTCTGGCCGCCATGAAATCAACCTTCGGTCGTCCGCTCCTGCGGCGTTCTCGTCCGAGCGGCTTTTCGCTCATCGAGCTGGGGATCGTCATCGCCGTGATCGCGGTACTCGGTACGGTGGTGATCGGCTCGGTCGGCTACCTGCGTGCAGCCAGACAGCAGTCCTGCGCCGAGCTCGTTCAGGCGATCCGCAAGGCGTCTCAGAGCTATTCGATGCGCTATTTCAACGGCATCGCCTACGCGAGCCGAGGCAGGGAAACCGAAGAACTCTTTCAGACGCTGCTCGCACAGGGCTTTCTTCCCATGGAAACCAGGACGCCGTGGGAGCAGACGGTCGGGGCGACGGGAATCCAGGTCTTCGCCGACGCCGGGGCCCAATGCAACGCCATCGGTGGAGGGAGTGGAGGCGACCGGTGCAGGAAGTGCGCGGGCTTCGCCTGCGTCTTGATCCGGGTGCCTATCGGGGCCGACGACAACGGCGTGACGTGCAGGGACTTGGCGACCCTCTTCGATCCAAATCAAGGAGGCAGCGCCCTCGCCGCGAGATGCAACGGCGGTGCGAGCTTGGAGGTCGTGGTCCGATGAGCCGGCGGGGCGCCAGTCCGGCGCGGGGGTTCTCGCTCCTCGAGGTCGGCGTCGTCCTGGGCGTCGCTTCGGTGCTGCTGACGGCCGTCGCGGTGCTCGGAGCCGGCCAGATCAAGAACGCGAAGAACGAGCGGATCGGCATCGAGCTGCAGTCGTTTGCGCAAATTGGCGCGAGTGCCCACCTGCGCGGGGTCCAACGGAATCTGGGTATTGCGACCTTCGACGCCGCTGCTTGGAACCTTGGGCCAAATCAGTCCGTCTGCTTCGACATCGCGGGCAATCAGCCGAACAACAACTGTGCGCCTGCCGCGACCGCGAAGATGGGTGGGCAGCGCTTCAGCGCGAGCCCGGTCCTCACTCAACTGCTGACCGACACCCCGCCAAACGGCGGCTACAACCCGTATTGCGTCTCCTACGAGATCTGCCTTTTCGAAAACCGCGCCGAGGCGCGCACCTGTGTGCCGGAGAGCGCTCGTGAGCTCTCGGGGCGTCCCTGCAATCCCCAGCGCGCCTGTCCAAATCCGAGGATCGACGGCGAGCAGGCTTTTTGTGTCTCGGCGGCGGTGACGCCGGCCTTTTGGAAGCGCAACGAGGCCGCCTATTCGATTCAGCCGACCTGGTTCGACACGTCGATCAACTTCTAGCGGTCTTTTTCGGAGCTCGTGATGGGCATCCAGATGTCGAAGCGGACGAACCGTCGGTCCGGCTTCACGCTCTTGCAGCTTGGGATCGTGCTCGCCGTTGGCGCGATCCTCGCTGCGGCGGTCATGCCCGAGGTTATCGAAACCGAACGCGAGAAGATGATCCAGCGGATACTTCTCGATGTCACGGTCCACGCTGACGCCGCGCGCGCCTTCCACAAGCAAAATGGCGGGTGGCCGGGCGAGGCCCAATGGGGCTGCAACCCTGTTCCGGTGAGTGAGCAGATCCACGCCACGTACAAGAACGTGGTCGCCAATCAGGGTTACGTCCCTTTCGATCCTCAAGGTGAGGCGAGCATCTACGCGAACCCTTGGGATCATCGATATCTCATCGATATCATCCAGAGGCAGCCGCTCGCTCCGGCGCCGGCGGTCTGCTTGCTCCGGATCTCTACGCTCGTCCCCACCGAGCTCCAACAGGCGTTTCTCTCGCTCGTCCCGCAGGGACGTTGCGGGGGGGCCTGTGGCGCTGTCGCGCCGGCGGCCGACTTCGTCACCTGCTGCGCCCATGTGGCGCCCCCGGGGCTGGACGCCGGAGTGGAATTCGGATGCTGCGGTCTCCCGCCCCAGGCCAGCCTCGATGGCTGCGAGAGACCCTTCCTGCGGTTCGTTCCCCCCCCCGCTGATCGCTTCGAGTGCAGCCCCACGCCTTAGCGGCTCCCCGGGTTGGAGATTGCTTGAGGAAACCATGCCGACAAGACGCACGAGTAGGCAGTCGCTGAAGCCGCAAGGATTCACCTTGCTCGAGATGGGGATAGTGCTCGGAGTCGCCGCGATTCTGGCCGCGGTCGTCTTGCCGGATGTCGTCGAGATGCAGCGAAACAAGATGGCCGAGAAGACCGCGGCGGAGATGATGGTCATCATCGACGCGGCGCGCGCTTTTCGCGTCGCCAACAACGGAAGGTGGCCAGGCAACCCCGGCGGAGACGCCGTGTGCGGCCTCAATTGCGATCCGAATGGGCAAAATCAGCAATGGGACCGGGGCGGGTTTCGAATTGAACTCACGGGTGGCGGCTTCGTTGCCGAAGATCTGAATGCCAGTGGCAGTGGCAAGATGCTCACCAATCCCTGGGAGGAGGACTACGAACCGTGCGTCTGGCGCAACATGGGGGCCGCGAACCCTTCCGGCGCGCCTTGCATGTTCGTCGTCTCCACGAGTGTTCCGCGAGAGCTGGCAAGGATGCTCGAAAACCAGCTCTCGCAAGTGCGGTGCATGGACAAGGGCAATCCTGGCGACATCGTCTGTCCGGGCTCGGGGCCGGTTCCTGGCAACATGGTTCGGTGTTGCGCGGTCGTCCAGCCGCCGACGAAGAACTATGCAGCCGGGTGCACGCCGCCGAATCCGAATTTCGGGTGCGTTGGGGGCATCTGCGGGTGCCGGCCCTGAACCGCTCGGACGGTTGAACTGGGCCCGGGTCCGCAGCCGGACCGCCGCCCCGGGTTTCCTCCCCTAAGAACAGTTCGCCTCCTGACCGTCCGCCGGCTTGCCTTCAAGCCTGCCTTCGACGCGCGCGCGGGTCGTTGGGCGCCTTTCCCCCCAGACCTTCTGACTAGAGCGCTGCCGCTGACGCGAAAGCCTCGGCCGAGCCGCGCCTCCGTCGATGGGTGGCTGGCCGTTCGGTCGTTTGAGCGAACTCGGGCAAGGCGAGCTTCGCCGTCGGTTCGGGGCGCTCTCGGGCGCAATCCGCCGCCCAGTGATCGGCTGAGGAGACCGAGCGCCGGGGCATCCCGCTCCGCGCGCCCGCGTCGGGGCGTGCGCCGAGGCGGGCCGTGTCCCTTCGCGGAGCCTCGAGCCTTTCAGCCTGCGCCGCCCCAGGGGCCGGCCCTGGCGACGCGGGCGGACGGTTGGACATTTGCCGCGACTCTCGGTATGGCCGCTGTCCGACTCAGGCCGTCGCGCTCGTGGTCGGACGCACCCCCCAAGGTGCCCCGCGCGCGAGCGGCTCGAGATCGTCTCGGTTTCTGGTGGAGGTGAGCGTCGATGTCGGAGGTGCAGAGCCCGCGGGACAACCCCATCGAAGCCGTCCGCGAGATCTGGCGGTGCGGCGACAAGCTGCTCAAGGGCTTCAAGCTCTATGGCGCCGGGCACGCGAACGCCGCCGCCTTCGCCGGCGATCTCCATCAGAAGCTCGCCGGCTTCCTCGCCGCCCACCAGAGTCTCGAGGTCGTGCTGACGACCCAGACCGTCTTCTTCGAGGGCGAGAAGCTGCTGCGCGGCGCCGGGGGCGCAGACAAGAACTTCGCCCACGCGCTCGGCCTCGCCGGGGTGACCAAGCTGCGGTTCGAGCCGGGCTTCGAGCGCGACGAGCTCGACCGCTTCTTCACCGTGCTGGTCAAGAACGCGGGGGACGAGGACGAGCTGCTCACGCAGCTCTGGGCCACGCCGCTGCCGCACCTGAAGTGGAGCTCGGCCTCGGCCATCGACCGCGCCGACCCCGACGACGCGGCGACGGCGGCCTGGCTGCGCGCCGCGCTCAAGATCGTCGAGAGGGGCAAGGCCAAGTCGGTCGATCCGGTCGCGCGCAAGCCGCCGGGGCTCGCCGATCTCGCCCGCGACGGCCTCGCCGAGCTGACCGCCGTCCCGGGACCGCCCTGGGAGAGGCTGAAGCTGACCTCCGAGGACCTGCAGGCCATCCGCAGCGAGCTGATGTCCCAGCGCGACCTCACCGTGCGCGCTCTCGGCTATGCACTCGACCCGGCCCGCCCGGACCCGGAGCTCGGGGCTCAGCTCGTGCTGCCGGTCCTCGAGGGGCTCGTCGGCTCCGGAGAGCTCGGCCAGCTCTGCCGGCTGCTCGAACAGCTCGGGCAGACGCCGCTCGGCCCCGAAGGCGCGACCCGCCTGCTCGGGTCGAGGCTCGAGGAGATCGCGCGCAAGGCGCTCGTCGCGCTCGAACAGGGCCGGGCGCGGCCCGCGGAGGCCACCGCGCTGTTGCGCAGGCTCGGGGTGGCCGCCCTCCCGGCCATCGTCGGCGCGCTCGCCCGGCTGCCGACCGAAGCGCGCGGCGCGGCTCTCGACGCCACCGCCGATTATCTGGAGCAGGCCCTGGTCACGCTGACCGACACGCTCACCACGCTGCCCGCCGAGGCGGCGCTCGAGGTCATCGCTCGCGCGTCCCAGGTCGGCGGCGCCGTGGCTATCGATCTATATGACGCGGCCGCGCACCACGCGGTGCCCGAGGTTGCCGCCGAGGGAGCGCGCCTCGCCCCGGAACCGACGGTCTTCTCGCCCCGACGTGCGCTCGCCGCCATCGGCGCGAACGATCTGGCCCTGCGCGCGGCCGCGCTCGAATACGCCTGTCGCGAGAAGACCCCGGGTGCCGCCGCGGCCGTCGAGGCCCTGCTTCAGGAGGCGGGCTTCAAGACCCTGCCGATCGAGGAGAAGAAGGCTTTGCTCTCGGCTCTCGCCACCCTCGACCCGGAGCGTGGCCTGGGCGCCGCGCGGCAACTCTTCTCGCAGAAGAGCCTTCGCGGCGGCCTCGCCTTCGACGAGACCCGCGCGGCGGCGGCGCTTACGCTCGGCCGGCTCGGCGATGTCCACAGCCGGCGCGCCCTCGAGGGGCTCGCGGGCCGTGCCTCGCCCGGCCTCAAGGACGCCTGCCTCGAGGCCCTCAACAGGATCGATGAAGTCGCCGGGAGCCAGACGCCATGAGCCAGCCTTCCAGCGGTGGCCGCCAGCTCGGCGGCTTCCAGATCATGGGCGTGCGCAAGGAGCCCGAGCCGGTCAAGCGCGAGGAAGACGTCGGCACGCTGCTGCGCACCACTGACGACGATCGCGAGCCGGCGCGGGCGCTCGTCCGCGCGGCGTTCCTGCTGCTCAAGACCGCGATGATGTACGACTTGGGCAACGCGGCCCTCGCCGCCCCGCTCGACGGGATGCTCTCGGCCGCCAAGGTCTTCCTCGACCAGGACGCGGTCGCCTCGCTGCAGCGGCGCCACGACGGCTTCTACGTCAACAACGCGCTCGTTGCTCGGGACACGGCGATGGCCGAGCTCTATCCGTTCCTCGAGTTCGCCTTCGAGCGCCTGGCCGTCCACGAGCTGCTGCTGCAAAGGGGCGTCGACAAGCAGGCGATGCGCGTGTTGCTCAAGCATTTCCAGGGCCGGATGACGGGCACCAGCGCCGCCGGCGAGCACCGGTGGGAGACGGTGCAGCTTCGCGAGCTGCCCGACGAGCGCGCCCTGGCTGCCCGGCGCGAGCGCGAGCGGGTCGTAAGCAACTACGCCCTCGCCTGTGTGCGCATGAGCGAGGTCCTCAACGGCTTTGCCAAGGGGCTCGCGCCCAACCTCGCGCGCCTTCGCTCGGCGCTCGTGCCGCTGCTCGACCTCGCGCCCTCGCTCGAGCCGGTGCTCCTCGCCGCCCTCGGACTGACGCGCGAGAAGCCCTCCGCTTGGTCGCATGCGGTCAACTGCGCCGTGCTCGTCGGGCTCGTCGGCAAGCGCCTCGGGCTCGAGCGCCCGAGGTTGCTCTCGTTGGCGAGCGCCGCGGCGCTTCACCCGCTCGAGCGTGTGTTGCCACAGCCCTCGAGTGACAAGCGGCGCTCCATCAAGCTGCTGGTCCAGGTCCAAGGGCAGGGCGAGGAGCTCGCCGAACGGCTCGTCGCGATGGCCGAGGCCGGCGCGGGTCTCTCTGATTCGCCGCACGTGGTCTCGCGGCTGATTCGACTCGTCTCCGTGTTCGAGGATCTCGTCGCCGGCTCTGAGGCGCGTGCCCCGCTCACGTTGGACGAGGCGATCCGCGTGAAGTGGGTTGTAGGCACGACCCGCGCCTCTTCGCGGTCTTCGCCCGAACGATGGGCTTCTTTCCCATCGGCTCGGTCGTGCAGCTCGCGACCGGCGAAGCCGCCGTCGTCGCCGGCGTCCCCTCGGATCCCGCCAAGCTGCTGCAGCCGCCCGTGATCCTCGCCACCGGCCCCAACCCGGGCGCGCTCGCCAACCTCGCCCTGCCCGAGCAGGCCCCGCGGCGCATCGTGCGCGCCGCTCTGCCCTCGGAGCTCGGGGTCAACCCGCTGCGCTGGCTCGTCGGAGGTTGAGCGCTGTCCGGGCAGAAGCCGGCAACCTCTTCAGTTGAGCGCGCTGGGCGGCGGCGGGGCGCCGTCCTCCCCGTCGCCGAACAGGCCTCTCTCGAAAGCCTCGAGCCTGCCGAACCGCGGGCTGCGGAACGGCCAGTCGCTCAGGTCCATCTCGCGCGACATCGCTTTCGCCATCGACAGCAGCACGGCGAGGTCGCGCTCGCGGGCGCTCGCGTAGTTGAGCAGGTAGTGGCCGACCATGTCGTTGCGGCTGCCTATCGCCAGCGCCCTCGCCGCGCCGAAGAGCACCAGGTTCTCGTCGTCGGGAAACAGGGAGAAGAACGTCAGCAGCGCCTCGGGGTGGTTCGGGCGCAGGTGGAGCGAGTGGATGAAGCACTGGATTGCCTTCTTCACCTCGCCCAGCCGCTTGAAGGCCACGCCCATGTCCGAGAGCGGCCCGGCCGCGTAGGGCAGCAGGTTGGCGTCGCCGTCGGTCGAGGCGCGCACCGAGCGCAGGTAGTGGACGATGGCCTCGGGCGGGCGCTCGAGCGTGCGGTAGCACCGGCCGAGCACGTGGTGCGCGGCGGGCACGCCGAGCGGGTTGTCGGCGGTCACCGCGTGCAGCAGCTCCATCGCCTGCTCGAGCTCGCCGCGGCCGAAGCTGGCCAGCGCGCGCGCGACCCTGCCGCTCCAGTCGTGCTCGAGGTGGCGGACGAACTCGTGGAGGTCGAACTCCGTCTCGCCACAGCGGATGAGGGTCGGGAGGGTGTTGGTCCGCGAGGCGCCGGCGGCTATCCGCCCGACGTCGTCGGGCCGTATCGGGATGGACCAGGGGGTCGGATCGCGGTCGGGCAGGGTGATGCAGTAGGCGAGGCGTCCATCGACCAGGCGCAGCGACGGCTCGACGTACATCGCCTCGAGCAGCTTCTCGACCTCGACCGCGCTCGCCGCCTCGAAGACGAAGGAGGCTGCCTCGGCGTCGCGGTCGCCATCGATGGGGCTGAAGCTGTAGCTGCCGCCGGTATGGAGCTTCATGGCCTCGCCAGCTCGCTGGTTCGAGAGGACGGTTCCAGCTTAGCACCCGCGATGGGCGCGCCAATTGTGGCGGCCCGGGCGGTCGATGGCGCGCGCGACAGAGGAGATGTGGACGACGCTGGGCGGGGCGCAGCCGGCTTCTCGTCTCGGCGCGAGAGTGCCGGCTACGGCGTCAAGATCTGTCGCGAAATCACCCTCACCTCGGCTCGCCGCCTCCGGTCACCTCGAGCCAAGTCGAGGGGCTCGGGCGGACCGGTTATCGCTAGGATTCTTCGACAGGTCCTCAGGAGGCGAGCCCGTGGCAGCGCTTGTACTTCTTGCCGCTGCCGCAGGGGCACTTCTCGTTCGCGCCCGGCGCGTGCAGCCGAGGCGGTAGCGGCACGCCCACCTTGCTCGCCGCGGCGATGCTCGCGGCCGAGTGCGGGTTCTGCATCACCTCGGTGTAGAAGCGCAGATAAAGCTGCGCCTTGCCCGCGTCGCCGAGCGCCTCGTAGGTGCCCCCGGCCTTCAGGAGCACGACCGGCTCGTTCGGGTGCGCCTGCAGCAGCGACTCGATCTGGGCCACCGCCTCTTCGCGGCGCCCGAGGCGGGCGAGGATTTCGGCGCGCTCGGCGAGGATCGATTTGGCGTCGATCAGCTCGGCGAACCTCTCGCAGAGCGAAGGCGCCTGTTCGGCGTCCGGCGTGCCGAGCAGCACCGCGGGCATCTCGATCATCCAGCCAGCGAGGTCGCTGCCCGACTCGCGCACGACCCGCTGGAAGAAGTCGCGCTCGGCCTGGCCGTCGCGAAGGCAAGTCTCGACCAGCCGCCGCGCGGCCGCCAGCCACAGCTCGGCCCGCCGCGGCGTGACCTCGGCCTCCTCGAGCAGCTCGTCGATCTCGTCGGCGACCACTTCGGCGCGCAGCTCGTGTGGCAGCAGCCGGCGCCACAATTCGCGCGCGCCGAGGGTCGGCAGGTCCTTCCAGCGCCCCTCGGCCGTCGACCACTTCTCCCAGCGCGAGGCGAGCTCGGTGGGCGAGCCCGCCTCGAGCGCCTCGACCTTGAACGACTCCTCGTCGTTGACCACCGAGAACTGGGCGAGCATGCGCAGCAGCTCGAGCGTCGCGATGCCCGAGAAACCGTCGTAGCGCCAGCCCAGGCCTTGCTCACGTTGCCGGTCGGCTGAGGAGAGCAGGCGACGCTCGGTGTCGGTCTGCGGCCCGCGCTCGCGGATCTTGCGCATCTGGCGGCGGGCG
>ENA-UOOH01002686-UOOH01002686.1-fermentation-metagenome-genome-assembly--contig:-NODE-2686-length-14852-cov-5.095898_pt1 | contig 14852 bp, 12 predicted proteins | sample MGYA00245778_ERZ724025 | MGnify/ENA primary metagenome ERZ724025 (study PRJEB28704, sample SAMN03018313) | fermentation metagenome | biome: anthropogenic terrestrial biome; feature: soil; material... | reverse complement strand
CTACAAAAATTGAAGTTGAATTAGCATTCAACCAGTTAATAAGGCAAGGATACTTTTTAAGCTATGAAGAAACCATATACCCCCCAAATACTGTAGATGAACAGATTAAACAGATAACCAAATATGCTAGCAAATTTAAATTATCATTAACAGATTATGGAATCCTCTACGAAGTACATCGTCAAAACGGAATTAACTCCCGACAATTAGTTAGCAGAGGATGGGGTGAAGATGAAAGGGAAGTTAAAATAAGGATTTCAGAATTATTCCAAAAAAAAATCATCCTTAAAAACCAGGGAAACACCATAATAAACCGGAAACTGATCCTGGAGGCTATTCGATGAAAGGTATAATTCCCTTTTATCAATTATTTTATGGCCTGAACTTTTACCGATATTTTACGAGGCCTCCTGATTTCATACCAAAATACAGATTCCAGGTTAAGTTCACCATAAAAGATGCTAAACAATTATATCTACATATATCTAAGAATAATGGTTTTCACCCATGTTACGCATCCATTTATGATTATGGCATTAAGGATAACTTAAACCAGAATATTAAAACCGAACCTATAGTTTATGATAGGGTCTTCTTTGATTTTGACATAGACAATAATCAAGCCTACCAACTAAAGAAACAAATACAGGATCTTAGAAGTCGGGGCCCAAACCATCAAAAAATGTTACAGGATGATCTTAAGGAAAAACTCCGAAATCTTATTTTAGATGAAAAGATAGCAAAACCGGCCATAGATGAGGCTAAAATTTTTTCAATCCAGCTTAAAAAATGGTTTGGGAGTTATCCCATATTATTTTTCAGTGGATGTAAAGGCTGTCACGCTTACATATTCTTTGAACCCATAAATAATGTTGATATAAACCGAAGCCTCACCTGGTTTGCAGAGAAAATAAAAAACAACAATCAATACCAAACTTTGGATTTATCAGTTAATAAAAATGCTAAAACCAGGGTCTCCCGAGTTCCATTTAGTAAACACCAATATACCGGTTTAACAGTAGTCCCATTCCAGGTAAATGATACCTATGAAGAAATAATGACTAAATCACTAAGCCCAGGGATTGGCTTCTTCACCCGGGAGGCTTATTATAGCAACTTTGGTGAGTATCTTCAGGAAATTGATCCGATTCTAAAGCATAACGTGAAAATACAGAAAGAGAACCAGATAAAGGTGGCAAGTGTCAATAAAAATAAATCATATAAATCTATTGTTGATGACCATCGATTATTTTTTAAATCAATCCTGGGAGAACCCATAAAGGAATATTCTGATAAGGAATATGTGATGTACCATTGCCCCTTCCAGGATCATGAGGATAATAATCCTAGTTTCAGGGTCTATAAAACTGGTTATCAATGTTATGGCTGCAATAGGAAAGGTAACTACTTCCAATTCCTAAAAGATTATAATAAATGGAGTGATAAAGAAGTTAAAATCCATCTAAGAGATATGGAAAGAAAATAAATTTAAAAGGAAGTTTTTGGGTGTAAAAAGGGGAATATTCTAAGAATAAATGGGGTGTTTTAAATGTCAAGGGCTAGAGTTACATATGAAGAAATAGAATGTAGAAGAGAATTAATAAGGATTTATATGGCTAGAGGAATAACCAGACCACGCCAATTACTAGACGAAAATGAACTAAAAGAAAGATATGATATATATAAAAATCCATACCCTGTGCTTAGGCATGATATCGAGATAATCAGGAAAGAGAATAATAAGGTACTGGTCGTTATAGGTGGTGATGAAGTATTAGGAGATTACCGTGTTGCAATAGAAGAATTAATTTGTACAACATGGGCTGCATTAGATAAGATTGCAGGTACAGGTAATCCTAATAGTGTCAATCTTCTTATTAAAACACTTTCTGGTTTGTATAAAGATTATTCCAGGATTATGGGTGTTGATATCGATAAACTAGACTCACAAAAAATACTCAACCTTAAAGGAAGGTACAATCGAACTATGAATTAGATAGAAGAGTAGATGCAAGAATAATCTATTTCTTGAGATAGAAAAAAAATAATGGGTAATCCAAAATAAGCTAAATTAAGAATTTGTCAAAAAAATCAAAAAAATAGAGCATAGCCACCTCTGTAATTTTATTTGTCAATCTTAAATATATAATTTTCTTCATTTTACATAAAATAAAGACAGAACTGAGACATTTTTAGGACAATTTTTCTACTGTAGAATGAGAGAGCTTCTAAAATTATTCATTTCTAAGGCTTCATTAGGTATTCAAATTTAATTTTAGAACGTGTTCGATTCATATTCCATTTAAGCAGTTCATTAAGCCATAATAAATCGCATGATACACATATATCATATCAATTGGATAGGGGATTTTATGGTTAAGGATAAAAAAATTAAAAGGATGCAACAAATAACCATCAAACTAAAGGTAGAAGACTTGGATAGATTAAGGGAATATGCAGATAAGAAGGTTGGTAACCCTGTTAGCCACTACATCCGGGAAGCTGTATCTGAATTCTTGGAAAACCACTATCTGAATTAATTATCATGAATTTAAATAGCGAAAATATAATTAAAAAAACAAAAATTATATATATTGTGTTTAGTATATGTTTGATATGTGTCTGGTGAGTGTATAATATGAGTAAACGTGTGCAAGTAACATTTACAGAAAGTCAATGGAAATTAATCGAAAAACTTAGGGGCGAATTTGGAGATAGGGACGCAGATATTATAAGATATATTGTTTTATCCTGGCTTTCTGAGAAGTCATTCATCTCAAATGCAACAAAAAATAAAAATGAAAAAAATGAGATAAAATATGACCAATGAAGAATTAAAAATATTAAATGAATTACAAAAGGGCATAAAGGTTGAAAAAGACCTTAATCTGGAAAATTTAGTTAATTATTCGCCTAAATCTGATTTTCCTATCCATCGATGGTTTAAATATAGAGAAGGATATTCTATTGATTTGATATCTTCTATTATAAAGGATAGTGATAGTAAAATTTTGGATCCTTTTTGTGGATGTGGTTCAACTTTAATTGCATCAAAAATTAAGAATAAAGATGCTATTGGAATTGATATAAATCCAATTTCAGTGTTCGTTAGTAAAGTAAAAGTTGAAAACTATTCAAAAGAAGATTTAAATAATATAAAAGTTTATTTTAAATCTATTTTAAACTCTAATTCACTAAAAAAAATAGAAACCCCAAAATTAAAAATAATAGATAAAGCTTTTCATCCAGAAATTTTAGATCAATTATTACGTTTAAAATGGAGAATAGACAAAATTGAGGATGAAAAATCACGAGAATTCATTTTTTTAGCTTTTATTTCAGTCATAGAATCATTATCAAATACCTTTAAAGAAGGGAATGGGTTAAAATATAGATTTACAAAAAGAACACCTAAAGGATACATTAGAATTCCTTTAGATCAATGGTATGAAGAAAATCTTCCAAAAAATAAAATAGATTATGTAAACAAAACATTGGAAGATAAACTAAATTTAATGATAAATGATGTAAATACTTCCTCTTTTTCTTCTTCAAAAATTGAAGTTAAAAGGGGAGATGCCCAAAAAATTTCAAATTATGTTCAAAGAGATTCTGTTAGCCTAACTGTCTTTTCTCCACCATATTGTAATTGTTTTGATTATTATGAAATTTTTAAATTGGAGTTATGGCTAGGTGGATTTGTCAGGAGCTATAATGAATTAAGATGTGAAAGAAAACTCGCTATTCGATCAAACACTAATGCAGATCTATCTAAACCTGTAGAAAATTATGATCAATTAGAAACTATTGTTAACTTAATTAACGGACAGGATATCTGGAATAAAAATATACCTTCCTTAATTAGGGGTTATTTTACAGATATGGATAAAACATTACAAGAAATTTTCAAAGTCACTAAAAATCAAGGTCGATGCATAATAATTGTTGGAAACTCCGCTTATGGTGGGATTCTAGTGCCTACTGATTTATTATTAGCAAAAATTGCCGAAGCAAGAGGTTTTGAAATCGAAAAGATAGTAGTAGCTAGACATTTAACAACTAGTTCTCAACAAAAGAAGAAATTAGAAGGTGTAAAAGATTACTTACGTGAGAGTTTAGTATGTTTGAAAAAAAATTAGTTGTTGATGTAGCTGACATTCCTGTAGATAATCAAATTAAACCAGGTCAATTATTCAATATCACTACAAATAACGTTTCCTATTTAACACATAATATTCACAAATATCCGGCTAAATTTATTCCACATATCCCTAAGTGGGCTATGTCAAAATACCTCAAAGATGAAGGAAAATTAGTTTTAGATCCTTTTTGTGGTTCTGGAACAACTTTAGTTGAGGCTATTTTAAATTCTCATAATAGTGTTGGAATAGACATAGATCCATTAGCTGTATTGATTTCTAAAGTAAAAACAACTAAAATCGATCCTCAAAAATTAATTAAAATAAAAAAAGATGTGATAAAAAGCATAAAAATGCCCCCAAAACATTTATTTAGACCAGAATTAGAAACTCTTGAACACTGGTTTAATGATGAAGCTATTAATGATTTGGGCTTATTAAGAAGCATTATCGAGGAATATAAAGACGATAAAAATATTTATGATTTTTTAATTGTAACTTTCTCCTCTATTATACGAAAGGTGTCAAATGCGGATGATCAATCTCAAAAAACTTATGTTTCTCATACAAATATTAAAAATCCACCTTCAGTTTTGCCTTTATTTATTAAAAGGTTAGATTTATATTCAAATAGATTAACAGAACTGTTTGAAAAAGTAAATAAGGATAAAAGAGTTTTAGTAGCTAAAAATGATTCTAGAGACTTGTCATTATTTTGGGAAAAAAACAATTTAAATCAAGCTGATTTAGCCATAACATCACCTCCTTACATAAAAGCTATTGATTATATTTATAATCAAATGGCTGAGTATTTCTGGATTGGAGACCTTTTTGGATTGGATACTCAAAAAAAGCAGAATATCTATAAAACAGAATATATAGGTACTAAACAGATTGGAGCCAAAATTTACAAGGGTAAATTACCAAAAACTGGCATTGACGAAATAGATGCATTAGTTTTGAAGATAAAAGAAAAAGACGTTAAACATGCGTACATAGTGGCTAAATTCTTTGTTGATATGGAAAAAAGTTTTAAAGAAGTAAAAAACGTTTTAAAAGATAATTCTCATTACATTCTGGTAATAGGAAATAATTCGGTGAGTGGGTATAATATACCTTCCCATAAGTTCTTAATTGAATGTGCAGAAAAAATTGGTTTTAAATACTCCAACCATTTTGGATATAATATCAGGAACAGATACATGCGATTCCCCCGAAAAGGGCGTGGCGGGATCATTAAAGAAGATTGGGTTATTGATTTCGTAAAAGAGTAGATTTTTATAATACTTACGTTCTAACTATTCTATTATGGGTAGAAATAGGAGTACGGAGATCTGGCATATTCCAAAAAGAGCCAGTATCCATCAAATAGTTGGCAGCCTTAATGTATTGAAACATTTTAAAATTGATGGTAAAAATTGGCCTAGTTCTCGAAAATTATTTGATCAAAAATTAGCTATTTGGGGTTTTACATCAAGGGGGAGAAGCCTATCAAAAAATGCTTCAGAAACTTTAGAGGCATTATTAAAATATTTAGGACTTTTAGTAATTGAAGATGGAAAAATAAGAATTACTTCTGCAGGTCATCAATTAATTAATGAACATCCCCTTACTGAACCACTGCAACAAAAAAGGAAATTAAATGAAACAATAAAAGAAATGGGGAATATAACATCTGATGTTTTAAAACATCAAATGATGAAGCTAATTTTAACTAATCCTACAGTTCTACAATATTGTCAAAATGTGTTAGTTTCCCCTTTTAGGGAAACACTAATTTTACTACTAGATAAGGAAATTAAATATTTAACTTCAGAAGAAATGGCAATGTTTCTTTTCCAAATGCATGATAAATCTGAAAGAAGTGATGTAAAAAATAAAATAATAAACTTTAGAAAATTAGATGAAGCCGAGAAAAGAGATATTGTGGATGCTTTTAAAGAAACACCCGAAGGAAATTTAACTTTTGTCCAAGCACCAACTGCTAATTACTGGAAACAATTATGCAGAAACACTGGTCTTTGTGAAGTGATATTAGGAAATTTATATTTAAAAGAAAGCGCTAAAACTGAAGCAGAAAAACTATTGAAATTTTATGAAGATCGTGTATATGATTTTAAAAGTAAAAGATTATGGTATGAGTATTATACTGTGCCTTCAAGAGAACAACCTATTAAAATAAAAATATGCCCAGATATAAAAGGATATGATGAATATTTATTGACGATTTCGAACGAATCTGGTTTAATTACAGGCGGGGTGATAGATAAGGATCTTAAAATAGATATTCCAGCTTTTCCTCAAGAAGAACATGAAATAAACATTATAGAGCTACAAAATGGGCATTCCATATATTCTTCAAAACAGATTTTTACTGAAGGTAACAATTCATTGAATATTGATATAGATGTTGATAAATCAGTTTATACGGAAAAACCGGGCACTGATTTTTTTGTTGATAAAATAAAACAATTAATCCAATCTAAGACATTTGATTTTGAGTATATTAAACAACTTACCATAGTAAGTAAACACTTGAATATAGACTTTTTAGATAAAAGAATGGTGGCTACTATTAGAGGTGGTAGATTAGAATACCTTTTCTTTAAATTATTAGAAATATTACAGGAAGAAGGCAAAATCAGTGATTTAAACTGGAATGGGTTTGTAAATAAATTTGGAATTGCACGTCCTGCTCCCGGGACACAAAAAGGTCTACCAGACATTACATTTAAGTGTGATGACACATTTTATTTATTAGAACTGACTACAATAAAATCTAGAAGTGGGCAATGGACAGCCGAAGGTAGTTCCGTTCCTTTCCATATGAGGAACTTTGATCCAACTAATACAAAAAAAGTTGTAGGATTATTTGCAGCACCCATTATACATGAAACTATTGACAGATCTATTAAATCAGCTTTAATCCCTGAAAAATATACTATAATCTCCATTAATATTAGTGAACTAGTTGAATTACTTTCTATGGATGATATTTGTATTAAATTAAATGAGATTATTAAAACACAATATAAAGACAGTTTTCACGAATTATAATGAAATTCATGAAGTATAATAATTAAGGGGGTTTTAAATTAGAAACTAATAAGGCATTTAAAGAATGGAATGCTGTAGTAGAGGCGTTAGGTCAAGGACATCAATCCATATTAATTAGAACTTATACCACCAGTTTGAGTCAATTTTTATTATATCCTTCTTATAATTATACTAACAAAATTAAATATCTTAACTATTTTAAAGAGGAATATTGGGATTTTGTAAAGGCAAATGCTTTTCCAAAGAAAGAAAATGATAAATTTGAGATTAAATATTTTGTAGAAGTAAAAAAAATTATATCTAAATCTCAAAGACAAATAAAAAATCTTGATAAATATCATATATGGGCTAATAATCATGTTAATTCTTATCTAAAAGGTTATAAACAACAAAAAAAGGCGTATATCTGGATAGTAAGAGTTTACAAGTTAAAGAAAGCTTATATGGCAGAAATAAATCCTGCAGTTAGATATGTTAATTTAAAAGATAGAGTATCTCTTGAAGGTATTGAACCTGTTTTAAATGATTCTGAATTTCAAAAAATAACTGAAAAAATAGTTTAATAGTTATTAGCACTTATAATGAGATATTAAATGTAATTGAAATAATTCAAAAGATAATTGAAAGATAAAAAATAGTTAATTTTCGAGTAATTCTTTAATAGATTGTTCTATATTTAAATATTCACAGATTCTAAAATCTTTAAGATATGAGTATTCACTATTTAAATCAATAATTCCGCTAATCTTTTCATTAAGGTCAATAATCTGATCTTTTTTACTTTTGCTCATTTGTTCTGATAATACAATTAATAATAGTAATTTAGATTCATTTTCATCTAAGTTATATTCAATTTCATCTCCATTTTCAAAACGAATAATGATTTTCCTTGTGATCATGTAAATAGGTATTGATCCGACTATGTTTTTGGGAGGAATAGAGGAATTACTAAAAATAGTCTCTAATCCAATTATTGGTTTATCACCATCATTTATTATAATACTGGTATATGCGATTCGATAACGTGATTTTTGTTTGTTTAGATATGGTTCGTCGAATAATACAATATTCTTAACCCCGTTTTTGCCTACAGCATATATGGTTTTGTCTGGAAAGATTTCTCCTAATTTATCCAGAATTATATTGTTAAATTCCTCAGGATTCATTTATTCTAGCCGCCAATACATATCTAATACATATTTAATATTTTATAGATAATATTCTATATAAAAGAACATTATTTAATAGGGGATTAAATGTTAAGAGAATCGATTGAAAAAGTTCTTAAAGGATATCTAAATAATAAAAATGAGAATTTTGCTGATAACGAGCTTGCTAAAGTAATTAGAACCGAATTACCAGAAATTTTAGAAAATATCACTAAAAATAGTTATTTATATAAGTTTCAAGGTTCTGCAGGTCAGGGGATGTGGGCTAATTGTCCATGGATTGCTATCCTCGATAATAAGATAACTAATTCAGTCCAATCGGGATATTTTCCTGTTTATTTATTCCGTGAAGATATGCGAGGAGTATATCTCTCATTAATGTTTGGCACTGAAGATTTTAAATCAAAGTTCGGGGACAATGCCAAAGAAGAAATGATTTCAAAGGCATCTAATTGTAGAAAGAAATACCCTGAGATTCTAGATACCTTTAAAGAAACAAAAATTGATCTAGCTACCGATTCACCAAACTCTAGAGCTTCCTTCTATGAAGCAGGAACTATAGCTGCAAAATATTATGATGTAAATGAGTTACCTACTGAAGAAGAATTAATATCAGATTTAAATGATATACTATTCTTCTATCAAAAAACTAAAATAAATTACGGATTATTAACTGATCAAAAAATTAAAGAATTACTACGATGGTTTGTTTATTCTTCAGAATCAAACAGAAAATGGATGTCTGAAAGGAGAGAAAGTGAGAAGATTAATCATATATGGATTCAGCCTGAAATGATAGAAAAGATGTCTGAAGAGGAATTAAAAAAATATTATCTAGATTATTTTAATAATGGAACCGGTAGAAAACAAAACCTAATAGCAATTCACCGAGATAGGATTATCAGAAATGATAATTTTAAAAATTCGCTACTGTATCTTTTAAATGAAAATATTGACATTAAAAAGCGAATAAATGATTTATTAAACTCTAAAAATGAATATCATATTGAGGGGATGGGAAAGGCACTTATCACGGCCTTTTTAATGGATTTTAAACCAAATAAATACTGCCTGTGGAATAGCAAAACTGAAGACGGCTTCAAGGCTTTAGGATGGGATAAATATTATCATTCTCCTGGAGATTCTGCTGGAGATATTTATTTAAAAATATTAACATTATTAGAAAAACTTAAAGAATTGGATCCAGAATTAGCACTTGAATTTATTGATATAGACTTATTTTTGCACGTAATAGCTGCAGAAGAAGAGGGTATAAATGAACTAAATAAAATTCTTAATGATGAAATAATTAACATTATAGAACCTATTAAAACTATTTTAAATGATTTACCTAAAGCATGGGCTGAAAATGAGGAAGTTAAGAGACATCCAATTGGTAGAGTATTTATTGAATTATCCAATAATATATTGAAGATTGCAAATTCAGTTTCTCCTGAAAAGAGCTATCATGCTGAAGGATATTACAGACATACTGATCAATGGTATAAAACTCCTTATGTCTATGTAGAAGATAGAGCTCATAAGAATAAATTTAGCAAGTGGGATCAACATTTCGTAGAATTTTGGTTCCCTGAAAACTTAAATGGGGTTTATTTAACATTACATCAAAGTGGAGGATATGCTAGTGGTTTGTTAAAATCAAAATTTGGGAAATATTCAGAAGAAATATTCAATAAATATATTGAAAATCATCGAAATTTAGTTCAAAAAATGTTAACAGAATCAGGGAATGTATCTGATGAATTGTTAAATGAACATTCAAAAGCCACTTCTTGGAATGATAGAGTTATATTAGGTAGATATTATGATAAAAATGATTTACCTTCTAATGATGAAATCATATCTAATTTTAAGGAGTTATTCGAATTATATTCGTTATTAAAACCAGATGAAAATGGGGGAGTAATTACGGAAAATGAAAATTCATTTTTTGATTATTTATCTCAGAAAGGATATTTTTTTGATCAAAAAATTGTCGAAAATTTTCTACTTTCATTAAAAGTAAAACCATTCGTTATATTAACAGGAAATTCAGGAACTGGTAAGACTAAGGTTGCACAACTATTTGCACAATATTTAGCTAGAAATAATTCAGTAGAGAATTATATTCAAACTTTTGTTAAAGCAAATCCTTCTTCTATAAAATATAATGCTTGGACTTTGAAAAGATCTGATATAAAAGATTTAGATCTTACATTAGAACGTGATTTCAATATAAAAGTAGATGATTTACCCACCACAGCTAAATTATCAATGTCACCCCGGCTTTGGTATGATGATCCCGATAAAAAAATTCAATCTTTACTAGAAAAAATATCTTCAAATACTCCGGATAAGGATATTAAACTTGATTTAATAATTTCTAAGGAAGACACCACAAAATATGAAATAATTCCAGTTGGGGCAAATTGGACTGAAAATAGACATATAATTGGTTTTTATAATGTTATCACTGAAAATTATCAAAAAACCCCTGCTTTAAATTTAATTATAAATGCTTTTAATGAGTATGAAATTGCAAAAGGAGAATCAGACCCATATTTCTTAATATTAGATGAAATGAATCTTTCACATGTAGAAAGATATTTTTCTGACTTCTTATCAGCAATGGAAAGTAATGAAGAAATAGAGTTACATAAGGCAGTCATTGAGGAAGTAGAAATAAACGAAACTATCAAACTACCCCCACAGAAAATTAAGATATCCCCAAATTTAATGGTTATTGGAACAGTGAACATAGATGAAACCACCTATATGTTCAGTCCCAAAGTTCTCGATAGAGCCAATACACTTGAGTTTTTAACCCAACCAGCCGAGGATTATATGTCCCGATCTCCAGAATATTCTATAAAGGGTGATCTGGATTACCTTCAAGATCCACTTTCTGATATTGACATTAGAGATGAGAATATTATTGAACTCAAAAACCGTTTATTCGTAGTTAAAACAACAAAAGGTCAGGATTTATGGGAAGTTCTCTTTAAAAATATAGGCCAATTCCAGAAAATTCTTAAAAGAGCTGATTTTGACTTTGGATTCCGTACAATCAATGAAATTGTGAGATTCATGTTTGTTGCTTGGAAATATGAAAAAAAGCCCAATAATTGGGACAATTGGGAACGTTATTTTGATGCTCAGATCATGCAAAAAATGTTGCCTAAACTTCATGGTTCTCAAAAAGAACTAGCTAATGTTTTAGAAGAACTAGAAAATCAATGCAACAAAGGTAACTTCCCAACTTCTACTAAAAAGATTATGAGGATGAGAAAAACATTGCAAGAAAAACGATATGTAGCTTTTACGGGATAAAATGACTGAACAACGGATAGAAATAGGTTTAAGAGATCATAATAAGCATGAAATAGGTATTTTAACTCTTAAACCTGAAAGCTATAATGCTTCATCATGTCCCGATATTAAATTAGATGATATGGACTTTTATAATGTTCCTAAAGTAGATGAGAATAAGGAAATTCCCTTACAATTTAATAGTGATCCTCCTCTCGAATCTGCTTATATCATTTTACAAGAAGAAACTAGGTATAATATAATTTTCAAGTCAAATAATTCTATTAATGATTTATCGTTTCCTACAATACAAAAATTTCAAAAAGATTTTAAATTTAGCAAATTTTCTTTAGATAAAGGAACATATGTAGGAAATTTAAATACAGGTAGTTATGTGGGTAAATCCTTTTTTGATGTTGAGTTAAATAATATTAAATCTTTAAAGATACCTTTTGAAGTACGTCCAAGAAAGCTTAACCCCATTCATTATGGTGCAATGATTTCTGATCTATGTGAGACATCTTCAGGTATTGTTTTTGATTCTTCTCCTGTATTTGAACATCATAAAATTAAAAATATAGTTCGAAAAACATTTTATGAAGATTTTATTTTCTTTGAATACCTTTTTCGTCCTGAGAATCTGATAACAGCTTATGAACATATTAGAAGAGATCCTCATAAAGTACTGGAACGATATCATGAACCTGTTCCATTAACATTAGCTCCTAGTATTGAACCTTCAGATTTAATCAGTATGGTTTCTGATTCTGCAAATCTTTATAAATCCAAAAAATTACCTTCAAGATGGCCAGAAAATATGAAATCTTATGTGCCTATTCAGATTAATCAATCATATTATAAGGAGATAGTTGATAATCCAGAAAATCGTGTAGTTAAGTATTTTCTAGAAATAATGGATGATTTTTTGGATGAAATGATTTCTTATATAAAAGATGAGCAAATTGAAGGTTACGCAGCTGATAAAATACATCAATTTCATTATATAATTCATGACTATCTCTTGGATGGTTGGTTAGATGATGTAGGGGATTTAAAATTTTTCCCTTCATATTCTCAGGTGCTTCAAAAAAAAGTAGGATATAGGGATATACTTAGATTTTTCATGGTATTAGAATCAGCTTTCTATATAAACTGGGATGAAATAGATGAACTCATTAAAGGTTACCAACGTAAACTTTACGATCTTTACGAATATTGGTGTTATATTAAATTATTTAAGATTATGAGTAACCTAGCCCATATTCAACCTGACTACGATAATATTTTTGAGAAATCTAATGAAAAACAGTGGTCAATTAGTTTAAAAAGAGGAAAAAACTCCTTATCGCTTTTTAAAGTGGATAGAAATGGAGAAATATTTGATTTGGAATTATTATATAACCGAAGTTTTAGACAGAATAAAAGCCAATATAGTTCTTATTCACTTTCTTTAAAGCCTGACTATACAATTCGTATTAAAAAGGGTTTTAACATATTTTTAATACATTTTGATGCTAAATATCGCTCTGATGTCCTATTAGATGATAATAATATAAACGAACGTGATAAAGAAGAGGATGAAAAACGAATATACAAATATGCTGACATATACAAAATGCATACATATAAAGATGCAATTAAAGGCAGTTTAGGAGCTTATGTGCTTTACCCTGGCAGTGAATCGAAGATTTTTAAGGAAAAACCTCCAAAAAAATTACCATCCGTAGGAGCATTCCCATTAACACCAGGTAGAGATAATCTAAACGAAGAAAGTGAAATTGAAAAATTCATAAAAGACGTTTTAGATTATATTAATGTTCTCTGAAATGTTTAATCAAAATATTGAGGTTTAAAAGTTCATGATATGAAAAAATAAATAATCTAAAGAGTAATTGTCTAAAATAGAATTGATATTTTATGGAGAGGTTAAAATGGGGTATTTAATTTGTGACACATGCCAGGGTTATTATGAATTAAAAAATGGCGAATCACCAGAAGATTTTAATTCTAAGTGTGAATGTGGTGGTAATTTAGAGTTTAAAGATAAAATAAACCAAATTCAAGGAACAGGAAGTGAAGGTCGAGATAAAATAGCATATGGATATAGTTACACAGATAAAAAAAGCTTTAACTATAAAATCATTATGATCTTTGGTGTTGTCATTATTATTGCAGGAATAATTGGCATTATCGTGTTAAATATACTTGGGATAATTATTGCAATAGTAGGAGCACTAGTTTATTATTATGGATACAATGAAGGCCGTAGCTGGATGAAAGGAGACAAAGGAGAAAAGTTAGTATCTTCATACCTTGAAGATCTCCCTAGTGGTTATTTCACTTTTAATGATGTGAACATACCTGGAGGTAAAGGAAACTTCGATCACATAGTAATTGGACCTACTGGAATATTTTTAATTGAAACTAAGAATTATTCTGGCTTCTTTAAGATATATGGAAACGACTGGTATAGTCGCTCTTCAAGTCAAAAAATGAAGAGAAACCCTGGTAATCAGGTTAAATTAAATGCTTTAGATTTGAGTAAATTTCTAAATAAAAAATTAAATAGAAAAATTTGGGTCACGGGTGTTGTGTCTCTTATAAAAAGCAATTTTAAGGTAGTAAAGAAACCTGAATATTACGCTGTCATTGGAGCAAGTGATTTAACTCAATTTATCTTGAGAAATGATAATAAAGTTGATAAAGAATCTGTAAATAACATAGTTAACTTCATGCAGGATTATTCTACTGAAATTTATTATAAAAAAGAAGATGTTGAACTTTAATACCCCATATTTTTTTATTATTAATCATTTTTTATCATAAATCATGCATAAATAAATAATATTTTTTATATTATGGGTTGGATAATACTAAATTTACAATTCATGATAATTTGGTAGGGTAACAATACAGGAAACTAGAATAAATTAAATAATGTAACAAAAGTCAAATAAACAAACCCTGTAAATATTAAGAATAATCCAAAAAACCAGAAGATTAATAAGAAAATTCCAAACAATAAAGAATGTTGAATTATTCAAATTTTATGAAACAATAGTAATACTTTAGTAGGAAATTTATATGTTAAAATCAAGCAAAAGTGATGCATATCAACAGCATCACTTGTTAAGTGAACAATTTCAAGACATTTTTCAAACTTTTAAATTTAATTAAA
>ENA-UOOH01002684-UOOH01002684.1-fermentation-metagenome-genome-assembly--contig:-NODE-2684-length-14867-cov-14.195450_pt1 | contig 14867 bp, 12 predicted proteins | sample MGYA00245778_ERZ724025 | MGnify/ENA primary metagenome ERZ724025 (study PRJEB28704, sample SAMN03018313) | fermentation metagenome | biome: anthropogenic terrestrial biome; feature: soil... | reverse complement strand
TGTACTATAAAACAAATTCCAAAGGAGGAATTGCTCCCGTTTTATATTTTTTATATAATCAAAAAATCAGCGAACATTTTGGTGCTGGCTTAACTATAGACATTTTCTATCTTCCTCACTTCTTTGCAAACTTATCTTACACTTTCTAAAATAAGAAAGAAAATATAATAGATTAAAAAGGACTGAGTCTAATTTATTTTTTACTCAGTTAAATTTAATTTAGACTCAGTTAAAAAACGCATTTGACTGAGTTAAACTGATGTTTTTGGGCTTGTACTTAGTTTTTCAACACCCTAAGCAAGTCTGCAAACAGCTATATACTAATTCCTTATCATAGGACAAAGGGGGATTTTCCTCTGAGTAAGTCTGAGCGTTTTTTTATGGAATTTGGTCTTTTTTAGACTCAGTTAAAAAACAGGCAGACTCAGTCTAATTTCACTCAGACTTAGTCTAATTTTGCTTAGACTGTGTCTAATTTTCTTTACTGGGGCTCTGGGGCTTGTTCCAAAACTTCTAATCCCACATTATATTGATTCTTCGATGATTGGGCTTTGATTTCTTCTAAAGGAAGACTTTGAATTTTTATCTTTGAGGCATCGAGCTTCAAAACCTGAATAAAATGTTCCAAAAGCTTGTTGTCCCTTTCCTGCATTAGAGAAATCAATTGTTTTTCAGCCTCATCCTTAAATAATATTAGGGCAGTTTCGGTTATGGTTTTTTGTGTCTCTAAGCCTTTTTGGAGCATTAAACTGTTTGAAAATGCGATAAATGACTCGTCCTTAGCACTAATTTCCTTGACCTGCGACAAATCAATTAGGTCAAGTCCCTTTTCTTGAGTTGCGGGGTTATTTTGCATATAATATGCTATCTTCAAATTGATTAGCGAAAGCTCTTCAATTGATTTGTCGTAGTTTGTATGTTGGGTTAGAGTAAGGGCTAATTCTAGTTTTGCCATTGAAATTTCGGATAGTTGCTTGAACTTATCGAATTGTTCCGATGTAAATTCCCTTTCAAAAGGTTCAAGTGGAATGCTGCTAAGTGCCTCTGGATCAAAACCAAGCTGTTCTGCAACAAGACTTATTGGGGAGGTGGCTACCTTTACCAAAAGGTTGATTAGGGTTTTGAATATCAGTTTCTTATAGGAAAATTCTGGAGAGTTAACGTTCCCCTTAACTGGCAAATCCAACACAATCTTATCTTTTCTGTCCTTTAGAACATAGAGTCCGAGTTTGAGTGGAACATTTCCATATTCAGCACTAACGGTTTGATTCTTTTCTCCAACCTCACATTTGTAAATATCTAATTTGTTTGTTCCTTTAAGGTTGTAATTGGTTATGATGTTTTGCGAAGTGAAGGAGAGATTTCCGTTGGAGAGTGGTCTTGCAAAATATTCAAGGGAATAGGGGGTGAAATCATTGAGGTTAAGATTATTGATTACAATCTTTAAGTTGTGATTGGCAATACCATCAGCAAAACCCTTCCAATTGATATTTACCTTCCCTGACTTTGAAAGAGATGCCGATAATTCAAGCTGATTTTCCTTATCTAAGGTAAAGTTATTTGATTTAATACTAATGTTTTCAATAGGATAGGCAAGTGGGGTTTGAATGGATTGGTCGTTGAATAATAGGGACGAATTTTCAACAATCAATTCTTTGATTATGAAATCCATCTTTGGTTGAGAGGAGGATTTTGTGGTATCTATTTTTGTTTGTTCTGGCTCAGGTTCTTCCTTCGAAGGTTTCATAAGGTGAGTGAAGTTATTTGTAGAGTCTTTATAAAGGTCAAATTGACTCTTTAGAGCATCAATACTTACTTTGCTTATGTGATACTTGTTCTTGCTTAGGCTTACCTCATCAATATCGGTATGGAAATTCTGAATAGAAACAACATTTCTTTTCATATTATCGAGCATAGCGAAATTCTTAGCCCCAACATTTCCTTTTAGTTGAAAGTCCATAACGTGATTAAAGTCGCCTTTTAGGTTAAGTTTGGAAGAAAGTAATCCAGAAATCTCACTAATATTCATGGATTGTTGAAGGTATGGGAGGATATTATTTAGGGCAAAGTTTTGAAGGTTAATATTTAAGTTATAGTCTGTTGTATGCATATTATATTTAGCATTTAGTGCTAGCGAGCCTCCGTCCTTAAACTTTAGATTTACTCCAATATCTGAGTTTTTATTCCCAAAGTACATTGAAGGGACATTTAATGCAAAATCTTCAAGAGCCCACACGGAGTTAAGTTCTAAGTCCTTGTATGTAATATTTGTTTTGTTAATGTCAATATTGTTTAAATCAATATCCCAAACAGAGGAACTTGTGTCTTTAGGCTTTGGAGTAGTATCGTTGGAAGAAAATTTCTTAATTATATCGTCAAAATTAAATTCAGAGCCTTTTTGATAGATATTAATGTCTGCACCTGCAAGAAGGATACGTTGAACCACAACCCTATTTGCCAAAAGTGGATAGAGCTTCATATTAAATTTGAATGTATCAATGCTAACGAACTTAGTCTTTTGGTCTTGCTCCATTACATTTAAGTTCTCTATCTTCAGACTTCCATTAAATATGTTGAGCTTAAATTTGTCAATCGTAACTTCCCTTCCTAAAAGCTCCTGGTCGTTCTTCTCAATATAGTTTTTTGCTATTGGAGAAATAAGTAGGGCAATCAATAAAACTAATGCAAATATTGAAGCTAAAACTAATATTAGTATTTTAATCCACTTTTTCATAATATTGTGTTCTTGTATTAAACCAAATCCATTCTTGAGGTATCTTGACGAATAAAAATAAAGAGCAGAAGAGTAAATGCCATTAGTGATGACCCTCCATAACTTATGTAAGGCAAAGGTATTCCAATAACAGGCAATAGTCCAATTGTCATACCTATATTGATAGTAAAGTGTGCAAAGAGAATCGATGTTACGCAGTATCCATATATTCTGGAGAATTTAGACCGTTGTCTTTCTGCCATTCTTATTAGTCTAATCATTAAAGATAAATAAAGTCCAATAACAAATACTGACCCAACAAATCCCCATTCCTCTCCAATTGTACAAAAAATAAAGTCAGTATCTTGCTCAGGAACAAAATTATATTTTGTTTGTGTTCCTTTTAAGAAACCTTTCCCAAATAATCCTCCAGAACCAATAGCTATCTTCGATTGATTAACATTATATTCAACTCCTTTAGGATCGGACTTCTGCCCTAAAAGAACCTCTATCCTATCTTTTTGGTGAGATTCCAAGGCATTATCATAAACATATTCTACCGACAAGACCACGCCTGCAGCAACAACAAACAAACCTAAGCAAAGCCAGATGGAGAGTTTTCTTTTCCTATATAAAAGCCAAATAGCAATTGTTATTGCAAAGAGAATGCCTATTAAGACATAAGGGTTAATAAGGAGAGAAAGCACAAAAAGAATTGCCATTACAACCCCAAAAATTAGTACTGAAAGTGAAAGACCTTCTCTAAAAAGCACTAAAACAAATATTAGGAAAACTAAGGCTGAACCAGTGTCATTTTGCAGTAAAACCAACAACATTGGGATAGCTACAATTGTAATTGCAGCAAACTTAGTCTTCATATTTTTCATATCGACATCAATCCCTGATAGAATTTTGGCTAAGGCTAAAGCTGTTGTAGCTTTTGCAAATTCGGAAGGTTGTATTCCAAAGTCTCCAACTCCAAACCAACTCTTTGCACCTTTTGTTTCCGACCCTACAACCAATACTGCCAATAGCATGACTATGAAGACACCATACCATAAATAAGATGTTTGTGAGAAGAATTTTGGATCAATAACTAAGATAAAAAGTGCAATAAGAAATGAAATTCCAATCCAAACTAGTTGCTTTCCATATCTTGCATCCAAATCAAAAATACTTTTATGGGCCTCATCATAAACTGCAGAATAAATACTTATCCACCCAATTAGTACTAAAGTCAAATAAATAAGTATGGTTGACCAATCAATATTCTCCAATAATCCTCTTTCTCTTCTTTCCATTTAAATTAAATCTTTAACATTATTAATCGGATTCTGATTTTTGGATATATCTCCTTAGAGGAAGAGTCTGACAAGGTGCTGCATTAATGTAGGTTTCTTCCATATCTTTCCGTAAAACTTCACCTCTTATATATTTCTCACAAAGCAAACTTGCAATTGGTGCTGCCCAAGTGCCACCTCCCCCAGCTGCATTTTCAACATAAACTGAGATTGCTATCTTTGGATTATCCTTTGGGGCAAAACAAATAAAAACTGAATGGTCTGCTCCAATATTTTGAGCCGTTCCTGTCTTTCCACAAACCGCAATATCATCTATTCTTGCTCTTCTTGCTGTTCCTCCTGCTTCGTGAACAACCCCCCACATTCCTTCAACAGCAATATCCCAATACTCCTGAGGAATCATTGAATAATTTTTCTTCACATACTGAGTATTTCTTTTCTTCAAATTCTCATCCCCAAAATATTTAACTAAGTGAGGAGTAATATACCACCCTCTATTAGCAACAATTGCAGCAAAATTTGCCATCTGTAAAGGAATAACTCCAACCTCTCCCTGTCCAATGGAATTAGAATATATTGTAAAGAAGTTCCATCCTCCTCCTTTATAGTATCTATTATAATAACTTGTGTCAGGAATGAAACCAGACTTTGAATCTGGAAGATCTATCCCTAATTTCTTACCAAAACCCAGCTTATACATTGCATCATCCCATATAGACAACCCATACTTGCTTTCAATCTTTTGAGTTGAAGGGTCTTTTTGTTGAATTATTCTTTGGTAAAGTCTATAGAAATAAGGATTGCAAGACATCTTAATTGCATCTCTAACATTTGAAGCCATTGGGTGATTATGGCAACCAACCAAAGACCTATCGCAAGGAAAACCTGTATCTGGATAAACTACTCCCATATCCAAAGCTATCATTGCTTGAGCCACTTTAAAGATAGAGCCAGGAGGATACTCAGCCATTAAAGCCCTATTGAATAGTGGTTTAGAAATGTCGTTGAGGAGTTTCATATAATTATTGCCCCTAACTCTTCCAACCAACATATTTGGGTCATAGAAAGGAGCCGAAACAAAACATAATATTTCTCCCGTTGAAGGTTCAATTGCAACTATAGACCCCCTTTTGTTAGCCATTATCTTTTCGGCGTAGAGCTGCAACTGCAAATCAATTGACGAGTAGAGATTATGTCCAGCAATTGATGCAGTGTCATATTTCCCATCTTGGAAGCTTCCCTTTTCTCTATTATGAACATCAACCAATGTTATCTTACTGCCCTTTTCTCCCCTCAAAATCTCTTCATAGAATTTCTCCATACCACTCATCCCTATATAGTCTCCTTTCTTATAGTATGGATTTTTCTTAATCATATTTTCATTTACTTCCCCAACATATCCTAAAACGTGAGAAGCAACAGCATGAGGATAATATCGCAAGGTACGACTCTGAGCATAGAATCCAGGGAACATATAGAGTTTCTCCTGAATTGGTCCAAAGTCTTCTTTAGATATTTGCTTTTCAAATGAAGACGGAGCATAGGAAGAATAGGTTACTGCCTTTTTCATTCTTGTTAAGAACTGCTCTTTATCAATTCCTACCAACTTACATAAAAGAGCAGTATCTAAGTTTTTAACTTGACGAGGAATAACCATAAGGTCATAAACCAACTCATTATAAACCAAAAGTTCTCCCTTTCTATCATAAATCAACCCCCTTGCAGGATACTGGGTAACAAAACGTAATGCATTCCTATTTGCCAATTGAGCATAGGAATCATCAAAAACCTGAAGGAATAGAAGTCTTATTATATATATTATCCCCACGGTAATAAAAATTCCCATTAAAATAAAACGCCGTGAGGAAAGTGTATTTTTCATATCTTTGCAATATCGGTTGCAAATTTACAACAAAAACCTTTAATAAATTATACTTAGGAATGGAAGAATTAATAAATAGAATTTTTAATATTAAAAACTCAAACGAATTTGAAGCCGCAGCTCTTGAAGTTTTTAAATTCCAGTATGAAAACAATAAGGTTTATGGCTCTTGGTGTAGATTGATGGGCAAAAGTCCAGATAATGTTTTTAGTATAAATTCAATCCCTTTTCTTCCTATTTCTTTTTTCAAAACGCATAAAGTGGTTAGCTTTACAAATTCTCCTATTCATTTTTTCAAAAGCAGTGGCACAACAAGCAACGAAACAAGCAAACACTTCATTTATGACCTTTCTCTTTATGAAACAAGTTTTACCTCTTGCTTTGAACAATTCTTCTCCAAGATTGAAGAATATTGTTTTATTGCTCTTTTGCCTAACTATTTGGAGCAAGGAAACTCTTCTTTGGTTTATATGATTGACAATTTCATAAAGAAAAGTAAATACAAAGAAAGCAATTTCTATAATGGTTCTTTGGAAGATGTTATCCACACTCTTAAAGAATGCGAGAAAGAAAACCGTAAGACAATACTTTTTGGAGTTACCTACGCTCTTTTGGATTTGATTGAAATTGAAAAACTCAACCTCAACAACACCATAGTTTTTGAAACAGGAGGTATGAAAGGAAGAAGAAAAGAATTAATTAGAGAAGAACTACACAAAACTCTTTGCCAGGGATTTGGTATTAATGCAATTGCATCGGAATATGGAATGTGTGAACTCTTTTCTCAAGCCTATTCAAAAGGAGAAGGAAGATTCTTCTGCCCCAATCAAATGAAGATTTTGATAAGAGACACTTATGACCCATTAACATATATTTCAGACAACAAAACAGGAGGAATAAATGTTATTGACCTTGCCAATATATATTCCTGCTCATTTATCGAAACCCAAGATTTAGGGAAAATCTATTCCGATAATAGTTTTGAACTCTTAGGAAGAATAGATAACACAACAATTAGAGGATGTAATTTAATGTATGAGTTTTAAAGCCCACTAAATTTACACTTCTTACCAATAATCATCATTTTCTTCTCAATAATTATCTTTCCAAAAAACATAGAATTTAGGTAAAAAAATCTAATCAAAATTTACTTGGAATTAAACAAGGTTTATAGCTTGATAAACAAGACTATAAACTAAAAATATAGGCTTTCAAACTCGTTAAACTTTATCTTAATATCAGTATAATGGCATTATATTCTCCATTTAATGGCATTATACTTATAATATAATGGCATTATAGTTATGATTTAATGGCATTATATCATAAGTTTAATGGCATTATATGGAGAATATAATGCCATTAAACCGAGTTCTAAACTTCGTTTAAATTTTTCTAATCCTTATTTAGTTAGTTCTAAACTTGATTTACAAAGAAAAAGAGTTGATTTATTTTTATCTTTGCAAGACATTAAACACTCGATTTATTGCTTTGAAAAAAATAATGGAAGTAAAAGCAAAGAAAATGCAACAAAATAAAGAGATAGAGTGTTATATAACAATATTGCAATTAAAGATTAGTGAAAGTTTCGAAATTAAAATAAATAGTATCAATGAAAACATTTGTTTTTAAATTAGTTTTAGGAATAGTTATTTCCTTTTCAGCATTCAATCTTAATGCACAAAACTACGAGTATATTCCTTTAGTAAAACCAGGTGTTCAATTATGGACTGATGATTTTGCTTATTATACTCCTGACGGGATTATTTATATTTTACACAGATATGCACTTACAGAAGAAGATACAATAATAGAAAATGAAACCTATAAAAAACTTTATCTCTTTACTGGAAATGAATTTGATTCTCTAACAGCTCAATGTATTGGAGGATTAAGAGAAAATGAACAAAAGCAAGTTTTTTATAAAGGTGGTTCTGCAGGATATACTACACCAAGTGGTTTAATTTGCGATTTTTCTTTGTCTGTTGGGGATACATTTATAATTGGAGAATATCAATTTCCTTATACTGTCGAAGTTAAATCTATAGATACGATAAATTATGGAGGAGCTTTAAGGAGAGTTTTTATTATTGGTACAACTGGAGCATTAAATATGCAAATTGCAGCCTGGGTGGAAGGGATAGGAAGTGTTGAAGGTTTATTATATAATATGTATACTAAACTTATGGGGATGGACTTTTTGGGAAGAAACCGCTGCTATGAGCATAATGGAATACTGCTTTATCATGATTATCCAGAAGAAATTGACGATTGTTTCACTCCTGTACTTAGCCTAAATGATATTGAAGAAGAAGATATTTCAATCAATATTTACCCTAACCCAACAAGCAAAGAAGTAAATATAAGTTCAGAAAGCTTTATTAATTCTATTGAAGTATTTAATTCTCTTGGACAAAGAATTTATCAAGAGAAAACAAAGTCAAAAGAAAAGACTCTTGATATTTCATCTTTCTCAAAAGGAGTTTATATAATTGGAGTTAGTACTGATAAAGGATATATAAGAAAGAAACTGATTAAGGATTAAAAAAAATAGAAGCTATGAAAAAAACAATCGTTTTAGTTGTACTTATATTAATAAGCATCGTTTCAATTGCACAAACCAAATACGGAGTTAGAGCAGGAATGACGTTATCAACTTATTATTCTGCTCAATCAATCTATCAATTCAAACCAGGTATTCATATTGGAGGAGTTGCTGATATTCCAATTGGTTCTTCAAAGTTTTCTTTTGTCCCTGGAGTGTATTTGGCAGATAAAGGAACGAAAACAATTGGAGATTATCCACCTAAAGATGCAATTTTCTGTTTTGCACCTGAAGCACACTACTATTTTAAAGAAACACACTATAATTATCAATTAGAATTCCCTTTCCTTTTTACTTATAAGATTCCAATAAATGAGAAACTAAACTTAAAACCTCAAATAGGTGCTTATGTTTCCTATACTATGTTTGCAAGAACAAATGAAAAAAGAGATTATTCTTTCTCAGTTGCCCCAAATCCTCCTTCAGAAGTATCAGAAGATTACTATTTTTATGATGGTATTTATTTAGGTTTTGGAGGGAATGTGGGGATATCTGCTTTCTATAACAAGTATTCCTTTACTATTTCTTGTGATGTTGGTTATAATGGTCACCCAAGAAGTCATACGGAATTTTCCTATGCTAATTATAATTATCCTGATATTTGTATGTACTTCTCTTTAGGATATAACTTTTAGTCAGGTTGAATTGATTAAAGAGTAAAAGAAAATCAGCAATGAAAAAAACAATCATTTTAGTTGCACTATTATTAGTAAGCATAGTTTCAATAGCACAAATCAAATACGGTGTTAGAGCTGGGATGACTTTATCAAAGTATGGTCCAATTGGAATCTATGAATCTCAAAAAAGGTTTTACTCATTCAAACCAGGTTTTCACATTGGTACAAGTATTGATTTCCCATTCAAATCTTCAAGGTTTTCTTTTTCTACAGGATTGTATTTCTCAGACAAAGGGACAAAGATATATGGACATTTCCCTTATGAAGGAATGCGTGTTCATCTACTTTCTGATGAATTCACTTTTGAAGCTACTGAAAGCAACTATAGTTTAGAAGTCCCTTTGCTTTTTACTTATAATATCCAAATGAATAAAAATATTAGCATAAAACCTCAAATAGGTTTTTTTGTTGCATATACACTATTTGGGGAAACAGAAGGAGAAAGAGTTTTTAAACAAAACTATTCTAATCCTAATACAGAAATTTCATATAATTATTTACCCTCTGATTATCTTATAGGAATTGGTCTGAATACTGGTATTTCCTTTATATATAAGAATATTTCCTTTACTTACTCTTGTGATTTAGGTGCAGAAACACTCAAATCTGACCAAAGTACTTATCATAACGTATCTATGTTAACTATGTTCTTCTCTTTAGGATATAACTTTTAGAAAAATTGAAATAGCATATTTCATATAAAAGCAAGGAGATAGTTATTCTCTTTGCTTTTTTTGTTTTTTGGGAGCGTGTATGCTAAGGATTTATGATTTTGAGATAGGTATTACAACATTTAGAGAATGGGATTTGGAAATTGAGAAATAGAAATTTCCTTTATTTATTCGAATTAATGAAAATAATTTTCTAAATTTGCCCTTTTATTAGAGATAGAAAAATGTTTATGAAAAGAATAATAATATTAATCACATTACTCTTTAGCTTTAATTATAGCTCCTTTGCTTCAAGCACTGAAAACAAGCCTTTTGACCCAGGTGAAATGATTTTAGGACATATTGTTGACGATCATTCTTGGCATATTTTAACCTATAAAGACAAAGACGTTGCAATTCCTTTACCTGTTATTTTAGTTAATGAAGGAAAACTTGATGTGTTTATGTCAAGTAAGTTTGAACATGGTCACGCTACTTATAAGGGTTATCGTTTGGGAAATGTTGAAAGAGATGGAGAAAAAGCTAAGGGAAAGATTATTTGTGTTGATGAGAATGGTAAATGGAATGGAAAAACTCCACTTGATTTTTCAATAACCAAAAATGTATTGATGCTTATTATTGTTGCCTTAATTATGATTGTGGTTGTTTTTCAAGCAAAGAAGATTGCAATCAAGCAACAAGGCAAAGCTCCAAAAGGAGTTCAAAACTTAGTGGAGATTCTTATTTTATTTATTCGTGATGATATTGCAATTCCTTCCATTGGAAAGAAACGTTACAAGAAATTTATGCCATATCTTCTTACTGCCTTTTGTTTTATTTTCCTTGCAAACATAATGGGATTAATTCCTTTCTTCCCTGGTGGTGCTAACCTTACTGGGAATATTGCTGTAACTATGGTTTTAGCTTTGTTTACATTCTTCATCACTCAGTTTACTGCCAACAAAAACTACTTTAAACATATTATAAATATGCCTGGTGTTCCTTGGTGGCTAAAGTTCCCTCTTCCAATTATGCCTATTGTTGAAATTCTAAGTATGTTTACTAAGCCTTTTGCTCTTATGATTCGTTTGTTTGCTAACATAACAGCAGGACATATAATTATTTTAGGCTTCCTTTCAATAATCTTTATATTTGGTGCTAAAAGTGTGGCAATAGGTTATGGAGTTTCAATTGTTCCTTTCCTTTTCGCTATCTTTATGACTCTTTTGGAAGTTCTTGTTGCCTACATCCAAGCTTATGTTTTCACTCTACTTTCTGCAATTTATTTCGGAATGTCTCACGAAGAACATGCAGAAGTTGAGCACGGAGAAATTGTAAATAAATAATCCTCTATTATATATTTGTCTATTCCCAATCTATAGGCAACTGCCCTTGAGCAATTAAATAATTATTTGCTTGAGAGAAATGATGATTACCAAAGAAACCTCTATGTGCTGAAAGAGGTGAAGGATGAACAGATTTTAAAACTAAATGCTTTGTTTGGTCAATAAACTCTCCTTTCTTTTGAGCATAAGAACCCCAAAGCAAAAAGACTAATCCTGATTTTCTATTTGCCAAATTAAATATTACCCTATCAGTAAACTCTTCCCATCCCTTGCCTTGATGAGAGCCTGCCTTATGAGCCTCAACTGTTAGTGTTGCATTGAGCAAAAGAACACCTTGTGAAGCCCATCTTGTTAAATCTCCACTTTCATGAGGTGTAATTCCTAAATCAAGATTAATTTCCTTAAAGATATTCTTTAGTGATGGTGGTGCTGGTGTTGGTTCTAAAACAGAAAAGCAAAGACCATGAGCTTGATTTGGCTCATGATAGGGGTCTTGCCCAAGAATTACAACCTTTACCTTATCAAAAGGGCATAAATTAAAAGCATTAAAAATATTTGAAGCCTTTGGATATATTGTTTTCCCCTTATACTCTTGACGTACAAAAGAAGTAAGTTTAACAAAATAATCCTTTTCAAACTCCTCTTTCAAAACCTCTTTCCAACTTTCTTCAATCTTTACTTCCATAGTATATTTAACTTTGGGGTTACTTATTTATTATGTCTTATTTAAATAATTTATTTGTTAATCTATCTTCCGCCTCCTGGGGAACCACCTCCTACTCTATCGTCAAAGCTTTCTACACTTGGTTTGGATACTTGTTTGTTTTTGTAGTATTTTCCAAAGCGATAGCGTAGAGAAAGAGCAACTTGTGGCCCTTGATAGGAGCTCCAATTCTTTGTTATTGTGTTGCGATAGACTGTTTCTCTATACATTTTATTGATGTTTACGAAGTCATCAATGCTTAGAGTTAAGCCCAGTTTTTCTTCGAAAAAGCTCTTGGATATGTTTATGGAAAGGTCTTGATAGGAGCTGCTTGTGCTTAGTCCATACATTGAACTTGAACGGAAATAATAGTAGAATCCTAAACGCCATTTCTTGGGAAGTGTGAAGTCAGAACTTAAACTTGCATTATAGCTCCAGCTCTCACGGTTTATGTCCAATTCATTGGGAGAGGATAGGATTTGTGAGTAATTGGCTCCAGTGGAAGCTCTAAAACTCCACCACTTAAAGAACTCTTTATTGAAGCTAATATTGAAGTTGAGATTGTGAGAAGAACCAAAATTAACTGATGAAGACATTAATGCCAAGGGGTTATATCCCAAATTAGTGTCCAGTGGTGTGCGAATCCAGTTTATATCATCTTTGGTATGGGAATAGGAAACGTTGGTAAAGAGCATGTATTTCCAAGAATGTGATAGGGATATGGAGTTAGAATATTGTGGATTAAGATAGGGATTTCCTGTTGAATAGGAGTACTCTGAACTCTTTTGCATGAAAGGATTTAAGCTCCCTGACCAAGGTCTTGATATTCTATAGGAGTAGGATAGTGTGAGTTGGTTGTCGTCTTTAAACTTGTAATTTAGCCTTAGGTTGGGGAAGATATCGAAGTAACTCCTTTTGTCTATGCTGTCTAAAACGTATTGATGTCCCTTTGTGTTGGTTTGTTCAAGACGTATTCCCAATCTTACATTAAGCTTTTTCTTAAAGGTATTGGAGAATGATGCATAGAGGGAATTGATGTTTTCAAAGTATTTAAAGCGGTTTGTTTCCATTGGAACATTAACATAATTGCCTGTTAGGGGGTCTAATTGTTCACTCCTATAGTCGTTATCGCTAAATGAAATATAGGTTTTCAACCCTGTTTCAAGCTTCATTGTTTTGGTGAAAGGCTTGTAGTAGTCGGCTCTAAAACTTAAATCATTATCGGGCGAAAGGTCTTGTCTTCTAAAGCCTTCTTCTCTGTCTAGTATGGTGTTTAGGTCGCCTATGAAGTACTTATTCCAACTTTCGGAATTGCTTATATCGGAATTATGACTGTAGGAAAGGTCTAACATAAACTTGCTGTCTAATGTGTCGAGCTTCTTTACATAGTCTATTCCAAAACCTAAACTACGGCGTTTGGTTATTGAAGATCTTCCTGAAAGGTATGATGAATCGACTATATTGTAATTAGGATAGGAAGATATTAAATAGGGATCTTCATTATATATCTCTGGATTTCCTCCAAAGGAGCCATAGAGATTAAAGCCTATGGTGCAGGTGGTATCGATGAGATAGGAGGCGTTTAGGTATATATTATTGTTGAGCCATTGCCACTCATCTTCACTCTCTGTTTTGAAAAGTACTGTGTCACCTACTCCTTTTGCTGTGTATCTTTCGCTTCTGGATGTGCCTTTGGAACCCCATTTCATGGGTGAAAACCCTAAGGATGTGGTCCATTTATCGTCTACATAGCTTAAGCTCATGGAGCCATAGTAGTTAAGCATTGTTTGATAGGATGCCCTGCCCCACACCGATCCATTGATGCCATAGTTTTGATTTTTCTTTATCTTAATGTTGATTATGCCTGCCGTTCCTTCTGCATCATATCTTACTCCAGGGTTGGATAAGACCTCAAAACTCTCCACTTGGTCGGGGGTCATACTCTTTAATAAGTCAACCACACTCTTGTACTGCATACGCAAATCTCTTCCATTATACTGAAACAAAACTCCACTTTTACCATTGAGAGTCAGGTTATCATCCTTATCTATAAAGACGCCTGGAACCCTCTTCAACAGGTCAAATGCACTTGTTACTGTGGCTGCTAACTGCTCGTCAACGTTCATTGTTAGCTTATCATCATCAACAATTATCCTCTCAATTTTGGCCGTAATTTCCACTGCGGCAAGTTCTCCAGAGAGTTCCATAAACAAGTTTCCCAAGTCCAAAATCTTCTCTTTGTCAAATTCCCCTAATCCTATCTCCTTGCGAAAAGGCTTGTAGCCCACAAAACTAACCTTCAAAATCATATCCCTCTTCCTTACATTCTTAATCTCAAAATCTCCATTGGTATCGGCTATTATTCCCTTGTAAATGCCAAGCGTATCGGTTTTGTAGTGAAGTGAAATGGAGCTGTAGGGAAGCTTTTCCTTTGAAATTGCATCGAGGATTTTTCCTTTAATGGTATAGCGTTGAGCTGTTGCAATGCTTGAGAAAACAAGGATTGCAATGATAAGAGAAAGGGTTTTTTTCATATAAATTCTTTAAAGGTTAATTAATAGCAAGCAGTATTATTCAGTTTGAAGACTGCAAATTTATATAATAATACGATAAAATCAAATATATATTGCAGGAAAATAAAGCATAATAATCTTCTTTTAGAAGCCCATTCCTCCTTGTTGTTCTCTTTTTCCAGAGGCTCTTTTGTCAAATTCATCTTTTTGTTTTGACTTATCTACATTGAGATTTTGACCAAAATTAAATCTTAGTCCAAAGCTTAGCATTGTATGTTGTGCCTTGTGTTTTAATTCAAATTTGGCATTTCCCATTTCCATTCCTCCTCCCTGCTCTCTTGCAGAGAAAAGGTTTTGAACTCCAAGACTTACTGTTAGCTTTTCCTTGAAAAAGTTTTTGTTGAAATTAAGATTAACTCCATAGAAACCATCAAATCTATACACTCCCCAAACCCCTGGAGAAACATAAACTCCTGA
>ENA-UOOH01002681-UOOH01002681.1-fermentation-metagenome-genome-assembly--contig:-NODE-2681-length-14887-cov-51.471481_pt1 | contig 14887 bp, 10 predicted proteins | sample MGYA00245778_ERZ724025 | MGnify/ENA primary metagenome ERZ724025 (study PRJEB28704, sample SAMN03018313) | fermentation metagenome | biome: anthropogenic terrestrial biome; feature: soil... | reverse complement strand
TCAAGGGATAGCCGGCAGGCCGCAAGAGGAGAAACTTTGCCCCTACTGCTTTTCCTCTCTCCGGCTTTGCCCCCTGAGGCTTGGACTGGGTCTTCTGGATGGATCGCACAATATGGTTCTTGCTGACGGAGATAGTTAAATCTTTTTATCGTTGAAAAAAAGATGGCCCTTCGCTGAATTATGGGGGTAAGGTCCAGGCAGAGAATATGGCCTCTGCGTCTCTGTGGTTGGGCCAGAGCATAGCAGCTCACCACAAAAGGCCCAAAAGACACATAGATTTTGCGATTCAAGTTCACCCAGAACAAATAGCGAGAGGACAAAAAAAAATTCCAGTTAAGGTTAGCCAGCAGCTCACTGGCAGGTATCGAGAAGACCCTTCTTTTTGCCTCCCCTCTTGTCGCCAGGCTTTATGGGTTCAACCTTTGCTGCCTTCTCCTCTTTTTCCTCTTTCTTCTCTTCATGATGTGTCAATTTATCGCCTCCGTTTATCTCTATTATCCATCATAATGCAGCTGATCTCAAATATATCTTCCGGTGGAAGGAATGGTCTAGAGAAAAGATGATAAAACGGCCTAAAAAGAATGAGTTATGGAGGGCAGCGGAAATTCATCCCATCAGTTGAGCCTATTGGCTCTATTCAGGGATATCCCGCCCGGAGGATCGCGATTCAGCCGCATTTATTCTCGACGATGCAGGTGGGATCCTCTCCCAGCAAGTCGCCATTATAGTAATATGCCTTCTGGCGGCACCCTCCGCACAGATCCCGGTAGTTGCAGCTGCCACATGCTCCTTTGAGATTGGACTTGATCCCTCGCAACGCTAAAAGCTCTGGGGTTGGATGGTCTATCCAGATGTCCTGGAAGGACCTATCCCGGACGTTGCCCACCACCACCTGGGGCATGAAGTGGCAGGGATGAACATCTCCCTGATAGCTGATGTTGGCCACCTTAGCCCCGGCGGAGCAGCCCCCGGCATTGGTCAAGAGCTTTCTCACATAGTCCCTTCTCGGATCGTCCTTCAAGATCTCCAGGAGATAGGCCCCATCCATGGGAGAATCGGTGGTCAGGATCTCGATGTTCTTATCCTTGAGCTCCACCGCTGCCTCGGCCAGCAGGCGGATGACGCTGCGACGCTGCTCAGAGCTCACATCCTTATCCGATATCCCCGCCCCCCGGCCAGTGGGAACCAGATGGTAGAGGCAAAAGCGGGGGATGTTCTCCTCCAAGGCCAAATTGAGGAGGGCGGGAACATCCTGCCAGTTGTCCCGGGTCAGAGTTATCCTCAGGCCGGTCTTCAGGCCCGCATCCCTGGCGTTTCTCAATCCCTGGAGGGCGCGGTCGAACGCCCCAGGAACGCCCCGGAATTTGTCATGGCTGGCGGGGAGGGCGGAGTCCAGGCTGACCCCTACGTATCGAATCTTAGCCTCTGCCAAAAGCCTTGCCACCTCGGGGGTGATCAGGGTGCCATTGGTGGATATGACCGTCCTCAAACCCGCCTCCCGGGCGTGGAAGGCAATAGAGAAGAAGTTGCGGCTCATCAGTGGCTCGCCGCCAGTGAGGATGAGAATCGGTATCTTCATCTGGGCCAGATCGTCTGTCAGACGCATCCCTTCCTCAAGGCTCATCTCGTCATCCTCCTTTGGGATGGCATCCATATAACAATGGCTGCAGGCCAGGTTGCAGCGTCTGGTCAGATTCCACATCACCACCGGTTTCGTCTGGGCGGAGAAGCGGAGAAGATCTGCCGGGACGTCCTGGCAGGACTCGGATTCCCGCAGGGCCTCCCATACCGTGGCCTGGTCGGCCAGGGCTTTGGAAAATATGATCATGTAAACCTCACAACTCCATTCTATCCTTTGCCATGCTTGCAGCATTGCCAGAGGATCTCTTTCTCCCGACCAGGGCTGCCAGCATGGCCTCAAAGGTGAAGTTCTCCGGGATGACGTCCACCGCCACCCCCAGGCGGGACAACTCTTGGGCAGTAGGCTTGCCGATGGCGGCCACTGTGGCCCTGGCAAGAGCCTCTCGCAGCTGTTCTTCCCTTCCCATCGCTCTTGCTCTTTCCAGCAGATTTCGAGCTGTTGAGGAGCTGGTGAAGGCGAAGATGTCCACCTCGCCTGCCCGCTCTATCAGCCGGTCCAGGCGGGGATCGGATGAATTCACCACTCCATAAAGGGGAATGTCATCCACCACGATTCCCGACTCCCTCAGGCCATCGGAGAGATACTGGCTCCCCTGGGCGCTGCGCAGGAAGAGAATGCTCTTATATCTTCCCTTGAGCATCCTCTCCAGCCCCTCAGAGCTGTAGCTTTCGGGCATCTCCGACTGGATATCGTATTCGTTCAGGGCCTGCTTCGTCTTGGGACCGATGGAGACGATCTTCTTTCCTGCTAATGCTCCGGATATGGCCTTATTCCCAAGAGCGATATGCACACCATTGGCGCTGGTGAAGGCCACGCATTCCGCGGCAGCGATCCTCTCGAGCAGATCTTCGGGCAGGGGATTTTTCTCCAGGGCGATGGCCGGAGCGGACAGGGGAATAAATCCGTAGCGCTCCGCCAGTTCAACCGACTCCTCCTGCTGGCCCGCCGGCCTGAGGACGGCGATCCTCTCCGGGGCAAGAACCTCTGCCAGCCGGACTACGTCTCCCACTACCAGTATGGCCGGAGACTGGACATTCTCTTCCTTTGCCCTCTCGGCGATATCCCCCAGGGTCCCCGAGATCAGCCTCTGATCCGGCCAGCCGCCCTTCTCCACCATGGCCGCCGGGGTCTGGGGGGACTTTCCCGCTTCTATGAGCCTATTGGTGTTCTCCTCCAGCCGGGAGACGCCCATGAGAACAACCAGGGTCCCATCAAGCCCGGCCATGGCCCGCCAGTCGAGGGGCGAGTCCTTTCCCGGCTCCTCATGGCCGGTGACTATGGTCAGGGCCGAGGCCACCTTTCTGTGAGTAACTGGAATTCCCGCCAGCTCCGGAGCGGCGATGGCCGAGGTGACGCCGGGGACAACCTCAAACGGGATTCCCCAATCCCGGCAGGCGATCGCCTCCTCGCCTCCCCGGCCGAAGAGGTAGGGGTCTCCGCCCTTCAGCCGGACAACGATTTTGCCCTCTTTGGCTTTCTCTACCAGGAGCTGGTTAATCTCCTCTTGCTTCAGCTTATGCCTTCCCGCGTTCTTGCCCACATCTATAAGCTCCCCCTTTACCCCGTCCAGCATCCTGGAGTCGAGCAGCCGGTCGAATAGGACTACATCCGCTTCCATAAGCCTCTTTCTTCCCTTAATCGTCAGCAGCTCCGGGTCTCCGGGCCCCGCTCCCACCAGATAAACCTTACCGATTGCCAAAAAACTTCACCGCCTCGTCCACCAGCTCTCTTCCTCCCATCCTCATCAGCCGCTCTCCCATATCCTCTGCCACTGCCAGATGATTCTGAACGAGAGAGATCCTCTCCTCCAGGCGGACGAACCTCTTGCCGTCCGGGGATAAGACCTCAGCCAGAACCCGCGCCTCTCCCTTTTGCACCAGCGCATGGACGGCCATGGGCACCACACAGCCTCCGCCCACAGTCTCCATGATCTTGCGCTCGATCATGGTCTCAGATCTAGCATGAGCATCATCCAGAGCGCGGGAGCAGGCCTCAGCCTCAGATCCGGCCTTTGCAACTACGATTATCGTCCCCTGGTTGGCAGAGGGAACGAACCTCTCCCCATCAAGTCTCACGTAATCTGGATGGTAGCCCATGCGCTCGAGGCCGGCCTCGGCCAGAACTATGGCATCGTAGTCTCCCCGCTCCAGCTTGCCCAGCCTGGTCTGAAGATTCCCCCGCAGGCTCAGAATGTTCAGGTCGGGGCGGGCGCGGAGAAGCTGGGCCATCCGCCGCATGCTCGATGTGCCCACTCGTGCCCCCTGGTCCAGCTCCTCGATGCTTTTGACAGATTTCTCCCTGCATAAGAGGACGTCGTATGGTGAGTCGCGTTTCAGGACGGCGGAGACTATCAGCTCCTCAGGCCTTTTGGTGGGGAGGTCTTTCATGCTGTGCACAGCGAGATCGATCTTGCCGGAAAGCATGCGTTCGTCTATCTCAGCCACGAAGACCCCAAAACCGGTGAGCTGGTGGAGGGGCTTGTCCAGGAAGACGTCCCCGCTGGTCTTAACCCGGCACAGCTGGGTCTGGATGCCAAGGCCCTTCAGCCTCTCCTGCACGATCTGCGTCTGGCGCAATGCCAGAGGGCTGCCCCTCGTCCCCACGATCAGCTTTTCAGGCAGGAGCGGAACGCCTCCAGGGTGGTCTCGATCACATCTTGGTTATGCGCTGCAGAAATGAAATCGGTCTCATACTGGCTGGGGGTGAGGAAGATGCCAGAATCCAGCATCCGGCGGAAGAACTCGAAGTAGCCCTGCCGATCACACATCAAGGCCTGGGCATAGTTGTGAGGCTCCGGGCCGAAGAATACCTTGAACATGGAGGCGATGCCGACCACGCTCCAGTCCTGCGCAAGATCCTCCACCATATCCTTAAGGGCCAGTCTCATGCTCTCTCCAGACCGGTTGAGTTTATTTATGGTATCCTCCTTCTCCATCACATCCAAAGTCGCCAGGCCAGCAGCCAGAGAGGCCGGACTTCCATTGTACGTCCCCGCCTGATAGATCGCTCCCCCTGGGGCCACCTGGTCCATCAGATCTGCCCGCCCTCCGAAGACCCCAATGGGGAAGCCTCCGCCTATTATCTTTCCCAGGGTGGTCAGATCGGGCTTGATGCCGAAGAGCTCCTGCGCCCCGCCCAGGGAGAGCCGGAATCCGGTTATAACCTCGTCGAAGATCAGGAGGACATCGTTCTCCTCCGTCAGGCGGCGCGCCGTCTGCAGGTAGCCCTTATCCGGCAGGATGGGGCCGATATTTCCCAGGACCGGCTCCATGATCAGGCAGGCGATCCGGCCGGAGAAACGCTCCATGACCTCCTCCAGGGCAGCTGGGTCGTTGTAGGGCACCTGAATGGTGTTTTTGGTGGCATCTGCGGGAACGCCTAACGAGTCGGGAATGCCCAGGGTAGTGGCACCAGAGCCCGCTTTGACCAGGACGCTATCATGAGCGCCATGGAATCCGCCCTCGATCTTGATGATCATATCCCTGCCGGTGCTGCCCCGGGCCACTCGAATGGCAGCCATTGTGGCCTCGGTTCCGCTGCTCACAAAGCGCAGCCGCTCCATGCTGGGGTAGAGGGAGGACACCCTTTCCGCAAGCCGGACCTCCAGCTCGCTTGGGGTACCATAAAGCCAGCCCCGGTCCATCTGATCCGAAACCGCTTCTTTTATGGCAGGATGGCGGTGGCCCAGGATCATGGGGCCGTAGGCCAGGCAATAATCGATGAACCTGTTGCCGTCGCAGTCCCATAGATAGGGGCCTATTGCCCGAGCGGTGTAGAAGGGATAAGGAGATATGGCGCGCACAGGGCTTGAGACCCCGCCGGGCATCAGTCTTCGGGCCTGGTCAAAGAGCCTGATGGAAGAGTCAAAATGCATCATGGGAGCTTTCTCTTCGGGCAGATTAATCAATCTTACGACACTATTAATTACAAAAACTATATATATTAGGAATTACTACCAAGACTATATTAGTATAATGAAAAGGTTATTAGAATAAATAGAGAGCGGGGAAGAGGACACGCGGGCAGCATAGTTATAAAAAACCGCATAGATCAAATGGAAATCAAAGGGATGGCACGATTCATTTATCTGCTGCCCGCCAACCCAATTCCTCCGCTTTTTTAATGACCATGCGCAAGGGAACGCCTGCCTCTTTTGCAATCCTTCTGCAGTCCTCGTACTCCGCTTTGACATTGACCAGGCTGCCGTCCATCCGGCTGATCTTTATGGCAACGCTATAGGTCACCCCCTCGAGATTCAGGTCCACTGTTGTCTCTTCCCTCTCCGCCACAAAACGGTGCAGGCTGGGAAAGACCCTGACCCCTAAAGATCCCGTCTCCCTGACGATCATTCCCGCCAGCTTCGACATATCCTCGTGACTGCTTATCGCCCGGATGACGTTCCCGCTTCTCCCCTTCTTCATCACCGCGGGAATGACTGAGACGTCCAGCGCTCCCGCCTGCATGAGCTCCTCTATCAGGTGGCCCAAAACCTCGCCTGTGACATCGTCCACATTGGTCTCCAGCTGCACCACACGATCCTTTTGGTGATCCATCCCAGCCCCTCTGGTTGGAGATACGATCTTGGCTTCCAGCGCTCGCAGGAGGTTGGGGGTGGCCAGGTCCTTCCTGCCTGCGCCGTAGCCCACCCTCTCCGCCTGGATGAGGGGAATGCGGGGCACGAACTCGTCCACCAGAGCCGCCAGTAGGGCCGCCCCAGTGGGGGTGAGGAGCTCATCGTCCACCGGCCCCCCCATCCAGGGGATACTATGAGCCCGCAGGATCTCCAGGGCCGCCGGCCCGGGAACGGGAAGGAGCCCATGGGCCGACTGGACATATCCCCCACCGACGGAGACGGGCCGGGACAAAATTCGATCCGCTTTCAGGCTGCTGGCAGCCTCACAGGAACCGGCTATATCAGCGAGAGCATCCAGGGCACCGACCTCATGAAAATGGGCCCGGCTCTTGGGCACATCATGGACCCGGCTCTCCGCCTCCGCCAGAATATCCAGGGCGGCAAGGGCTTTCTTCAGTGCCTTTTCCTGGAGGCTTGAGCTCTTTAGAATGGATACCGCCTCCTCCAGGGAATGATACCTCCGGTCCGAGATCACCTGGGCCCTGGTGGCAGAGATATGCCCCTTCTCCTGCCGGGAGACCTCCAGGGTGCAGCCCACCGACTCCACTGCCTTGCTAACCCTCTTTTCATCTGCTCCCAGGTCCAAGAGGGAGGCCATGATCATGTCTCCGGCTGCGCCGGCGCTGGGGTCGAAGAGAAGGGCGAACATGGATGATAGCTGTCTCTCTGCCGATATATATGGATCGGCCTATCAGAGGACGGACGAATGGAAGTGCTCAAACGAATGGAAAACGCTTATAACAGGGATGGATCAATTCTTATCCTTGGATCTCCTTTGCGCCCTGGTTGATGTGGAGGAAACAAGATGCGTATCCTGATCACCGGAGCTGGCGAGGTGGGCTTTCTCATCGCCAGCGAGCTTTATGCTGACCATGATGTCACCGTCATAGATAAGGATCCCGATGCCTGTGCCAGGCTTCAGGATATGGATGTGAAGGTCATGCAGGGGAATGCCGCCAACGCCCGGCTTCTCTCCGAGGCGGATATCAAGAAGGCGGACATAGTCGTGGCTGCAACCGGGAACGATGAGGTGAATGTGATAACCTGCATCATAGCCTCTCATCTGGGGGTCAGGCAGACCATCGCCAGGGTGAGCAATCCCGAGTACATCGATCAGCCGGTCCAGGATCGAAAGGAGATCGGCATATCATTCATGATCTGCCCGGAACTGACCATGGCCGAGGATATGGCAAGCTCCCTTTATTTCTCATCCATGCTCATGAACCGGGACCTGGCCAACGGCCTGGTGGAGCTGGTGGAGTTCAAGGTAACAGCAGAGATGAACATCCAGGGGCCGGTGGAGAATATCGTCCTCCCTAATAACTGCAACCTGATCGCCATAAACCGGGCGGGTCGGATAGCCATACCGAAAGAGGGAGACGAGATAAGAAATGACGACCACCTAATGCTGTTGTGCGACGCCAGATCTCTTCCCGACCTGGGAAGCATGCTGCATGAATCCAAGACCACTCAGAAGGTGATGATCGTGGGTGGGGGAATGGTGGGCTTCTACCTGGCCAGCAGGCTGGAGAAGATGGGAATGGACGTCAAGCTCATCGAGAAGGATGCCGATCGTTGCGCTGAGATTGCGGACAAGCTCTCAGGAACCATGATCCTCAATGGCGATGGATCAGATCTCGCCCTACTTCAAGAGGAGGGGGCAGGCGCGATGGATGTGGTCTATGCTGTGACCGGCCTTGATGACAAGAACCTATTATGCTCCCTCTTGGTAAAGCAGCTGGGAGCCACGAAGATCCTCTCCCGGGTCAACAGGAACGTCTACATCAAGCTCTTCGAGATGGTAGGGGTGGACAGAGCGGTCAGCCCGGGGCAGGTGACTGCCGATGCCGTCCTCCAGAGGGTGATCGGCGGAGAAGAGGTCATCACACTGAGCGATGAAAGGATGGAGCTGGTGGATTTCATCGCCAAGCAGGGAGCGAAGATCGTGGGCAAGTCGATATCCAAAGAGCTTCCCAAGAACTCCCTTGCCGGCATGGTGATAAGAGACGGCGCGCCTATTGTCCCCTATGAGGACTTCAAGGTGTCAGCCGGTGATCGGGTGTTCGTGATGTCCATGCCGGACGCTGTCTCCAAGGTCAAGAAGCTATTCGCGGCATAATGAGCAGATCCTTTTTATAGGAACAGGAGACAAGTTGCGCTTTCAGGAGGATGCCCTCCGCCATTTTGGTGCGGCATTGCTTGATGAAATTCAGGGTGTTTCTGCGACTGCTTGCACAGCTGCTGAAGCTGCTGGCCATCTTGCTGCTCGTTCCGGGTGCGGTAGCTGCTGTTTATGCTGAGACGGGAGGGGTGATCGCCTTTGCTGCCACCTCCCTAATCAGCCTGGCCACGGGGATAGCCCTGGGAAGGCTGTCATCTGAGGAGGAGCCGGGATTAAGAGAGGCCTTCGCCCTGGTGGCTCTGGGCTGGATTGCCGTCGCTTTCTTCGGAGCGTTTCCTTATGTCTTCCTGGGGATGAGCCTGATCGATGGCCTCTTCGAGTCCATGTCCGCCTTCACCACCACTGGATCGTCTGTATTCACAGAGATCAATCACCTGGGATACTGGAAGATGAACCAGACCCTGGCCGATAGCAGCCTGGTGGCGGAGATGCAGATGCAACTGGTGAGGATGACCGGCAACTCCATCCTCCTCCGGATGAGGAGCGGCCCCGATGATACGATCATGGGGCTGCTCTTCTGGAGGTCATTTGCCCAGTGGTTGGGAGGGATGGGGATAATACTGCTCTTCGTGGCCATACTGCCCCGCCTGGGAGTGGCGGGACGGCAGCTGTACCGGGCGGAGGTTCCCGGCCCGGATAAGGAATCCATCAAGCCCAGGATCAAGCAGACCGCTCGCATGCTCTGGATGGTCTATATCCTCCTGACCCTGGTGGAGGTCGCCCTCCTCCTTCTGGCAGGAATGCCCCCCTTTGACTCGTTCTGCCATGCCTTCTCATCCATGGCCACGGGAGGATTCTCGCCCCGGGGTTTGAGCATCATGGCCTACAATAGCTGGATCATAGATGCCATCATCGTCCTGTTCTGTTTCCTGGCCGGGGCCAACTTCGCCCTGCACTACAGGATGATCACCTCCGACCGGAAGGCCCTGATCAGCGACACGGAGTTCCGGGCTTATGCCTTGATCATCCTTTTGGCCACGTCGATCATCATCCTCTGGGGAGGGCTGGAGGGAGACATCTACCAGAAGATTCAACTGGCCGGCTTCCAGGTGGTCTCGATCCTGACCACTACCGGGTTTGCCACTGCCGATTTCAATCAGTGGACCGCCACCGCCAGGATCACCCTCCTCTTGCTTATGATCATCGGGGCCTGTGCCGGCTCCACCGCAGGAGCAATCAAGGTTGTTCGATTGATACTGATATTCAAGAGCGCATACAGAGAGCTGATTCGCACTCTTCATCCCAAGGCGGTTCAGAGCGTCCGGCTGGGCGATATGGTGGTGAAAGAGGAGATTTTAAGGGCGAGCAATATCTTCGTCTCCATGTACATCATCATCTTTGCCATAGCCTCCCTCCTCCTGGCCATGATCTCCTACAGCGATCCGAAGATGGATATGGAGAGCGTCCTGTCGGCAGTGGCGACGACCCTGGGGAATGTCGGACCGGGATTTGGTGTGGTGGGGCCGATGTTCAGCTTTGCAGATATCCATCCTGCGGGAAAGATGCTCCTCATATTATGCATGTGGATCGGCAGGCTGGAGGTGGTGACCGCTATGGTCCTCTTCTTGCCAGAGTTCTGGAAAAAATGAATGGAATTTTTCCTATTCATCCCGCAGCTCTTCATAAGCTCTGAGAACCTCTCCCACCGACCAGGCCTGGGAGATGCAGCCACCGGGATTCTGGGGCAGGTCGCCATCGAAGACCTCGGGAATGGTGCCCATCCCTTCTGCCAGATCCAAGAGCGGCCTTAGTGCATCCAATCCCTTCTCCCGCGTTTCGGCGGAGCGGCCGCCTACAGCCAGCAGAAGATCGATATAGGGGCCGATGAGCCAGGGCCAGACCGTGCCCTGATGATAGCTGCGGTCCCTCTCCTTGGGTTCTCCAGCATATCGGCCCGCATAACGGGGATCGCGGGGGGAGAGGGTTCTCAGGCCGAAGGGGGTGAGAAGATCTCGAGCTACCACCTCCAGAATGCTCCTTCTCATCACATCCGGCAGGAGATCGGGAACGATTGCCGCGAAGATCTGGTTGGGGCGGATGGAGGCGTCCTCATGGTCTATCACATCGAAGAGGCAGCCGTTCTCGCTGTTCCAGAATCGGAGGTAGCTTTTCTGGACCTTATCTGCGAGCTCGGGAATCTTCGGGTCCAGGGGCATGTCCAGGGCCCGGGAAAGGCTCTCTGTCCTCCTCAGGGCGGAGTACCAGAGGGCGTTTATCTCGCAGCATTTGCCCGTCCGGGAGGTGACCGGCCGGCCGTCCACTCTGGCGTCCATCCAGGTGAGAGCCGGGCCGGAATTGATCAGGCCGTCCTCATCTGCGCCGAAGTCATCGCCCGGTCGGGAGTATCTCTCAACCACATCCAAGAGCTTCGGCCAGAGCTCGGCCAGGAAATCCAGATCACCTGTTGCATCGAAATATCTGCTCGTCGCCTGAACAAACCACAAAGAGGCGTCCACGGTGTTGTAGGACCGGGCCCCGAGGTCGTTGGGCAGCACACCGTCCTTCATCGCCCCGGCAAAGGAGCTGAGGACCAGCCTTGCTGCCTCATATCGGCCGGTGGAGAGGAGAAGGCCGGGCAGGGCGATCATGGCGTCCCTTCCCCAGTCATCGAACCAGTGGTAGCCGGCGATGAGGCTCAGAGCGTTGCCCCTCTTGACCAGGAAGCTGTCCGCCGCTCGAGCCAGAGGAGGAACGGGTGCCTTTAAGGATATCAGGCGTTCTCTCTCGCTCTCCTGATCCGCCCTCCAGTTGGCCAAGGAGCTCCTCCAGGTGGAGGCGATGATGGCGAACTCCGCCTCTCCGGATACATCCAGCTCGAAGCAGCCGGGGGAGAAGAGGTTCTCCTTCCAGCCCAGGCCCCGGCGGCGCTCCTCCTCGTACTCGAAGTTGCTGTAGACCCTCTCCTGGGGAATATATCGGGCCAGGTCGGAGAAGATGGAGAAACGGGTTTGGCTGAGGATTGTGGTTCCTTTGCCCCAGGTATTCTGGTGAAGTGGAGGAAGATCGCCGGCAGCATGGAAGCTGCGGTCGTGGATCAGGGGTACGATGCGGATCAATCCACGGTAGCCCTTGATCCTGTAGCTGATGATGGTGCTGTTCTCATTGCGGACCATGGAGACGGTCTTCTCCAGGGTTGTAGTGCCCATCTGATAGCAGAACCGGGGGAGGGGATCGGTCCAGAATCCCTGCAGGTGAGAGAAGCCCTGGGGATAGATCGCTCCGGGGTACTGATGATTGGCCAGTCGGAATTCGCCCAGCTCCTCGTCCAGGCTGGCGAGGAGCAGTCTCTTCCTTGCTGGAGGCTCGGTGGCTGCCACCAGAAGGCCGTGATAGGCTCTGGTGTTGCTGCAGTTTGCGGTCGATGAGGCATAGCTGCCCAGGCCGTTAGCCACCAGCCACTCCCGGGATGTCCCCTGGGAATAGTCGGCCGGCTGGAAGGGCTGAGGTTGAGCTGCTCCTACAGTCATTTAGATCACCTCTGTTGCCAGGGAATCGGCCACTGCCCGGAGAAGGCCCTTTCTCAGCCTCTCCCCCTTGAGCTTCTGCAATCCGGCCAGCTTTTCCGCCAGGGCGCTGTCGCCCAAGCTCTTCTCCGCCCAGAGGGCATAATCGCCGTTGGCATTATGGTACTCCAAAGAGGGGAGAGGGATTTTGTCCAGGATGGCCTCCAGGCCCATCAGTGTCCAGGCGGAGTCGCCTGTGAACTGGTCTATTCCGGTGGCAAACCGGAATGGGGAATCGGCCAGATGGGTCTTTCCCTTCAGGCGGCAGTGAAAGTCGGATAAGACGGCAAAGTAGGTTACAGCTGCATCATAGGGGGAGCCGTAGGGGCTGAAGTAGTTGTGCACCTCGGCCGGCCCTCCGCCGTGGGTGAAGATATAGTAGAGATGGTCGGAGAGGCCCAGAGTCCTCCAGATGGCCAGGAGGTCGGGATCGCGGCTCTCTCTTGCCGGCGCCTGGAGCCTCTTCTGCTGGATGAAGCAGGCATGCTGAAGGGCGTTTCCCAGCCAGCAGCTGGTGTTTCTCTCCAGGTCTGCCCAGGAGACGAAGCTCTCTATCGATAGCTCTCTTTCCGGGGGAATTGTGCCGGCCACCTCGCAGGGGGTGGCGAACTGGAGGTTTTTGTAGCGGAGGATCTGGTTTGGCAGGCTGCGGATGAAGTCGAAGATCCCGGTATCGATCCACTGGTGCTCGCCGAAGGTCTCGTAGTCGCAGAAGATGTTTATGCACTTGCCTGGGGTCCTCGCCAGCCAGGAGGCGTATTTGTCTGCGGTGAGGGGGTACTCTTCCCAATTGTGGGAGGAGAAGCGAAAGCCGATGTCGTCGGTGAGCTGGTAGTTACGCAAGAGCAGAGCGATCTTGGTGTTTGGCGGGCGGTAGACGTAGTTGGGATCTGCTACCACCCCTTCGGTGAATATGGCCTTATAGCCCATCCGGTCTGCGATTTGGGCGATTTTGTCGCTGTAGATCAGCTCGGTGTTCTCAAAGGTCGTAGGCCGGAGGGCGAAGATGTCCCAGATCAGCTCCCGGTGCATCTTGATCTGCTCGATGTACTCCTCCGGATCGTCGTAGAGGCTGGCCAGGCTGTGATAGTAGGTCTGATCCAGCACCTCCACCATTCCAGTCTGGACCAGGTCGACAAAGGAGTCGAGGACATCCGGGCGGTACCTTTGGCATTCTTCCAGGAAGACGCCTGAGAAGCTGTAGGAGACCTTGAAGGATCTATTCGATCCCTGGAGCTTTTTTATCCCCTCCAGGATGGCCCGGTTGGCGGGCAGGTAGCATTTGTCGGATACCCGCTCGAAGATCCTCCGATTCTCTGGGTCATCGAAGTAGTATTTCCATAAATCAGGTACCACCTGCCGGTTCATGTAGCCGTCCCAGAAGAAATTCTTCTTCAGACGGATTGGCTGGTGGACCTCAAAAGAGAGGGAGACAAGGGTCATACTATATCATCAGGGCCGCAAATTATTTACATCCTTCGCATTATATCTGCCCAAGTCAGGGCTAAAGTATGCTGATTTTTTGGCACAGTAAGGTTCGAGGGAATCTATTAAATCTTTGATGAGAACATGGCAATTATATGAAGGCGCTGAATGCGGAGAGGTACTATCTCGACCTGTTGATTCCCGTATTTTTGATACTGTTGGCCGAGATTCTGATCTTCTACGGCAAGCCTGAAGCAGCGATGCCCATTCATGCGCTGAACCTGGTTTTTTTAAGCCTATCAACCATATTCGTCAATAACCGGACCTATCCAGCCCTAATGCTCTTGCCACTGTTCCGCCTTTTGAATGTCGCGATGCCCGTCTTCTTCCACCTGACCCTCTACTCCTATGTGCTGGTCTATGCGCCCATGTTCATTCCCATGTATATGATCTTGAAAGAGAGATTCATAACCGCAGAGGAGGCGGGATTGACCTTTGAGCGGTTCTGGTTCTTTCTGCCCGTTTCCATTTCCATGGGACTGGCTTTGGGGTGGGGGGAGTATATGGTGATCAAGCCTCAAATGCTGGTGGTGGACAATGATCTCCAGCAAATGCTCATTTTAGCCCTGACCATGATCTTCTTTGTGGGTATTGTGGAGGAGTTCGTATTTCGGTCGTCTTTGCAGACTGTGCTCCAGGAGAGGATTGGTCTGATCGGGGGGCTGGTCTTGGCCAGTGTGATATTCGGGTTCATGCATAGCGGCTATCACCTGACACTGGAGCTCCTCTACGTTAGCCTGGCGGGGCTGGCTTTCGGGGTGCTCTTCTGGCTATCCAAGAGCCTGCCCATTGTCTCCCTGGCCCACGGGGTCACCAATATAGCGCTGTTCCTCGTCGCTCCTCTCAAACCGGAGATCCTGCCGTATTTGATCATTGGCCCGCTATTCCTGTTCTTCTTTTACGCTTATGCTCTGGATAGGATAAAAGAGCGTATCGCGACTTGAATGGTTCAGGGAGAAAAGAGGATTGAGCGGCTCGGTGGAATCTGTGGATGTTAATCGGAGCGGGGGAAGCATGAGGCAGTACACGGTGGTGTACGGGAATAGAACCACAGAGACACAGGGCGCACAGAGGACGAACGAACGGAGATGACTATCCCGGAAGCAATTGGGAGCTTTCTTAGGTTGGATGGAAAGGAAGGCTGAGCGTCTCTGCGAACTCTGTGCCTCAGTGGTTAATAATCGTGGCTGAAAAATCAATCCAGGTGGTTTATGGGAATAGAACCACAGAGACACAGAGCGCACAGAGGACGAACGAACGGAGACGACTATCCCGGAAGCAAATACGCTATTCATTTCAAGTAGGAAGGTAATTTGGACCTGGAATTTAGGCTCCTCGCTAAAAACGCTATATGCAATAGAATGAATAGACTGCTATGAAGAGCTACAAAAGGTGCTATAAAAGAGAGATTGTATGCAGCAGCAGGGCTTATCTAGCTGCCG
>ENA-UOOH01002680-UOOH01002680.1-fermentation-metagenome-genome-assembly--contig:-NODE-2680-length-14897-cov-4.391659_pt1 | contig 14897 bp, 8 predicted proteins | sample MGYA00245778_ERZ724025 | MGnify/ENA primary metagenome ERZ724025 (study PRJEB28704, sample SAMN03018313) | fermentation metagenome | biome: anthropogenic terrestrial biome; feature: soil; material... | reverse complement strand
AAGGATAGGAGCAGGGGGACGATTCTCAATTGAATACCATGGAGTTCGATGACTAGTTAAATAGCGTTTATCTATTTTTTCTTTGACTCCTTTCTCAATATAACTATTTAAATAAGGATCATCCAAATCCAAAGCATTTAATAAATAAACTGATTTGCCAAAATCTCTTAATTTTTCGAAATCTGATATTTCAAAAAAAGATTTCTTTATATCTGCTGCCTTTGTTAAACAAGGCAATAAATATTTTTCCTTGATTTTATATTTTTTCTTCTTTTTCTCTGAAAAACCAAAATATTTATTAGCACCTGTAGCTATACCCCTAGAAACTTTTGCATAATTGGAAAAAGGGACCAAATTTTTATATTTATCACCATTCGATTCGTGATAATATATTCGCCATTTTTTATTTTCATCCAGTTCGTCTAATCTTTTAACTTTTCCTATAATTCCTTGATTTGGATAAAAAAATAGCTTACTTTTAAGTAAATTGAAATCATTTTCATTTCTGACTTCTATAAATTGAACATCACCTGAATTCTCATCATCTGCAAATAATAGTATTGTAGATGTAGTAATAACATCATCAAAAATACCTGTATTGGAATCTATAACAATAATAAATCTCAGTGTTGCATTTATCTTGAGATATTTTTTAATTTCTTTCCCATAATCAGCATTCATAAATTCTGATGGTATTATAAATGCTGCTCTACCTCCTCTATTTAATTGTTTAAGTGACTTTAAAAGAAAAAGTGTGTAAATGTTAGTTAATCCTGAAAAATTTTGTTTAAATTTTTCCCTGAAGTTAGAAATTTTATTTGTATTTTCATAATCATGAAATTTTAAATAAGGAGGGTTGCATATAATGCCATCATATTCTCCTTCCCAATCAGATAAGAAATCCTTATTATAAAAATTTGTTTTAACATTAGATCCCTGAAATAGCTCTTCAGTTTGTTTTAAGATCATACGATCTTTTTCATAACCAAAAAATTCAAAATCCTTTGTTTTACTTTTATGGTCTTTAATTATGGATCTGATAAAAATTCCTAATCCTAATGCTGGATCTAAAATTTTTGTTCCATTAATATTTGCAATCCAGAAGGCCATTAAATCAGATATAGGCATGGGTGTGAAAATTTGACCATGTTTTTTCCTTTCTTTATAAGGAACCCTTTTCATATACTTCTTTTCAGGAATTTCACTAAAAAAATACTCTTTGACCATAAGACTACCTTAATCATTTAATAACTCATATAAATTGTCAACATCTAAATGGGCATTTCCACCTTCAAAAGAAATGTAAAATAATAATCTACCACGACCTAACCTTTTTATATTACTTAGATGTTGAGGAAAATCAACTTTATGAGCAAGTACAGTTCCTCTATTGATGTCGATATGAATAGTATTTTTAAACTGATTTTTTGCATTTTTTTCAATTGAAAATATCTTTCCATTATTATCTGGGTTTGATATTATCTCTAAAATATTTTTAAAAGAGATTGCATAAACCTTATCAAAAAAAACTTGTATATAATAATGGGGAACACCATATGTTTTTATCCATTTATAAATAACAAGAAGATCTTCAACTTTTGGAGTGAAACTCAAATGATTTCTTTTATTAAGTTCATTTAAGTATGTTTTTAACACTTTTAACTTTGTTTTTACATCATCTGGGTATCTTCCCGATATCCTAGGAACACCTCTAAATGTCTCTAGATCATCATAATCAATATTAGATAGCCAAATTTTCCATTTTTTACTGAGAAATCTCGTAATAGGACGTAAATCGGTTATTAATTTATCAATCTCTTCTATCAACCGAGTTTTCTTATTGTCAACATGTTCCTCATATCCCCCAACTAAAAATGAACTAGATCTTATTTCTAATCCTGCAATTGCATTGGACAATATTTTATAACATTCTTCAACTTCCATTTTACTAATATCTAAATTAGGTGAATCAAAATCATTTTTTTTAAAAATTAATATATCAGGACGTTTTCCAATAGTATCCAATTCATCTTGATAACTTTCGTAAAATTCTTTGAATCCAGGTTCACCCGCCACAACCTGATCCGATTTACCATATTTAACTGCTAAAATATCTTGTTCTAACTCATTTATGGCCCTAAAAATTAACTCTTCCGCCCAATCACCTTGTTCTCTATTAGTAAGAAAGGCAGAAAATGCCTGAGTAGGTACTTGCCCCCTTTTTCTTGTAGCATTCAAATTAAGGATTTCTTCAGGAATATTTTGAATAAGTTCATCAATTTTAGTTACATAATCCCCCATTATATCGACCATTACAATTTCTTAACTATTAATATATAGATGATTTAAAATAGATTTTTATTTAATAATTTTCGATTATGTTATATATTAAAAAGGATGTCCGCATTTAAGGCAAGTTTAGCTTTTTTACTTACTTTATTACCTCAAGCAGGACATGGTATTAATTTCTCTTCCACATCTTCAGTAGTATCAGGTAACATGTCTTTTAAGCGACTTAATTGTTTCACTATTTAATCCTCCTTATAGCAATTTAATTTAGATGTATAAATATATCTTCAAATTTTTATTTCAGTATTTAAATCTAGAATCTTAAATTTTCCTTCTCATAACTCATTAATATTATAAACACATACAACTCTTTAGAAAGATATAAGGATTATTAGTTTATATTTTTATCTAGTTAAGGAGAGTATATGATGAATTCTCATCTTATTGATGATGGAAATATTGAAAAGATTTTGTCTAACGTTGAGAAATATCCAGAGAATTCTATTAAAAATTTACACCATAAATTCAATTTTAAAGTTTTATCAATACCTGATTCACTTACTAAACATTGTAAGGAAATTGTTGGTGTCGACGGAAGTGTTAGACTTATCACTGACAGAATAAGTTATTTTAATAAAACTTATAATAATTACCAGACATATGTGATTGATCCTATTATTTTTGTACGTTCTGTTTCAGTACATTTTAAAATTCCATTCATTAAAGAAGACAGTTTCGTTATGCAGGAGGATTTAGATCAATATAAATTAGAATATCCTGATAGAAGCATTGCTTTAAAACAAATTGAATCAAATCTGCTTAAATTAAGAGAATTAAATCATATCAATGAAGTAATAAAAGAAATGGATTATGGGAGCATTTTACTCTTAGACATGGCATTAATAAGTACTGAAGATGATTTAAAAATAAAAACAATCATAGAAAAATGTAAAAAGAAAGGAATTAACATTGTTGGCTGGGTAAAGGACTCCGATATAAAAACAGATAATGGTTTATTATATACTACAGCTGCAAAAGTTTCTTCATTACAAAAAGACCTTAAACCTCCCTGGTATGCCGTTCATCCTAAATTTATGGATGGAGAAATCAATGTTTTTATTTACCATCCTCCTTGGGGTAATTTTTGTTTTAGATTGGATGTAGTGCCTTTTTCTTTATCTGTAATTGAAATATTTGATATTTTAATTGAGTGCTCTAAACACTCACTTGGTTATCCTCTAGTATTATATAAAGCTCATCAAAAGGTTAAAATAACTCAAAACGATGCAAATAACATGTTTAGAAAGATGAAAAAAATATCAGCATCTAAAGGAGTTTTTATAGATCAACCGGGTTTAAAACCGTTTCATGAAAGATACTTAGATTTGTGAGGCATTAAAAATGGGAAAAGAAGGAACAAGTGAAATTGGCCATCTAATTGCTGGAGATGTAGGCAACAAGTTAGAATTTAAAATATTTTCCAATTCTAATATCTCTGTTGGGGATTTTGTGTTGTTAAAAGACAAACATTTAGATGAAGAGAACAACTTTGTTGGCAGAATAACCAATATAAAACTTCAAACTCTTGGAAGAAGTGATTATTTAACTGAAATGTCAACTCAAATTGAAGTTTCTCCAATGGAGGTTGATCCTTATGAATTTAGGGATTCGAGGTCTGAAATCCTTGCTCGAATTGCAGAATCATCATTAATTGGTATTTTAAAGAATAATAAAATTTTACCACCAAAAAAAATACCTAATCATCTTTCTCCTGTATTGATCCCAAAAGTAGATGAAATGGAATGGATAGCAATTAGAGGAGATGTGGAAGTTGGTAATTTAAGGGCTGAAATGCGCGGTGATGGAACTATTCCTATTAAGCTAAATTCTGAAATAATGGTGAAAAAACATTTATTTGTTGCGGCTATGACTGGTTCAGGAAAAACAGTTACTGTTAAAACCATCATAGCAGGTTTATATCAAACTGAAAAGTATGGAATACTAATTTTTGATGTTCATGGTGAATATGCCTACTCTAATATGCAGGGAGGAATAATCAAAACGCGCGGACTAAGAGATCTAAGTCATGAAGATGTGGTTGTTTATGGGTTGGACAAAAAAGCTGATAAAAAGCTGATGATTAATTATCGAGACCTAAATCTGAGTGATCTTTATAATTTCTATGATTGGTCAGGCCCTCAAAGAGAGGCGTTAGAAATAATATTTGGTGATGAATCCCATAAAGAATCAGGTATCCACCCCCTAGATTATATTGTCCATTCAACTGCTAAGACAATTCGTGACGATTATTATATTCATGAAGGTCCGGCAAATGTTATAATTCGCAGAGTGAAACAAATTCTGAAGGGTGGATTTGATTTTGTATCACAAAACGATTGTTTAAACCTATATGAAGTCATATTAGGAGATTTAAGTAAGAAAAAAATAGTTATCATTGATTTTACACAGCTCAGCGAAAAATCTGAGAATATTATAATCAATATTCTTTCTAGAAGAGTATTGAATAATAATAAATGGAAAACTCAAAGAAATCAAAATCCAACTAATATATTCATAGTTTTAGAAGAAGCTCAGAGATTTTTAGACCCCGCAGAATATCAAAATAAAGGTGTTATGAGAGAACTAGTGAGAGAAGGTAGAAAATTTGGTGTTGGATTGGGGGCAGTAACCCAAATTCCTAGATTTTTCGATGAAAGAATTTTATCACAGTTTAACACTTATATCATCTTAAAACTTTCTAATTCAAGTGATAGAAATATTTTAGAAGGAGGATCTCCCCAGAACATCAGTGACATGTTCACTGAAATTGCCACATTATACCCTGGAGAAGCCGTAATAGTAGGTGAAGCCATCCCCTTAGCCTTACCAGTCAAAATTCATCTATTTGACAAATTAGATTTATCAAAATTTAAACGCAAATCAGAGGAAGATTCAGTCGTATCTGAAGATATGGGGGGTTCCTAATGGGATTTACAATAGTCCATACTGCAGATTTTCATTTAGATAGGAATTTCAGCTTTTTACCTGATGAAAAATCTTATAGAAGAAGAAAGGACCTTTTAAACGCATTTCAACAAGTAGTTGATTTTACACTAGAGAATAAACCAGATGTTCTCCTAATCTCTGGAGACATATTCGATAAGGTACTTCCAAGAAATCCACCAAGAGTCTATTTCACTGAAAATATGAGAAAAATTAGAGATAATGGGACAAAAATTTTCATGATTGGTGGTAATCATGATGTTCCTAAGGGTATCAAAGAAGGAGTTATGCCAATTGAAACATTAGAAGCTGCAGGAATTGCTAAAGTGTTTAAGGGACATGATCATGAGAATATTGGATATAAAACTATCACCAAAGGGCATGAAAAACTTAATATTCACGGCATTAGTTACAACCCATTTTTCCCTTCAGATAAATTTATAAACCCCCAATTAAACATCAAAGACGGATTAAACATTTTAATGATGCACGGGGCATTACAGGGTATTACACCTATTGATGCAGACTATGAAGAGGATAATCCCATTGATTCATCAGCAATATCTAAACTTAACCTAGATTATGTAGCCCTAGGTCATTATCATAATTTCGGCAAAAGAGAATATGATGGTACACTTGCTTGTTATAGTGGCAGCACTGAAAGAATAACTTTTAATGAAGAAAATGATGACAAATGCTTTTTATATGTTGATATTGACAATTCAGGAGTTAATTTTGAAAAAATTAATCTTAATAATAGGCCTATAGAAACATTAAACCTGCTCATAGATGATTCGGTTGTTGATATAGATAAAAGAATATCAGATATTTTATTTAAAAACTCCAATAACGAACTAATGCTTAGATTAAAACTTAAAGGTCGTGTCAATTTTGAAAAATATAAAACTCTGCATAAATCAAGTCTTTACAATGATTTTATGAATTATTATTTCTGGGTTTCAATTTTAGACGAGTTAGAATTAAGTCATTATGAAGATCTCCTAGATCTTGAAAAAATAGAAGACGACCCCATTAAGGTTTATAAGGCCCATATGAACGAAATAATTGGAAAATTAGAAGGTGAAGAAAGAGATAAATACAAAAAAGCATTGGATGTTGGGGTTAGCATCTTGTCCCAGTATAAGGAGGAATAAAAATGGTCATTTTTAACGAACTGGAGATGGATGGGTTCAAAAGATATGGTTCCCACAAAACCTATAAATTCAACGAAGGACTTGTAGGTATCTTCGGAAAGAATGAGAGTGGGAAATCAACTATTGGAGATGCTATCAGTGTTTCATTATTCGGGCTCAGCACTACCACCTATAAAAAGGCCGACGTCGTAACATGGGGAAGGTTAAATGCTAAAATCCGGCTTGACTTTGAAACAGACATACCTTATCGTGTGGAGAGAACTTTAGGAAATAAAAGTAGGGCAACATTAAAAAAATATAATAATAACAGATGGGAAGTCATTTCCAAAACTATAAAAAATGTTGACAACCAAATACAAGACATATTAGGCCTTGATTACAAATCATTTAAAAATTCCATATTCATAGGACAAAATGAACTAAATTCCCTATCAAGCCTAAGCAAAAATGAAAGACAGACAATAATAAATCGATTATCACGTTATGATGAATTATCTAAGGCAGAGGGCATTCTAAAAGATGATCTCAAAGAGAAAAGAGTGGAACGTCAGATTCTTGAAAAAGATTTCGAAGGTCTTGATAAGGTTGTAAGTGAAAAAAAAGAAAAGAACAAGAAATTAAAAACATTAAACGAAAATTATACCCAAAAAAACCGTTTAAGAAAAGAAAAAAATGAGCTTTTAAAAAATATTCAACACCAAATAAGGATTTCACAAGAACTCAAAAAAATCACAGACACCAATGAAAAAATAAGTGGAATAAATAACCAAATAAGTGAAAAAGTCCAAGAAATTTCTCGTATTGGGGATAAAGAGTCTGATAAAAAGGAATACGAAGAAAAACTGGGAAAACTAGAACATCTTAATAAGAAACTTGAGGAAACTGTTGAAGAAATAAATGGAATTGTTACAGATATTGGAGAAGTAGAAAACCGTCAAAACGAATTAAAAGAACTTAAGTCTTTGATTAATGAAAAAAATAAGGAAATTTCTCGTATTGGGGATAAAGAGTTTGATAAAAAGGAATACGAAGAAAAACTGGGAAAACTAGAACACATTGATGAAAGTTTAAAGGATACTGTGGAAAATATTGAAGAAATCCTCTCACAAATAAAACAAAATAATAACGATAAGGAGAAGGTCCTTAATGAAATTGAGGGGTTTGAAAAAGATCAAAAAGGTTTTAAAACTTCTATTGAAGAAAAAGATATTAATATCCATGAAATGGAGGGCAAAGAAAAGCAAATCGAAGGTTTAAAGGAAGAGCTGGACAAATATCATTATCACAATCCTCAGCTTAAGATCAGAATAGAAGAAATTTCGGGAATACTATCCAAGTTAACACCTTTAAACATTGAACTTGACAGAATAAACAGAGAAAAATCAGAAATAGGCCACATTAAAGATGAAAAAGAATTACGAACTAATTTTGATAAATATGAAGAAATATTAGGCCTAGAAGAAAAATCAAATACATTTGCTGATACAATCGAATCATTACAAAAAGATATAAAATTTAAAAAAGAACAGTTAGGTGATCTTAAAGAGGAAAAAGGGGATTTAGCAGAAATTGAAAAAAATTATGAAAGTGGTAACTCCAAGGCAACTATATTTATTCTATCAGGTATATTCATTTCTTTATTAGGAGTGGCTTTAGGATTCCTAATAAATCTATTTTTAATAATCTTATTATTCATCGGATTAATACCATTATATAAAGGATATAAAGACAGGAACTATTTTAAAAGAAAATTAGATAATATAAAGGAAAAAAGAGAGTTTTTCGGTCAGTTAAAACAATTAGAAATACAAATAAATGAGAAAAAAGACGCACATAATGAATATTTGAAAAAACTAGATAAATACAAAGATTTGGATAAAGAAACACTTAAAAAAGACCATCAAACTTATAAAAACTTAGAAAATCAGATAAAGACCCTTAAAAAGCTTGAAGATAATAGAATAGATGTAGAAAAAAGCATCATTGATTTCAAAAACGATTTGCGTAATTCTTATGAAAAACTACCAGATCACTATAAACAAGACACCACTATAACTGATTTAAAACTTGATAAAAAGCTTTCCACAATTTATCAGGAAGAAGACAAGGAAAAAAGTAGCTTAAATACATCAATCAAAGAATTAAATAAAGAAATCCCTAAAAAATCAAAGATTGTTGAAGATAGAGATAAATTAAAGTTAAAAAAACAAAAAATTAAAACTCAGATTGAAAAAAACCAAGAGATATTAAAACAAATTCATAAGAGTGAAGGAAAATTAGATCTGAGACTCAAAGAGGAATTTGAAAAAATTCCAGCCCATTATAAGGAAGAAGTTTCTATTGAGGATGAGGAATTGGATAAAAAGATATCCAAGATCTATCAATCAGAGGACCAAGAGAAAAATAAATATTTGACTGCTATTGAAGGATTGGATACAGAAATCAGCAGAAAACCACAGATAATCAAAGATAAAGAGGAATTAGAAACTGAAAAGACTAAGGTTAAAAAAGAGATAACAGATGAAACCCAACGTCTTATAAAGAAATTAGAGGATAATTACAATCTCCTACCAGCCCATTATAAGGAAGAAGTTTCTATTGAGGATGAGGAATTGGATAAAAAGATATCCAAGATCTATCAGCAAGAAGACAAGGATAAAAGCACATTCGAAACATCAATCAGAGAATTAAATAAAGAAATTAGCAGGAAACCACAGATAATCAAAGATAAAGAGGAGTTAGAAACTAAAAAAGAGGGCTTAAAAAATAACTTTAAGGAATTAAAAACAATCTTGCTTGAATTAACAGATGAAGAAGATCTGGAATATGACCCACTTAAACACCAACAACTTGAAATCCGGGAAAAAGATTTAGATAATAAGATCAAACAATGTTTAGGAGATTTAGGAACACTTCAAGGAGAAATAAAAACTCTTGAAAAGGATACCGAAGATTTAGAGGATAAAAAAGAGGAATTGGATGGTTTAATTAAAAGTTTAAAAGAATTAAATTTTGAATTTGATGTTATGGATATAGCCAGAAATGAAATTGCTAACACTGCAAAAATGTTAAGAGAACAAGTAATGGAAAGAACCAGGAAACACGTATATTTCCTATTACCCCGAATCACTAGTAATAAATATAGAGACGTGAAAATTGATGAAGCCTTTAAGATTGAAGTTTATTCACCTGAGAAGAATGAATTTGAATCAATAAATTCTTTAAGTGGAGGTGCAAAGGATCAGGTGTTATTTGCGATTCGATTAGCATTTACTAATGCCATAATAGGTGGTAGATCAAGAAGCAAAGGATTTGCATTATTTTTAGATGAATTTTTAGGAAGTTTCGACCAAAGCAGAAGAGATGAGACCCTTAAAATGCTTAGAGATCTTAAACAAGATTTCAGACAAATATTTTTAATAACCCATATCGATGGTATGGAAGGTAACGTTGACCAGGTTATTAAGACTCCAGAGATATGATAAAACATTATAATTTTATAAGAAGTTTTTAAGAATTTATTATTTTATTTTTCTTAATTTTTGGCTTTTATTCCTTTCAACTTGAATAGAAAATTCTTCTTCTTATTGTATCGTTTCAATCCGGTTTTTTTGTTATTCACTCTAACCTACTTTTTGTAATAATCAATGAATTGGTTTAATAAATCTTTATCATGATTAATGTTATATTTAAGATTATTAGGATTATTCGGATCCTTTTTATGTGTAACAATTATTATCTCCGGATTTAAAACCTTTAACTTCCTATTTAATTCTCTTTTCTTAGCTTTAATTTCCTTTTCAATTTCTCTAATCTCAGAATTTACCTGACGATTAATATTTTCATCTGTATTTATATTAATTTTCCTATGATTTAGAAAATGAGTTAAATCACCAATAAATCTTTTTAAAACGACAATATCTGCTTTAAAATCATTTATATCGCCCTGAGGTTTAAATTCCTCATTTAAAAACATATAAGATAATTTAATATTATTTGTTTTCCTCTCAGAATGATTGATAAGAAAAAGATCAACTTTTAACTTATATTTTTCAACTAAAAACCGATGCCAAACTTTCTGATTGCCCGATACTTGATCTTTTTCACTTTTTACTTCTGAAAAAAATAGTTCTTTATTATTAAACACTATTAAGTCGGGTAATCCACTTCTATATTTATACCAATTAAGAACTAATCTTTCTAATATCCCTAAAAAAGTATTTCTCTCCATTAATCTTGCAGGAACTAATAATTCATCTAAAGTATAACGTTTCCACTCTTCTATAGGTTTGCACTTTTTTCCACGATTTCTTTTATATGACTTAGAAATTACTGCTTCAAGATTTGAATTTCTTAATCGCTCCATTTTTTTATTTATTAAATTTTTCTTCTTTTGATAAAATTCTGGTTGTATAAAAATAGGTGAATTGTTATACGTTCCTGTAATTACATTATATCTATCGATAATTTCATCCCAAAAAATAAGAGCCATTAAAAATGACCAATAATAATTCTCAGTCCATTCAGCATTATATCCGCATTCTTGATAATATTTAATTGCTAATTCTTCAGCAAATAGGGTTTTATTTTGATATAGATACTTTGATTTTCCTCTTTTTTCATTTTTTACTTTTGTTGCATTGAAATTAACGAAATAGACTCCATTCTTAATTTCAAAATAATCAGATTTTAGTGGATTATCTTGTTTAGTTAAATTATCCTCTGAATTAACGTTTAATGATTTTCCACATTCCATACAAAAATTACCATACACTGGTGTTGAAATACCACAATGAGGGCATTTAAGATATTGATCTATCTTTTGAAACGATTTAATATATTTTAATTGCCCACCACATTGACAACAGTCAAAATCCTCAGGAGATTCTTCATCAAGTAATTTATAAACCCCGTTACATCTCCGACAAATCAAGTAACCATCCATTTCAAAACCTAATTTTAATCATTATTCTCGGTAATATTTGAGATTGAGTTTTTTATCTTATCTTTAACCTCTTTAAAATCATAATCAGGGTATATATAAATCAATTGACAACCATTTTCATTGCATTTCTCTTTTTTTAGGGCATCAAGAGCTTTCCTTTTTTCAAATGATTCTTCACCACCGAAAAATTCAACAGGAGAGTCATGTTGTTTGCCCTGGTATTCTACACCTATGTTTTTCTTTGGGAAAAATATATCTAAATGTTGTCTTCCCAGCCATTTTGGTCTTCCATGATGAATTATTTCCTCTGAAGGGAATGTTTCTTTAATTTTATAATATAGATCCGTTTCACTTATCCATCCTTCTCCAATTTTGGGAAGACCTCTTTCTATCCTTAATTTATTTTCTGCTTCACGTAAAATTCGTTTAAATTCATTTTTAATAGCTTCAATAATTATTCCAGGAACATAAATTTGTTTATTATCATAATCCCGATGAATAACTTTATTAAATTTTGGATCATCGAGATCATAGGATAATGGAACTCCTGCAAAGCCTCTGAATTCAATTTCTTCTGCAAGTGCCAAACCGGGGTATCTTATATCTTTTTTATTTCTTTCCTCATTTTCATAAACATCTCTGAAATAAAAAAAATCATATTTATTAGAGAAATAGTTTTTAAGTCTTTCCAAGTCATTTTGAGTTAAATTATCAAGTTTAAATTCTTCTAAAAAGAATTTAAGGATTGGTTTTCCATTTTGTTCATGAAAGTTTTGCAATAGAGAAATTACTATGTCTGATATTTCACTTTTGTTTTCACTTCCAAAGCCAGTTAAACCTTGATTAGACATCATATTCACTATATCTTGTCCGTTAATAAAACTAAAATTGTAATCAGCTTTTAATATAGTATATTCTAATGCATTGCGAAAATTAAATTCACTTTCATAAATCAGTGTTTCCAAGGCTTTGTCTTTATCATCAAGATAAAGAAAAGCATCGGACTTCCATCCAGTTAAATATCGGCCTAATTTTTCGTATTTATTATAGCCAATACTTATTATTTCAAAAGAATTAATTAGGCTTGCTATATCTTTATTTTTTATAAAATTGTTAATAACATCATAAAGGAAAACAAATATATAACTTAAATTGCCTTCAATATCTAAATAATTGCCTCTGTTAAGCTCAAGTAGCCATTTATCATAGAATTCTTTTTGTTCAGGAGTAGATGAGTCTAAACTAGGATAATAGCCATCCCACTCCGGCACATGTCTCTCTTTTGATTTAATTTTTATTTTATTTATCGCATCTTGTGCACTTTTTTGAACATTTTCATTTTTATCTGTAAGCAACTTTTCTAATGGTTTTAAATGTATTTCTTCACCCATTTCACCTAGAGACCTAGCTGCATCACCTCTAACACTTGCAGCGTTATCATTCAACGCAGCTAGTATGGGATCTTTAACTTTATTATTATTTATTTGTCCTAGAGCTCTAACTGTCCTACTCCTTAAATAAGCATCCTTATCATTCAAAGCAACTATAAGTGGTTCAATTGCTCTTTTATCCCCAATGTTACCTAAGATAGTAGCACTTTGTCTTTTTATTTTTTTATCATCACTTTTAAGGAGTTTTATTAACGGTTCAACGGTTTTTTCAGATTTAATTTTAGATAATGCATTTGAAACATTATACATTGTCATTGAATTTGATGTCAACAGATTTAATAATGGTTCTACTGCACTTTCGTCACCAATTTCTCCTAATGACTCAGCAGCAGCATTTAACATTTTATCATCTTCTGAAGATAAAATATCAATTAGTGGTTCAGTTGAATATCTTTTAAGTTTTATTAAATTAAGTATACACGCACCTACAACTTCTTCATCAGAAAGAGAAGATATAAGTGGTTTTACAGAGATTTCATTATTTAAATAGCCTAAACACCAAGCCATGCTAACTTTTGATCGCCGATCGCCATTTTTCAAGGTTTCAAAAATTGGATCTACACCCAATTTTAAAACAAGTGTCTTTACTAAATCATGTGGATAGCGTTGAGAATTCGGATTTAAATAAATTGACAACTTATTAGAAGCCATCATTCGAACATCTGGATCTGTTGATTTGAGGTCTTCTAACAAAGTTCTAATATCCTTTTCTAAATCAATATCAGAAATTTCCTGGCCACATTCCATACAATACAATGCATTATCTGGGTTTTCAGTCCAACATTTCTTACAAAAAATCAAAAACCCACCTCCAACCTATAGGAAGATATTAGATGTGATTAAGATATCTTTTCCCGCTAACGATAAATTTTTCGAATTAAATCAATTAATGTAGTAAATTTTAAAAATAAAATATAAAAATAGAAATAATTTAATTTTAATAATAAAAACTAAAAATTGAAAGATTAATAATTGCAAGTCCCAAATTAAAACAATTAACAATCCAAATCTTTCTACTCCGTTTTTCTTTCAGACATTCATACAGAATATAGCAAAAGCTAATTAAAATCAATATTCCAATAATTAAGTTAATCATTTTCATCACATTTATTCAATTAGAAGCTTATATGCTCAAAATCTAAGTCTTTAATTTCAGAAATATGGCATTTAGGCAGTTTGATTTTAAAACAATCCTTTTTTATCCTGCAGTTCTCACATTTCGATGGATTAATATAGGTACCATATGCATCACAGAATATCATTTCACTCATTATTCAACCTCCACTTTTATTTTCAAGTAATTGTAATAGTTGTTTTATTTTCGCTAATTTTTTCCACCGTTATATTCTTTTTAACGTTTTGATCGAGTTCAAAATTCAAATTAAAAGTGTTTTTAATAGTATCATTATTGGTGGAACTGTTAATGTTATCTCCAGCTGCAAATACGAGATTTTGGTTATCTGAAAAGTTCATCATAGATCCTATACTTGTGGTGAAGAGTGGCACAGGAATTAGAAGAAATAAAATGAATACAAAAACAGCTTTATCCTGATTTGTACCTGTTTTTATTCTTCTTCCCTTGTTAAAACATACAAAATTCGTCTTCCAGAAGGGATATAAAACAGGGCAGCCATTTACCGTTAAAATATCTAGAAATATATGGGATAAGAATCCAATTACCAGCGCAGCTGCTATTGTAAGATCTAAAAAACCAACTAAGACAAAGGGAATTAACCAGATTAATGAATGACCGTAGCCCCTATGTTTTCCTAGTAATCTATCTATTATGTCTGGGAAGACTGATATCCATCCAGCAAAGAAAATACCAATTAATATGTTGTTTAGATTGGTTAGATAGGCGAATGTGATGAATAATAACATAGCACCAGCTATGTGGGTGTAACTTCTCATGAACGACCTCCTGCATACATCAATGTCCTGAAAATTATTAGTGCAAACCATCCTCCTCCTATTAGGATCATGGCCATGACCATGGAGGAAGCTGTTTTTAAATAAATAAAAAAGCAGTACACACTTAAAATAGCATAAATAGTA
>ENA-UOOH01002679-UOOH01002679.1-fermentation-metagenome-genome-assembly--contig:-NODE-2679-length-14901-cov-9.761148_pt1 | contig 14901 bp, 8 predicted proteins | sample MGYA00245778_ERZ724025 | MGnify/ENA primary metagenome ERZ724025 (study PRJEB28704, sample SAMN03018313) | fermentation metagenome | biome: anthropogenic terrestrial biome; feature: soil; material... | reverse complement strand
TCCAAGCAGGCGCTGGATCTCGGCATCTCCATGATTCATCAGGAGCAGCACCCCATACGGTTCCGGCCGGTGATGGAAAACATCTGGCTCGGCCGTTTTCCGAAGCGCGGCATCGCCGTTGACAAGAAGGCGATGATTCAAAAGACGCGGCACCTGTTCGAGGAGGTCGGGCTCGACATCGACCCGGAGGTGCCGGCGGGCACCCTTTCGCCCTCCAACCTGCAGCTGGTCGAAATCGCCAAGGCCGCCAGCTATCACTCCAAAGTGATCATCATGGATGAGCCCACCTCTTCCCTGACGGAAAACGAGACGGAGCACCTGTTCCAGATTATCCGGAAGTTGCAGACGCACGGGTGCGCGGTGATTTACATCTCGCACAAGATGGAGGAGATCCTTCAGATTTCCGACGAAGTCACCATTATGCGCGACGGGAAATACGTCGGGACATGGCCGGCGACGGAGCTGACGACGGACGAAATCATCCGCCAGATGGTCGGCCGCGAGCTGACCAACCGCTTTCCGCCGAAAGACACCGCGCCGGGGCAGGAAGTGGTGCTGGAGGTCAAGGACCTCTGCTCCCCCCTGCCGCGCTCGTTCCAGCACGTGAGCTTTCAGCTCCACCGGGGCGAGATCCTCGGCATCGGCGGCCTGGTTGGGGCGCAGCGCACGGAGCTGGTGGAAGCGATCTTCGGCCTGCGGTCCATCGCCTCCGGCGAAGTCGTCAAGGACCACAAGAAATTTTCAGTCCAGTCGGTGGACGACGCCAAGCGGCACGGGCTGGCCCTGCTGACGGAAGAAAGGCGCGCAACCGGGATCTTCGGGATTCTCTCGGTCCTCGACAACACCGTGATAGCCAACCAGCGGCGGTATGCCCGCCACGGCGTTCTGAACAATGCCAGGCGGGTGCGGGACGCGAAAGAGATTACGGAACAGCTGAACGTCAAGACCCCATCCCTGGACGAACAGATGCAGTACCTCTCCGGCGGAAACCAGCAGAAAGTGCTGATCGGCCGGTGGCTCCTGACCGACCCGGATATCCTGATCCTCGACGAGCCGACCCGCGGCATCGACGTGGGCGCAAAATACGAAATCTACTGCATCATGCTGGACCTTGTCAAAAAGGGCAAATCCATCCTGATGGTTTCTTCCGAAATGCCGGAGCTGCTCGGCATGGCGGACCGCATCATGGTCATGTGCGAGGGGCGGGTCACGGGGATTCTGGACCGGAAGGAAGCCGACCAGGTCTCCATCATGCAGCTGGCCACACAATACAGAAAATAATTGAACTGGGAAGTGAAGCTTATGGCACAAACGGCAAAAAAACTGCCCCGCAAAAAATACGCGATGTTCTTCATCCTCATCGGCGCCGTGTGCTCCGCGGTGGGCGCCCTGCTGGTCTTCAGCGAATACGGCGGCCTGCCTCTCTATTCCAAAAAGGTCTACGACCTGCCGTGGTACATCCTGATTGTGGGCGTTCTCGTCCTGTTTTACGGCATCTACCAGCGGACCGCCAACCGCCGCCTGGGTGAAGAAGTGAGCTTTTCGGGGGGCAGCGCAAAATCGTTCTTTCTGAAATACGCGCTGATTTTCGCGCTTCTGGTCCTGGTCATCGTCGTCATCTGCATCGAGCCGGCTTTCCTGAAGCTGGACGTGATGTTCGACATTCTGGCGCAGTCGTCCATCAAGCTGATTATCGCGCTGGGCATCTGCTTTACCCTGCTGATTGCCGGCACCGACCTTTCGGCCGGGCGCATGGTCGGGCTTGCGGCGGTCATCAGCGCCTCGATGCTGCAGAAGCCGACCTATGCGAGCCGGTTTTTCCCGAACCTGCCGCAGGTGCCCGTGATTCTGCCGATTCTGCTCGCGGTTCTCGCCTGCATGTGCTTCGGCACGCTGAACGGGTTTCTGGTCGCAAAGTTCGGGATGCACCCCTTCATCGCGACCCTCGCGACACAGGTCATTATTTACGGCGCGTGCTCGCTGTATTTTGACATGCCGCCGAACAACTCCCAGCCCATCGGCGGGGTTCGGCAGGATTTTCAGGACCTCGCGCAGTTCAAGCTGTTCGGCCGCATTTCCATCCTGGTGCCGATTGCGCTGGGCGTGACGCTGATTATCTGGTTCGTGCTGAACAAAACGGTGTTCGGCAAAAACGTGTACGCCATCGGCGGCAATACGGAAGCTGCGGTCGTTTCCGGCGTCAACGTGTTCAGAACCATCATGGGCATTTTCATTCTGGCGTCTGCCCTGTCGGGCTTCGGCGGCGTGCTGGAAGCCGCCAGGACCGCGGGCGCGACCAACAACTACGGAACCGGGTACGAGCTGGACGCCATCGCGGCCTGCAGCGTCGGCGGCGTTTCGCTCGCCGGCGGCGTGGGCAAGGTCAGCGGCATTGTCGTCGGCGTTCTGATTTTCACGGTGATTCAGTACGGCCTGCAGTTCATCGGGGTCAGCCCGATGTGGCAGCAGATCATCAAGGGCATCATCATCGCGGTCGCCGTGGCAATCGACCTTTCCAAGTACCACAAAAAATAGCTTACAACTTTTTTCACATACCCGTTCAGCTCATGGCGGAGACCCCGCCATGGGCTGAACCCTGTCAAAAGGCAAATGAAATCTGCCGGCTAAAGTGTTAAAATAAAAATGCCGGAAAGAACGGGCCGGCTGAGGCCGCTCCGCAGCTTTACGGCGGCGCGGTTTCAGCCGGCCCGGAAACGGGGCTGCTATGGATTTGTATCGCGTTCTGATAGCGGATGACGAAGAGGAAGTCCTGGAGGGAATCCTCCAGAAAATCGAGTGGGAAAAAATCGGGTTCACCGTCGTGGGTTCCGCCCTGAACGGCGTAGACGCCCTCGAAAAGGCGAGCCGGCTGCGCCCGGATCTCGTCCTGACCGACATCAAGATGCCGTTTATGAGCGGGCTGGAGCTGTGCGAGCGGCTGCGCCGCTCCGTCCCTTCCGCAAAGCTGGTCGTGTTTTCCGGATTCGACGATTTCGAGTTCGCGCAGAAGGCCATCAAGCTGCATGTGACGGAATACATCTTAAAGCCGATCGATTCCGCCGAACTGACGGAAACGCTCAAAAGAATCAAAGTTCAGCTCGACCGGGAAATCAGCACCCGGCGCGACATCGAAAAGCTCCGGCGCGCCTATCAGCAGAGCCTTCCCGTGATGCGCAAGCAGTTTCTCGTCGGGCTGATTGAGGGCCACGTTTCGGGCGAGGCGCTGGACGCGCAGGCCAAGCAGCTCCGGATGGACTCCCGGGCCGCGGGCTACGCGGTCGGGCTGCTGCGGCCCGGCCCCCTGACCGACGAGAAGAACGTCCTGAAAGGGCGAGAAGAGCTGATTCCGATCTCCGTGCAGGAAATGCTGGAGGAAATCCTCAAAAATTACTGCGAGTTCATCGATTTTCTCTACTTCGGCTGCGTGACGGTGATTGCCGTGTTCCGGGAAGACGGGGACATCATGCCGTTTCTCGACGGGATGAGCGAGGTGTGCAAGGCCGCGCCGAGGGCCCTCGGCATGAAGGCCATGGCCGGCATCGGGGACGTCGTCCCCAACCTGCACGGTCTGCGCGGCTCTTACAGCGGAGCCATGAACGCGCTGGAGTACAGCGCGGTGATGGGCGGCGACCGGGCGGTCTACATCAAGGACATGGAGCCGGATTCCTCGGCGCGCATCGAGTTCAGCGCCGAGGACGAGCACGCCGTCTTCCGCGCCGTAAAAATGGCGGACGCGGCCGAAATCGAAAAGCAGGTCGGCGCCGTTTTCGCCCGGTTCGAATCGGTCCTTCTGCCGCTGAGCCGGTACCGCGTGTTTTTTCTCGAGCTGCTCACCTCGCTGCTGAAGCTGATTCATTCCTACGGGCTGGAAGAGGACGATATTTTCGGGAAAGGGTTCCGGTTCACGGACATCCTGGCCCAGTTCCGCTCGCTGGACGAAATCCGGGGCTGGTGCACGGGCGTCTGCAAAAAGATCGGCAGCCGCATCCAGTGCAAGCGGGTCAACGGCACGCGCCTGCTCGCCGAGAACGCCAAGCGCTATGTGCGCGAAAATTATCAGAATCCGGACCTTTCCGTAGAAAGCCTGTGCCTCGACCTGCACGTGAGCCCCGCCTATTTTTCGACCGTCTTCAAACGCGAAACGGGCGAGAGCTTTGTCTCCTACCTGACCGGCGTCCGCCTGAAGAAAGCCGTAGAGCTGCTGAACACAACCGAGGATAAAACGTACGTCATAGCCAAAAAGGTGGGCTATCATGAACCGAATTATTTCAGCTATGTATTCAAGAAAAAATACGGCGTGTCGCCTTCCCGATACCGAAACCCCTGAGGCACGGGCATGAAAAGCCGGCTGCTGCAGGCGGCGCGGCGAGGGAAGCTCTTCTTTCGGCAGAGAAGCATCCAGTCCACGATTTCCCTTTCCTTCACCGTCGTCATGGTGATTGGGCTGATGCTGGTGGCCGGGTCGCTCTCGCTGCGGTACGTCGATTCCGCCAAGGACATCATCGCGGAGAGCAACACGCGCGTGGTCGACCAGGTCGGCCTGAACCTCGATTCCTACCTGCGCAGCATGATGCGGATTTCCGATTCCGTGTATTACCGCGTGATTAAGAACGTGGACCTGAAAACCGGCAGCCTGAGCGAGCCGATGAGCCTGCTGTACGAAACCAACCGCGACCAGCTCGTGAGCATCGCCGTGTTTTCTTCCGACGGGAAAGTGATTGCCGCGGAGCCGCTGTTCCAGCTCAAGCCGACCGTCAGGGTGCAGAACCAGGACTGGTTTAAAAAAGCGGCGGCCAAAATCGAAAACCTCCATTTCTCCACGCCGCATGTGGAGGACCTGTTCCTCGACCCGGACAACAAATACCACTGGGTCGTTTCCCTCAGCCGCTCGGTCGAGCTGACGGAGGGCGGCTCCATCAAACACGGGGTGCTGCTGGTCGACATGAACTTCAGCGGAATCGAAAGAATCTGCAAGAACACCGACCTCGGCGCCTCCGGCTACGTCTATATCATGGACGGCAGCGGGGAGATCATCTACCACCCGAAGCAGGAGCTGCTCTACTCCCGGCTGGCGAGCGAAAATAACCGGGCGGCCGCCGGCTATGAGGATGGGACCCATCTGGAGACCTTTGAGAACGAGCAGCGCATGATCACCGTCAAGACGGTCGGCTACACCGGGTGGAAAATCGTGGCGGTCAATTCGATTCAGGACGTCACGGCGGCCTACGCGCAGATTCGGCAGTTCACGCTGCTGGTCGCCGGGCTGGCCTCCATCCTTCTGGTCTTCGTCAACCTGTTCCTCTCCCGCCGCATCGCGACCCCCATCAAGGCGCTGGAGCGCTCCGTCAAAAGCATCGAAGACGGCGACCTGGACGAGACGAAAATCGCGGTGGGCGGCTCCTACGAAGTGGAGCACCTCGGGAACGCCATCCGCTCCATGGTGCAGAAGATGCGCGGCCTGATGGCCGACATCGTGCGGGAGCAGGAATCGAAGCGCAAGAGCGAACTGGATGCCCTTCAGGCGCAGATTAACCCTCATTTTCTCTACAACACGCTGGACTCCATCGTCTGGATGACGGAAAAGGGGCAGTACCGGGACGCGGTGGTGATGGTGACCTCCCTCGCGAAGCTGTTCCGCATCAGCCTCAGCAAGGGCAGGAACATCATCCCCGTTTCGGCCGAGCTGGAGCACGTCCGGAATTACCTGATTATCCAGAACTACCGCTACAAAAACAAGTTCCGGTATTCCATCGACGCCCAGCCGGAGGCCCTGCGGTGCGTGACCATCAAGCTGATTGTCCAGCCGCTGGTCGAAAACTCCATCTACCACGGCATGGAGTATATGGACAACGACGGAGAAATCAAAATCAGGGCCTACCTCAAAGGGGACGACCTGTTCATCGACGTGGCGGACAACGGCCCCGGCATCCCCGAGGAGCGGGCCGCCGCCCTGTTCGACGGCTCCACCCCGACCGGCAAGGGCTCCGGCATCGGCCTCAAAAACATCCGGGAAAGGATCCAGCTTTATTTCGGGAAGCAGTACGGCCTTTCCCTGTTCAGCGAACCGGACGTCGGCACCACGGCGCAGATTCACCTGCCGGCCGTGACCATGGAAGAATTTGAAAGGAGGAACCCGCCGCCGAAATGACTGTCAAAAAGAAAGTCTTTCTCGCCCTGGTCCTCGCGCTGCTGGCGGCGGCCGCCGTCCTTGCCGTCGGCAGAAGCGCGGCCGCCCGCTCCGGCGCGAAGGACGGCCCCTACGAAATCTCCGTGCTGTGCCGGGAGCGCAGCGCGGAGAGCCGCGCCGCCGTCAAGGCCGGCATCGACCAGGCTTCCAACGACCTGAACGCGGAGGTCAGCTATATCACCCTGTCGCACGAGGGCGACGACGCCGAGCAGATTTCCCTGCTGGAGCGCGAGGCGGCGAACGGGGCGGACGCCGTCGTGATTGCGCCCGTCCGCTCCGCCAAACTGGGGCAAGCCGTGAAAGAGGCCGCCCAGAAGCTGCCGGTGGTCGCCATCCTTTCCGCCCCGGAAGGGGCGCCGGGGATCCCCACGGTTTCCTGCGACGACTTCCGGCTCGGGCAGAGCCTTGCCGAAAGAGTCCTGAAGGACGGCGTATCGGCGGACCCGAAAATCATCGTCTCGGGCGTCAATCCGAAGTGCGGCGACAGCGAGAACCTTTACCGCGGCGTGCAGGATGTCTTCAAACGGAACAAAATCCCGTTCTCGACCCTGCAGCTCAGGGACGCCCAAGAAGCCGGCGCCGCGGCCAAAAGCCTGCTGCCCGGCCTGAAGAACGAGGTGTGGGTGGAGCTGGACGGCGGCGCGCTGGAGGCCGTCGGGCAGGCGAAAAGAGAACTGCTGAAGACCGGGCAGCCCGCCGACGCGCGGATTTACGGGGCGGGCCGGTCGGACGCCGTCACTTCTCTGCTGGAGGAGCGGGTCATCAGCGCCGTCGGCGTGCGGAACGAGTACAATATCGGCTACCTTGGGATTAAAACGGCGGTGGACGGCATCCGCCGCAAAAAGGGAGAAAACGTACAGGTCAATTTCATCATCGCCGACGGCACCAACCTTTACAGCCCGGAAAACGAAAGGATTCTGTTTCCTTTCGTGAGCTGAGCGGGAGGAAAAAAATGAAAAAGATTCGGAAAGCGCTGGTATGCGTCCTCGCACTGCTGGCGGCGGCGTCCCCCGCCTCCTGCTCCGCAGACACAAAGCAGGAGCCCGTCCAGACCCTGAAGGTCGGCGTCGCGGCCTACCGCAAGGACGACACCTTCATCTCGACCCTGTGCGGCTACCTGGAAAGCGCCGCAAAAAAGCTGGAAAAGCAGAAAAAAGTCAAAATCGCGCTGAATTTCGCGGACGGGCAGTCCAACCAGTCGCTGCAGAACGACCAGGTCGAGCGGTTCCTCGCACGGGATTATTCCGCCGTCTGCGTCAATCTGGTGGACCGGACGGCCGCGGCGTATATTATCGACAAAGCCAAAAAGGCCGGCGTCCCGGTCGTGTTTTTTAACCGGGAGCCGGTCGAAGAAGACCTGCATATCTGGAGCGGGGCCTATTACGTCGGCGCCGACGCCGTCCTTTCCGGAAGGATCCAGGGGCAGATTGTCGCCGAGGCGTACCGCAGGGACCCGGCCCGCGTGGACCGGAACCGCGACGGAAAAATCCAGTACGCGATGCTGGAAGGCGAGCAGGGCCACCAGGATTCCCTCCTCCGCACGGAGTATTCCATCAAGTACCTGACGGAAGCGGGGATCCGCGTGCAAAAGCTCGCCAGCGACACGGCGAACTGGCAGCGCGCACAGGGCACGGCCAAAATGACCCAGTGGCTCCGCGAATACGGCGGCAGGCTCGAAGTGGTCCTCTGCAACAACGACGACATGGCGCTCGGCGCAATCGACGCCATCAAAAGCAGCGGCGAAACCCCGAAGAAGTCCCCGCTCGTCGTGGGGGTCGACGGCACCAAGCCCGGGCTGGAGGCCGTCCGCAGCGGCTCGATGCTCGGCACTGCGCTGAACGACGCCAAGCGGCAGGCCGACGCCATCATGGAGCTGACCTACGCCGTGGGGAACGGCCAGAAGGCGCCGCCCTCCCTGCATTTTCAGCAGGGGAATTCCATCTATATCCCCTACCAGAAAATCACGCGGGAAAACGTCGCGCAGTTCCAGCAGGGCGGCTGACCGGTCTTACCTGCCGGAGGCCGGCGCCGGCGTATGTTCGTCGCAGTACCAGCAGGTCAGTTCGTCCCCGCTGCGGGTGTAGCGGTGCGGCAGATAGGGCTCGCTGTGAGTGATGCAGGCCGGGTTGGAGCAGCGGCACGGGTACACGGCAGGCTCCGGCTCCTGCCCCGCCCACGTCTCTCTGTTCTGCAGGATGGTCAGAATCAGCGCCATGCGCGCGTACATTCCATACACCGTCTGGCGGAAATAGGCCGCGCGCGGGTCTTCGTCGACCTCTGTCGCAATTTCGTCCACCCGCGGCAGCGGATGCAGCACGCGCAGGTCCGCTTTGGCGCGGGCCAGTTTCTTTTCGTCCAGAATATACACGCCCTTCTGCCTGCGGTACTGCTCCGGGCTGGAAAAGCGCTCCTGCTGGATGCGCGTCATGTACAGCACGTCCAGCTCCGGGAGGGCCTCCTCCAGCGAGGCGACCTCCTTCCACCGGCAGCCGGCGGCGTCCATCGCGTCCTTCACATACTGCGGCAGGGCGAGCTCCGGCGTGGAAATCAGCACGAACGAGTTGCCCGGAAAGCGAATCATGGCGCGGATCAGGGAATGCACCGTCCGCCCGTAAATCAGGTCGCCGCACAGGCCGATGCAGAGGTGGTCGAGCCTCCCCTTTTCATTATAAAGGGTCACGAGGTCCGTCAGGGTCTGGGTCGGGTGCAGGTGCCCGCCGTCGCCGGCGTTGATGACCGGGGAGCGGGAGTAAAGCGACGCAGCGGCCGCCGCGCCCTCCTTCGGGTGGCGGATTACGACCAGGTCGGCATAGCCGCTGACGACGGTCACGGTGTCCTTCAGGCTCTCTCCCTTTGAGACGGAGGTGTTGCCCGGGTTGTCGAAACCGACCACCTCGCCGCCCAGGCGGAACATCGCCGTCTGAAAAGACATTTTAGTCCGGGTGGAGGGCTCGTAGAACAGGGTCGCCATGATTTTGCCGCGGCAGGATTCCCGGTAGGCCCACGGATTGCTGCGGATGCTGTTGGCAAGACCTATCAGTTCCATGATTTCTTCCACGCTGAGCCGGTCCAAATCGATCATGTGGTGCAGATTCATCTGACTTCGCCTCATATTCAGTTTTTGTACCTTATTGTATCATCCCGGCCTGAAAACCACAAGATGTTCCGCGAATTATGCCCCGCCCTTGACAACCCGAAGCGGCATGAATTACAATAATACATTAGGTTATGAGTCTGAAAGATTGGCAGGTTCTGAAATGAAGGTTGGCTTGGACATCGGTTCCACTACCATAAAATGTGTTGTGATAGATGAAAGCGGCAAGATTCTGTTCCAGTCCTACGAGCGCCACCTGTCGAAAATCACGGAAAAGGTGACGGAGCTTCTGACGAAGGTCCGGCGGGACGTGGTGCGGGGAGAAACGGCCGCGCTGACCGTTTCCGGCTCGGCGGGAATGGGGATTTCCCAAACCTGCCGCCTGCCGTTCGTGCAGGAAGTCTACGCCACGCACATCGCGGTGGGCCGCCTGTTTCCGGGGGCGGACGCCGTGATTGAGCTGGGGGGCGAAGACGCCAAAATCCTGTTCCTTTCCGGCGGGATGGAGGTGCGCATGAACGGCTCCTGCGCCGGCGGCACGGGCGCCTTCATTGACCAGATGGCGACTTTGCTGAACGTCCCGCTGGACGAGATGGACCGCCTCGCCGCAAAGCACGAGAAGATCTACACCATTGCCTCCCGGTGCGGCGTGTTCGCAAAGTCCGACGTGCAGCCCCTGCTGAACCAGGGCGCCCGCAAGACCGACATCTGCGCCAGCATCTTCGCCGCGGTGGCCAACCAGACCATCGCGGGCCTTGCACAGGGCCGCCCCATCGAAGGAAAAGTCCTTTACCTGGGCGGCCCGCTGACTTTTCTGCCGCAGCTGCGCGCAAGCTTCGACCACGCCCTCAAAATCCAGGGCATCTGCCCCGAAAACTCGCTCTATTACGTGGCGCTCGGCGCGGCGTACTGTAGCGCCGAAGAAGTGGACCTCGGCAAGGCGCTGGAAAACGTGCGGAAATACGGCTGCACCGGCAGCTTTCTCTCCATCCCGCCGCTGTTTACCAGCCGGGCGGAATACGACGAATTCCGCCGCAGGCACGCGCAGTGCAAGGCCCCGCGCGGCGACATCGCCTCGTACCGGGGCGGCGCGTTCCTCGGCATCGACGCCGGGTCCACCACCGTGAAGGCCGTGCTCATCGGCAAAAAAGGCGAAATTCTCAGCTCCATCTACCGGAGCAATTCCGGCAACCCCGTCCCCATTTTCCGGGATTATCTGCTGGACCTGTACCGCCGTTACCCCGGCATCTCTATAGAGGGCAGCGCCGTGACCGGCTACGGGGAAGAACTGCTGAAAAACGCGTTCAACGTGGATTTCGGCATTGTAGAGACGGTGGCGCACTTCACCGCCGCCAAGCGCTTCCGCCCGGACGTGGATTTCGTAATCGACATCGGCGGGCAGGACATGAAGTGCTTCAAAATCCGCAACGGGGCGATTGACAACATCTTCCTGAACGAGGCGTGTTCCTCGGGCTGCGGCTCTTTTCTGCAGACCTTCGCCAGCACGCTCGGCTACGGCATCGCGGAGTTCGCCAGGATGGGCCTGTTCGCCAAGCACCCCGTCGACCTGGGGTCGCGCTGCACGGTGTTCATGAACTCGCAGGTCAAGCAGGCGCAGAAGGACGGCGCCACGACGGAGGACATCAGCGCCGGCCTTTCGGTCAGCGTGGTGAAAAACGCCATCTACAAGGTGATCCGCGTGCCGGACGCCAAGGCGCTGGGCAGAAACATCGTGGTGCAGGGCGGCACGTTTCTGAACGACGCCGTGCTGCGCGTGTTTGAGAAAGAGATGGGGGTCGAGGTCACCCGGCCCGACATCGCCGGCCTGATGGGCGCCTACGGCGCGGCGGTCTACGCCATGAAAAAATCCACCGGCAAAAGCGCCATCATCGGGGAAAAAGAGCTGGAGAACTTCAGGCACGAGGTCCGGGTCACCACCTGCGGCATGTGCAGCAACCACTGCCGGCTGACCGTGAACATGTTCGGCGGCAACCGCCGCTTCATCGGCGGCAACCGGTGCGAAAAGCCGGTCACCAAGCGCTCCGGCAAAAGCGAGCTGGACATGTACGCCTACAAGCTGAAGCTGCTCCGCTCGTACCGGCCGAAGGCGGGGCCGCGCGGGAAAATCGGCATCCCCATGGGCCTGAACATGTACGAGCTGCTGCCGTTCTGGCACACGTTCTTCACCAGGCTGGGGTTCGAGGTGGTCGTTTCGCCGCTTTCCACCCGGGAGCTTTACATCCGGGGGCAGAGCACCATCCCCTCCGACACGGTCTGCTTCCCGGCGAAGCTGATGCACGGGCACGTGCAGGCGCTGGTGGACGCCGGAATCCGGACGATTTTTTACCCGTGCATGTCCTACACCCCCAACGAACACCTCGGCGACAACCACTACAACTGCCCCGTGGTCGCCTATTACCCGGAAGTCATCGGCGCCAACATGCGCTGCCTGAAGGACTGCAACTTCATCCACGGCTATGTGGGCCTTCACCGCAGGCACGATTTTCCGCGCAAGATGTGCGCCATCTTACAGAAGAGCTTCCCCGACATCACGCCGGCGCAGGTGCGCGCCGCCGCAAAGGCGGCGTATGCGGAGTATGCCGCCTTTCTGCACAGGAACCGCAGCAAAGGCGACGAGATGATCGCCGAGGCCAGGCGGCGCCACATGCCCATCATCGTCCTGAGCGGGCGCCCGTACCACCTGGACCCGGAAATCAACCACGGCATCGACAAGCTGATTACCGCGCTCGGCGCGGCGGTCATCTCGGAAGACGTGCTCAGCCCCAAGATGCGGCGCTTCCCCACGCACGTGCTGAACCAGTGGACCTATCAGGCCAGGCTGTACGCCGCGGCGAAATACATCTGCGACAAGCCGGACATGAACCTGGTGCAGCTCGTCTCTTTCGGGTGCGGCATCGACGCGATCACCACGGACGAGGTGCGCCGGATTCTGGAAGAGAGCGGAAAAATCTACACCGAAGTGAAAATCGACGAAATCACCAACCTTGGCGCGGTGAAAATCAGGCTGCGCAGCCTGTTTGCCGCATTGGAGAAATGAGGCGGAATTTTCATTGGCAAAGCTGAAATACAACAGGCGGGGGCGCCTTCTGTTTACCCGGGAAATGAAGCGGGAGTACACCATCCTCGCCCCCATGATGGCCCCGATTCATTTCCGGCTGATGATCAACGTGCTCAGGAACTGCGGCTACCATTTCGAGCTGCTGGACACCTCCAACCCGAACATCGTGCAGGAAGGGCTCAAATACGTCCACAACGACGCCTGCTACCCCGCCCTGCTGGTCATCGGGCAGTTCATCGACGCGCTGCACTCCGGCAAATACGACTTGAACAAGACGGCGCTGGTCATCACGCAGACCGGCGGCGGCTGCCGCGCCTCCAACTATATCCACCTGCTGCGCAAGGCCCTCAAAAGGGCCGGGCTGCAGCAGGTGCCCGTCCTTTCGCTGAACCTGTCGTTTCTGGAGCACAACCCCGGCTTTCACATCACGCTGCCGATGATCCGCAAATGCGTGGCGGCCCTCGTCTACGGCGACGCGCTGATGCTGCTGCGGAACCAGACGGAAGCCTATGAAGTGCACAAAGGGGAAAGCGACCGGCTGGTGAAAAAGTGGACCGGCATCCTCACCGGCCAGTTCAACCAGGGAAAGGGCCTTTCCCTGAAGCAGCAGGACCGGAACCTGCGCAGAATCGTCCGGGACTTCGCCGCCGTCGAAATCGAGCGCAGGCAGAAAGTCAAGGTCGGCGTCGTGGGCGAAATCTACATCAAATACGCGCCGCTCGGGAACAATCATCTGGAGGATTTTCTGCGCACGCAGGACTGCGAGGTCAACGTGCCGGGCCTGATGAACTTCGCCCTGTTCAAGGTGGACAACCGCCTGGACGACATCCGCCTCTACGGCGGCAACCCCCTCAAATACTTCTTTGTGAACCTGCTGATGAGGTACCTGCTGCGCATGCAGGAGACGCTGATTGCGGCCATCCGGACCGAGCCGCGCTTTCATCCGCCCACCGCGTACCCGCATCTCAAGGGCCTGGTCAAGAACGTGATCGGCTACGGCGACAAGATGGGCGAAGGGTGGCTGCTTACGGCGGAGATGCTGGAGCTGACCGAGGCGGGGTACGAAAACATCGTCTGCGTGCAGCCGTTCGGCTGCCTGCCGAACCACATCAGCGGCAAGGGAATGATTCACCGCGTCAAGGCGGCGGACCGGCGCTCCAACATCGTCCCCATCGACTACGACCCGAGCGCGACGAAAGTCAACCAGGAAAACCGCATCAAGCTGATGCTGGCGGTCGCGCGCGAAAACCTGGAGCGCAGCCAGGCGCAGAAGCAGGGAAAGGTCTCCTGATTATTCGTCCAGAAGCAGCTCAATCGGGCAGTGGTCGCTCCCCGTGACGGAAGAGAGGATGCTGCTCTCCCGGATTCTGTCCCGGATGGAATCGGAGACCAGAAAATAATCGATGCGCCACCCCGCGTTGTGCTCGCGCGCGTGGAACATGTAGGACCACCAGGTGTAGGCGCCCGTCTGCCCGGGGTGGAGGAAGCGGAAGCTGTCGGTGAAGCCGGCGGCGAGGAGCCGGGTCATCTTCCGCCGTTCCTGGGGAGTGAAGCCCGCGTTCTGCACGTTGGTCTTCGGGTTTTTCAGGTCGATTTCCTCATGCGCGACGTTCATGTCTCCGCAGGCGACGACCGGCTTGACGGCGTCCAGCTTCTGCAAATAGGCGCGGAACGCGTCGTCCCACTGCATTCGGTAGCCGAGGCGCGCGAGGCCCCGCTGGGAGTTTGGCGTATAGACGTTCACCAGGTAAAAATCCGGAAACTCAAGGGTGATGCTGCGCCCTTCGCCCGTATGCTCCGCCGCGCCGATGTCGTAGGCGACGGAAACCGGCTTGAGGCGGGTGAAAACCGCCGTGCCGGAATATCCCTTCTTCTCGGCGGAGTTCCAGTACTGCGCATAGCCGGGGAAGTCGATATCCGCCTGCTCGCGCCGCATCTTCGTCTCCTGGATGCAGAAAACGTCGGCCCCGGACGCGGTGAAAAAGTCCACGAAGCCCTTTCCCATGCAGGCGCGCAGCCCGTTCACGTTCCAAGAAATCAATTTCATTTCAGGCGTCCTCTCCCCTCTTTTTGTCAATTATAGCATACTCCCCGCCCTTTCGGCAAACCGGAGCCGACCCTTCGCGGAGCACCGCAAAAGGCCGGGTTTCAGCCGCCGGAGCGGCCTTTCTCAGAAACAGAGGTGTTGTATATGAAAGATCCGCTGGTCACGATGGAAACCGGGAACGGCTGCGTCAAAATCGAGCTGTACCCCGACACTGCGCCAAACACCGTCCGGAATTTCATCTCGCTCGCGCGCAGGGGCTTCTACGACGGGACCATTTTCCACCGCATTATCCCGAACTTCATGATTCAGGGCGGCGACCCCCGGGGAACCGGAACGGGCGGCCCCGGCTACTGCATCCGGGGCGAATTCAGCGCCAACCGCTTTAAGAACGAGCTCAGGCACACCCGGGGAGTGATCTCGATGGCGCGCTCGGTGAACCCGAACAGCGCCGGCTCGCAGTTCTTCATCATGGTGGACGACGCGCCTTACCTGGA
>ENA-UOOH01002676-UOOH01002676.1-fermentation-metagenome-genome-assembly--contig:-NODE-2676-length-14907-cov-3.721654_pt1 | contig 14907 bp, 13 predicted proteins | sample MGYA00245778_ERZ724025 | MGnify/ENA primary metagenome ERZ724025 (study PRJEB28704, sample SAMN03018313) | fermentation metagenome | biome: anthropogenic terrestrial biome; feature: soil; material... | reverse complement strand
GCTTTGCAGTTCGTGAAGGCGGCCGTACAGTTGGAGCAGGCGTTGTAACTAAGATCCTTGCCTAGAAGGCAAGGCTGAGGTACGACGCTTGATGTTTGCTGAACTATTAGGGGGATCATTCCCCCTTTTCCTTTGAAACTCCACTGATGATGGGGTATTGACACCCCACCGAAAATGTGTTAAATTCTAAAGGTATTTTGACTGTCTGGAGGTGGCGGCCGTGCGTGTCGGTATCACATTAGAGTGTACGGAATGCAAAAACCGGAATTATCGTACCAATAAGAATAAGAAGAATGATCCGGATCGCATTGAGATGCAGAAGTTCTGCAAGACTTGTAAAACCCATACCCCTCACAAAGAGACCAGGTAGGGGCAGAAGGATGTGAAGAATGTGGCAACAGCGCCAAGTAAGCCCACTTTGTTGAGTAAGCTCAACAAGTTCATACGTGAAGTGCGCTCCGAGATGCGCAAAGTCTCATGGCCAAACCGCAAAGAGCTCATTACCTATACCATAGTAGTTATTATCACTGTAGTCATCGTTGCGTTATTCACGAGCGTCGTCGATGTGATCATAACTTGGGTACTGAACCTATTAGCTCGATTAGGGGGGTAAAGGGCCAGCTTATTGGTCCCTTAAACATGAGTGAAAACATGCATGAAAACAGAAATGAAAACAGGAATTGGTATGTTGTTCACACGTACTCTGGCTATGAAAACAAGGTGAAAACAGACCTGGAGAAAAGGGTAGAATCAATGGAGATGGAAGACAAGATCTTCCAAATTGTTGTGCCCATTGAAGAAGTAGTGGAGTACAAAGACGGTAAGAAAAAGGTGTCCCAACGCAAAGTGTTTCCTGGTTACGTCATGGTAGAGATGATTGTCACTGATGACTCCTGGTATGTGGTTCGAAATACTCCAGGCGTAACAGGCTTTGTAAGTAGTGGCGTCAAACCCATTCCTCTGGAAAAACATGAAGTTGAAGTTATTTTGCGGGATATGGGTATGGCAAAAACCAAGGCCGACTTCTCCGTTGGTGAGTCAGTCAAGGTTATCGCAGGACCCTTTGAGGATTTTACCGGTGCAATTACCGAGGTTAATCTGGATAAGGGCAAAGTATGGGTTAGCATTTCCATGTTCGGACGAGATACTCCGGTGGAACTCGATTTTCACCAGATATCCAAATTGTAGTTCGAGGTTTTTAAGTGGGAGGACGAAAAGTCCGCCATGACCACATTATTTTTAAGGGGGTGTATGCGCCGTGGCAAAGAAGGTAAGCGCCATTATCAAGCTGCAAGTAAATGCTGGCAAGGCCAACCCGGCGCCGCCGGTCGGACCGGCACTAGGTCAACATGGAGTTAATATTATGGAGTTTTGTAAGACCTTCAACGAACGGACTGCAAGTCAAGTTGGGATGGTTATTCCAGTCGTAATTACCGTTTATGAAGATCGTACGTTCACGTTTATCACGAAAACTCCACCCGCATCAGTTTTGATCAAAAAGGCTATGAAAATTGAGCGCGGTTCTGGTGTACCCAATCGAGAGAAGGTTGGAACAATTAAGCGGAGCCAAGTTAGGGAAATCGCTGAGTTGAAAATGCCCGACCTCAATGCGGCTAGCGTAGAGAGTGCTATGCGGATGGTGGAAGGTACTGCCCGAAGCATGGGAGTTGTGGTTGAGGACTAACTAGAAGCGCTATAAATATAGGTGGGAGGACACAAGTCCGCTTGCACCACAAAGGAGGACAATACTATGGCAAAACGAGGTAAGAGGTATCAAGATGTAGCGAAGCTTGTTGATACTGAAAAACTCTACTCACCAAGTGAGGCCATTGCATTAGCAAAGAAATGTGCATCCGCCAAATTCGACGAGACGGTGGAAGTCGCCTTTAAATTAGGCGTTGACCCGCGGCATGCCGATCAACAGGTACGTGGTACGGTAGTATTACCCCATGGTACCGGGCGAGAGGTGAGAGTTTTAGTATTTGCCAAGGCCGACAAAGCCGAAGAAGCCCGTTCTGCTGGCGCAGATTTTGTAGGCGATGAAGACTTGGCAGAGAAAATCCAAGGGGGCTGGACTGATTTTGATGTAGCCATTGCCACACCTGATATGATGGGTGTTGTTGGCAAGCTCGGTAGAATTCTTGGACCCCGTGGCCTAATGCCTAACCCCCGAACCGGGACTGTAACCCCTGATGTTGCCAAGGCTGTGGAAGAGTCTAAGGCTGGTAGAGTAGAGTATCGTGTCAATAAAGAGGCGGGTATGCATGTACCCATCGGCAAAGCAAGCTTTACCGAGGAGCAACTTTATGGCAACTTTGTAGCTCTCATGGATGCGGTTGTTAAAGCTCGTCCAGCATCAGCAAAGGGAACCTTCTTACGCAGAGTACATCTATCTACCACCATGGGCCCTGGGATCCGCCTCAATGCTCAGGAAGCTGCGGCTGCGAAGTAGCACAAATTTGGGTTGACCTTAATTGGAGACCCATGATATACTCGTCTTCAGGACGATGTCCTGAAGACAAATTTAATAGTCAAACCGTAGACAGTCGGTTCGTCTTTTGAACAGGGTTCAAAAGCCCAGGAGAATACTCACGTATTCTGCACCAGTTGGAGTTCACAGCTCAGACGATAAAGTAGCATGTTGCTACGCCTACCGAGGTTGGAGAAAAGTGTTTCGAAGGGTTTTGTTATGTCATCTTCGAAAGCATCTTTGGATGCAATCATAGGGTCTCCGCCTTGCTGCGGTAGATCCTTTTTGTATTGCAAGGAGGTGAAACGATGGCACGACCTGAAAAAGTGGCAATGGTTGAAGAAATCCAAGAACGTTTGTCTAGGATGCAGGGAGCGGTTCTCACCGATTATCGCGGCTTGAACGCTGGTGAGATGACTGCACTGCGTAAAGAGCTTAGAGAAGCCGGAGTAGAATACAAGGTCTTTAAGAACACCCTAACTATTTTGGCGGCGCAAGAAGCGAATTTGGACGGGTTAGCTCCTCTCTTAACTGGCCCTACCGCTTTTGCCTTTGGCTATGATGACCCGGTAGCTCCAGCAAAGATTATTAGTGAATTTGCAAAGAAGAACAAGGCACTGGAAATCAAGGGTGGAGTTGTTGAAGGGCAGATTGTTGGTCCCGAAGGCGTAGCGAATTTAGCTAACTTGCCGAGCAGAGAAGTACTTCTGTCCATGGTTGTTCGTGGAATGCAAGCACCTATGACTGGTATGGTCAACGTCTTACAGGGTAACATCCGCAATTTTGTGTATGCCCTAAACGCAGTGAAAGAACAAAAAGAAGCAAGCGCATAAACGCATCCTTAAGGAGGGTATTTAAAATGACGAGAGAAGACATTTTACAAGCAATTGAGAATATGACCGTTTTGGAACTCAGCGAATTAGTGAAAGCTATGGAAGAAAAGTTTGGCGTATCCGCCGCTGCACCCGTGGCAGTAGCCGCAGGCCCTGTTGCCGCTGCTGAAGCCGTTGAAGAAAAAACAGAGTTTGATGTTATCCTCACCGCCGTTGGCGAGAAGAAGATCAACGTCATTAAAGTTGTTCGCGAACTCACCGCTTTGGGACTTAAAGAAGCCAAGGACCTCGTTGACAACGCTCCTAACGCTGTAAAAGAAGGCGTCTCCAAGGAACTGGCTGAAGAAGTAAAAGCCAAGTTAGAAGAAGCTGGAGCATCGGTAGAAATTAAGTAATAGCGCATCCCAAGGGGCGACAATCCCTTAACGGGCATCAGCCCCATAGGATACAGACAATTGAAAAGGACTTCCTCGACAGGAAGTCCTTTAATTGCTACTCTGTTACAGGTGCAGCCTATGGCCAACACACTGCTTGACAACAAAAACCCCTTGTGATATCATGGGTAAGTGGTAAAAGGGGAAATTGCACCTACTTTATGTATATTCAACATAACAAAGGGGAATCCTGCTATCTTCTCAAAAATTTTGGAAGGTACGTAAAAAGTGCATAATTTAAGCGAGGGACGACACCCTTGCTTTTCGTCATGTTGTATAGATACCAAAAGGAGGAGAGGCCCTTGGTAGAAGCAAAACACTGGGAGAAACGCGAACGCTACGACTTTGGGAAGATCGAAGAAATACTTGAAATGCCAGACTTGATTGAGATCCAGCACAAATCGTACCAATGGTTTTTGGACCATGGTTTACGAGAGATGTTCGACGATGTATCTCCTATCCAAGATTTTACTGGTAATTTGGTGCTCGAATTCATGGAATACAGCTTCGGAGAGCCAAAGTATGAGGTTGAAGAGTGCAAAGACCGTGATGTGACGTACGCAGCTCCATTGCGCGCACGGGTGCGTCTGGTCAACAAAGACACAGGTGAAGTCAAGGAACAAGAAGTTTTTATGGGCGATTTTCCTTTAATGACGGAAAATGGAACCTTCATTATTAACGGTTCTGAGCGGGTGATTGTCAGCCAACTGGTGAGGTCCCCAGGTGTCTATTTTAATTACACCGTTGACACCAGCGGAAAGAAACTGTTCTCTGCTAGCATAATCCCTAATCGTGGAGCCTGGTTAGAGTTTGATACCGATTCCAATGACATCTTATGGGTTCGAATTGATAGAACCCGGAAGCTTCCTGTGACCGTTTTGATTCGCGCCTTAGGTTTAGGTAGCGATGAAGCTATTCGGGAAGCCTTCCACGAAGCACCAGGTATTCTAGCCACACTTGAGAAAGATAGTACCCAATCTGAAGCGGACGCTATGATTGAGATTTATAAACGACTTCGTCCCGGGGAACCGCCCACTGAGGAGAGTGCCCGCGGTCTATTTTCTACGCTCTTTTATGAACCCAAGCGTTATGATCTTGCCGGGGTAGGCCGTTACAAAATCAACAAGAAGCTTCGCTTAACGGAACGTTTAGTTGGTCGGGCCAGCACCGATAATATTGTTCATCCAGAAACAGGTGAGTTATTGGTCGAACGAGGCCAGAAAATCACCCGTCGCCAAGCCGAGGAGATCTATAAAGCGGGTATTAATGCTGTTCTGATTTCCACCAGGGAAGGCCATGAGGTGCGCCTGTTCTCGAATGATCAACCTGAAGCCACCGTTACAGTGATTACACCTGCCGATATTCTGGCGACCATAAATTACATGGTGGCCCTTTCTTCAGATATCGGTACCATTGACGACATTGATCATCTTGGAAATCGTCGACTCAAGAGTGTGGGCGAATTGTTACAGAATCAATTTCGGATTGGTTTAAGCCGCATGGAGAGGGTTGTCAGGGAGCGGATGACCATTCAGGATGTGGAGGTCATCACTCCGCAGGCCTTGATCAACATCAGGCCAGTGGTAGCTTCCATTAAAGAGTTCTTTGGTTCCAGTCAGCTTTCACAGTTTATGGACCAGACCAATCCCTTAGCTGAGCTGACCCATAAGCGCCGATTGAGTGCTCTAGGTCCTGGCGGTCTATCCCGGGATCGGGCCGGCTTCGAAGTACGAGACGTACATCATTCCCACTACGGGCGCATGTGTCCCATTGAGACTCCTGAGGGTCCCAACATTGGTCTGATTGGGGCACTTTGTACCTACTCCAGAATTAATGACTATGGTTTTATCGAGACCCCTTATCGGGTTGTGGATGATGGATTAGTGACAGATGAGATTCGTTACTTGACAGCAGATGAAGAAGATGCCTTTCGAATCGCTCAGGCTAACGAAAAGACAGAAGACCACCACTTTACGCGATCCCATGTGACGGTGCGCGAGCGCGAAGAAATTAAGAACGTGCCCACTAGCTCCGTTGACTTCATGGATGTTTCTCCGAAACAGACGGTGAGTATTGCAACGGCTTTGATCCCGTTTTTAGAGAACGATGATGGTGCGAGGGCCCTGATGGGAGCTAACATGCAAAGACAGGCCGTACCGCTCATTGAAGCACAGGCCCCTTTAGTTGGTACTGGTATGGAATACAAAGCGGCCGTTGATTCAGGCGCCGTTGTGCTAGCCAAGAATGCTGGAGTGGTTGAGCGGGTTACAGGGCATGACATTGTGGTCAAAACCGCTTCAGGCAGAGACCATTACAATCTTTTGAAGTTTGAACGTTCCAACCAAGGAACCTGCGTAAACCAGAAGGCCCGCTGTCATGTTGGCCAAGTGGTTGAAAAAGGTGATGTTTTGGCAGATGGTCCATCCACCGATCAGGGTGAATTAGCTCTAGGGCGAAATGTCGTGGTGGCCTTTGTCCCCTGGGAGGGGTACAACTACGAGGATGCCATCTTACTCAGTGAAGACTTGGTAAAAGAGGATGTATTTACCTCCATTCACATAGAAGAATATGAATCGCAGGCTCGAGACACCAAACTAGGACCAGAAGAAATCACCCGGGACATTCCTAATGTAGGTGAAGATAGCCTGAAGAATCTTGATGATCGGGGTATCGTGCGCATTGGCGCAGAGGTCAAGCCAGGGGACATCCTGGTTGGCAAAGTGACTCCCAAAGGAGAAACAGAGCTCACGGCAGAAGAACGCTTACTACGGGCTATTTTTGGTGAGAAGGCCCGTGAAGTGCGGGACACATCTTTAAGAGTACCCCATGGAGAAGGCGGAATTGTTGTTGACGTTCGCGTGTTCACTAGGGAAGATGGTGATGAGTTATCTCCGGGAGTCAACCGTTTGGTCCGCTGTTATGTGGCACAGAAGCGTAAAATATCAGAGGGAGACAAGATGGCAGGACGCCATGGTAATAAGGGAGTTATTTCCCGAATTATGCCTGTGGAAGACATGCCTTTCCTCCCTGATGGAACACCGGTACAGATTGTCCTTAACCCGCTGGGAGTGCCTTCTCGTATGAATATTGGGCAAGTGTTGGAAACGCACTTGGGTATGGCAGCAAACCTCCTTGGCATCCACGTAGCAACACCAGTTTTTGACGGTGCCAGTGAGATTGAGGTTATGGATATGATGGAGAAGGCTGGCATGCGAAGGGACGGCAAGACCGTTTTATATGACGGCAGAACAGGTGAACCGTTCGACAATCCAGTTACCGTCGGTATCATCTATATGGTGAAACTATCTCACTTAGTCGATGATAAGATCCACGCACGTTCTACTGGTCCTTACTCTCTCGTAACGCAGCAACCACTTGGCGGAAAGGCCCAGTTTGGCGGACAGAGATTCGGGGAAATGGAAGTATGGGCCTTGGAAGCCTATGGCGCTGCCTATACCCTCCAAGAGATCCTGACCGTGAAAAGTGACGATGTTGTGGGTAGGGTGAAGACCTATGAGGCCATCGTGAAAGGGGAAAACATCCCTGAACCTGGAGTGCCGGAATCCTTTAGAGTTCTGATCAAAGAATTACAGTCTCTGGCTTTGGATGTCCGAGTATTGGGCGAAAACGAGCAAGAAATCGAGATTAAAGAAGAGGAAGAGGATATTAGTGAAATGGCCAAAGAGCTCGGAATTGACATCCAAGGTCGTGGCGCAAGCACAAGTATCACCCGTTCTCCTGACGTAGCTAGCCGTGGGACCGCGGCGAGAGCCGAAGAGGAAGAGGAAGACGAAGAAGGGGATGAGGACGAGGACTTGGCTCCTCAACGTTCTTCTGGCCCTCTGATCGATGATGATGACGATTTTGATGTAGAACAAGACGATGATCTGGATTTAGATGACGACTTGGATGACGATTTAGATGATGATTTAGATGATGATTTCGAGTTAGATGATCTAAGCGATTTATCAGATGATGACGACGATATTTAGCCAGTGAGCGGCTCCGCTTAGCGGAGCTTCACAAAGGAGGGACGGCCCTTGCTGGATGTCAATAATTTCGATCGGATTCGAATTGGGCTGGCATCACCAGAACAAATTCGGGCTTGGTCTAGTGGTGAAGTAAAGAAACCAGAAACGATCAACTATCGGACACTCAAGCCAGAGCGCGAAGGTCTTTTCTGCGAAAAGATTTTTGGGCCAACGCGGGACTGGGAATGCCATTGCGGGAAGTACAAACGTGTAAGATACAAAGGGATTGTCTGCGATCGTTGTGGTGTAGAGGTAACCAGGGCCAAAGTGCGCAGAGAGCGCATGGGCCACATTGAGCTCGCTGCACCGGTTTCACACATTTGGTTTTTTAAAGGAATACCCAGTCGTATGGGTTTGATTTTGGATATGTCCCCAAGAACACTGGAGAAGGTACTGTACTTTGCTTCCTATATCGTGATCAATCCTGGTGACTCCGGTGTTACGGGCTTGGCCAAACAACAGCTTCTTAATGAAGGTGAGTACCGGGAGTTTCGCGATAAATATGGCAACGCCTTTGAGGCCGCCATTGGTGCTGAAGCAATTAAGAAACTCCTAGAAGAACTTGACCTTGAGGAAATGAGTAAAGAGTTACGCAAGGAAATAAAGGATACCTCAGGTCAGCGCCGCGTTCGCGCCGTTCGCCGTTTGGAAGTGGTGGAAGCCTTTCGTACATCGGGAAATGATCCTGCCTGGATGATCATGGATGTAATTCCGGTAATTCCGCCGGAGTTAAGGCCTATGGTGCAGCTTGATGGTGGACGTTTTGCAACCTCCGACTTAAATGATTTATATCGCCGGGTGATTAACCGCAATAATCGCTTAAAGAGGCTTTTGGAGCTTGGCGCACCGGACATCATTGTACGTAATGAGAAGCGTATGCTGCAAGAGGCCGTGGATGCTCTTGTAGACAATGGCCGCCGAGGACGTCCTGTGACGGGTCCTGGTAATCGTCCTTTGAAATCGTTAAGTGATATGCTCAAGGGTAAGCAGGGTCGTTTCCGCCAAAATCTCTTGGGAAAACGTGTTGACTATTCTGGACGTTCGGTTATTGTAGTTGGTCCGAATTTGCGTATGCATCAATGCGGTTTACCGAAAGAAATGGCCCTGGAACTTTTCAAACCTTTTGTCATGAAAGAGCTGGTAGCCAAAGGCATAGCCCACAACATTAAGAGCGCCAAGAAGATGGTGGACCGCGTCCGACCAGAAGTATGGGACATTGTGGAAGAGGTTATTAAGGAGCATCCTGTTCTTTTGAACCGTGCACCTACGCTGCACCGTTTGGGGATTCAGGCCTTTGAGCCGGTCTTGGTCGAAGGCAAGGCTATTCAACTACATCCCCTGGTCTGCTCCGCTTACAATGCGGACTTTGACGGCGACCAAATGGCTGTGCACGTGCCCCTCTCCGCAGAGGCTCAAGCAGAAGCTCGGTTACTGATGCTGTCCACGAATAACATTTTGGTCCCTTCTAGTGGAAGACCTATTGTAACACCGAACCAAGATATGGTTATTGGCTTGTACTATCTCACGGCTCACAAAGAAGGAGCTAAAGGAGAAGGCAGCTACTTTGGTTCGATCGATGAAATAATTCATGCCTATAACGCTGGAGCCATCAGTCTTCATGCTAGGATTGTTCTAAGGCAGGACGATGAAGCAAGAACACGGCTGGAAACAACTGCAGGGCGCCTCTTTGTCAATGAGATTTTGCCTGAAGGTATGGATTACATTAACCATGAGCTGGACAAAAAGAAACTAGGTAACCTTGTGGAACGCCTCTATAAGGACGAAGGGGCCGCCGTTACAGCGAAGGTTCTCGACGAGATTATGCAACTTGGTTTCGAGTTCAGCACGAGGTCAGGGACGACCGTTTCCGTTGCAGACATTGCCGTTCCTGCATCAAAACATGGGCGTATTCGTGATGCTGAAGAAGAGGTTGAGCAAATTGAAGCCCAATTCCGCAGAGGCCTCCTAACTCCAGAAGAACGTTATCAGAGGGTCTGTACCGTATGGACTAGAACGAAGGAAACTGTGACCCGAGAAATGCTGGATAACTTTGATAAGTTTAATCCTGTATACATGATGGCCATCTCAGGTGCTCGGGGTAATGAATCGCAGATTAGCCAATTGGCTGGAATGCGCGGTTTGGTAGCCGACCCAACAGGACGGACCTTTGAGATTCCTATTAAGGCTAACTTCCGAGAAGGACTTACCGTACTTGAATACTTCATCTCCAGCCATGGTACCCGCAAGGGTCTGGCCGATACGGCGATTCGGACAGCCGACTCCGGATACCTGACTAGAAGACTTGTTGACGTATCACAAGATGTGATTGTCAGAGAACATGATTGTGGAACTAACGATGGTATTGCAGTTGGGGCCATCAAAGAACTCTCCGGCGATAGCGAATCGATCATTGAGCCACTTTGGGAGCGCTTGGTGGGTCGTGTGGCAGCTGAGGATGTTTTGCATCCCCAAACAGGTGAAGTGTTGGTAGATGCCAACGCCATGATCAGTGACGATGTGGCCCAGAGTATTGAACAGGCCGGGATTGAAGAAGTTAAGATCCGCTCCGTTTTGGTCTGTAAGACCCGCTACGGTGTATGTGCCCGGTGCTATGGCCGCAATTTGGCCAATGGCAACCTAGTGGATGTGGGGGAAGCAGTCGGCATTGTAGCTGCCCAGTCCATTGGTGAACCCGGTACGCAGCTCACCATGAGAACCTTCCACACAGGTGGAGTGGCAGGCGATGATATTACCGCTGGTCTACCCAGGGTTGAAGAACTCTTTGAAGCTCGCAAACCCAAGGGGCAAGCTATTATTACAGAAATCCCTGGAACTATCAGTTTTGCTGAAGTCAAGGGTGTACGCAAGGCCATTGTCAAGGGACCAGAAGGGGAGGTCTCGTATACCATTCCCTATGGCGCACGCCTTCGTGTGAGGGAAGGTAGTGAATTGGCGGCAGGCGATCGGATCACCGAAGGTTCGGTAAATCCCCATGACATTCTTGCTGTCCAAGGAGTCTTGGCTGTGCAGGAATACTTGGTCCAGGAGGTACAGGAAGTCTACCGTTCCCAGGGAGTTAACATTAATGATAAGCACATCGAAGTAATCGTCCGGCAGATGCTCCGCAAACACAAGGTGGAGGATTCTGGAGATACCCTTATGCTTCCAGGTTCACTAGTGGACGTATTTGATTTGGAGGAAGCTAACCAACAGGCAGAAGCAGAAGGTGGCATGCCAGCTGAGGCCAAACCGACTCTTCTGGGAATTACCAAAGCCTCCTTGGCCACTGAAAGCTTCCTGTCGGCTGCATCGTTCCAGGAGACCACTAGAGTCTTGACGGAGGCATCCATCAAGGGACGCCTCGATAAGCTTCTCGGCCTTAAGGAGAACGTAATTATCGGAAAGCTGATTCCAGCAGGCACCGGCCTCGCACGTTACCGCAACGTCACCATTGACGTGGAGGGGCAGGGGGACATGGAAGTTCAGGACGTTGAAGAAGAAGTGGAACTCGTCTCTCGTTAGCTGCAGATAAGTCGGCAAATAGGCGAGCAAGATTTTATTGACAGAGCCCAGAGTGGATGATAGAATGAACAGTGTTGCCCAACGGGTCGTCCGTTGGGCAGCCCGCCAGGGGTCGCTCCCTGCGGGGTTGTTCCATGCTGGAACTCTGAGTAAAGGAGAAACCCAAATGCCACACAGACTGGAGAAATCGCTACATGTAGTCGGTGCTAAACAGACTCTCAAGGTCATCCAAGCTGAACAGGCAGAGGTGGTTTACCTGGCTCGAGATGCCGATGAACATGTCACTGGTCCCATTCGCAGAGAATGCCTGAACAGAGGGATCAACATAGTTGACGTGGAAACTATGGCCGAACTAGGCAGAGCCTGTTCTATCCAGGTAGGCGCCGCCGTAGCTAGTGTCATGAAATCCAACGAGATTTAGATTGAAGGGAGGTTATCCATAGTGCCAACTATCAACCAATTGGTTAAGAAAGGTCGCCGAGCACAGAAGTCCAAGAGTACAGCTCCAGCCTTAGGTTATACCCAAAACACCTTGCGTGATGAGGTAATCTACAATGAAAAGGGTGCGCCCCAAAAGAGAGGCGTTTGTACTAGAGTGTACACTGCCACGCCGAAAAAACCTAATTCGGCTCTTCGGAAAGTAGCCCGTATTCGACTTACTAACGGTATAGAGGTGACTTCCTATATCCCTGGGGAAGGCCACAATCTGCAGGAGCACAGTGTTGTTCTCATTCGTGGTGGTAGAATTAAGGACTTACCAGGTGTACGTTATCATGTAATCAGAGGTACACTGGATTCAGCGGGTGTAGCCGATAGACGTCAAGCTCGCTCGAAGTACGGTACCAAAAGACCGAAATAAACATTTGATGAATGCAAAGCATTCATCACGGAATCTGTGCAAGAAGGGGTGAAAACCAATGCCGAGAAAAGGGAGTGTTCCTAAGAGGGACGTGATTGCTGATCCCATGTATGGTAATGAACTGGTAACGAAGTTTATCAACGCCTTAATGCTTGATGGCAAGCGTGGAATCGCTGAATCTATTATGTATGGTGCCTTAGAGATGGGCGAAGAGAAGACTGGTACGAAAGCTATTGAGCTTTTGGATCAGGCTATGAACAATGTTATGCCAGTTGTAGAAGTCAAACCTCGTCGTGTAGGTGGTGCTACCTACCAGGTGCCTGTGGAAGTGAGAGCAGACAGGCGGCAGGCTTTAGCTTTACGTTGGCTGGTTCAGCACGCCAGGCTCCGTGGCGAAAAGACCATGACAGAGAGACTGGCTGGCGAACTAATGGATGCTGCCAATAATCAAGGCGGTGCTGTAAGAAAGAAAGAAGACACTCATCGTATGGCAGAAGCGAACAAGGCTTTTGCACACTACCGCTGGTAGTGGGCTGAACAAAAAACGTTCAGCAGGAAGCGATGATGAGTTTACTCGGCTAGGGGGAGTGAAAAAGTGGGTAGAGAGTTTACGATTGAAGATACCAGAAATATAGGCATTATGGCACACATTGACGCAGGTAAAACCACAACCACTGAGAGAATCCTCTTCTACACCGGGAAAGTTCATAGGATAGGCGAAACACACGATGGCGGTGCAACCATGGACTGGATGGCGCAAGAGCGTGAACGGGGAATTACCATCACCTCAGCTGCGACCACCTGTCACTGGAAGGGTCATAGAATTAACATTATTGACACGCCCGGGCACGTGGACTTTACTGTGGAAGTTGAGCGTTCCTTGCGGGTGCTAGACGGGGCAGTAGCAGTGTTTTGCTCTGTTGGCGGGGTGGAGCCGCAGTCTGAGACTGTTTGGCGCCAAGCAGATAAGTATCATGTACCTCGCTTGGCCTATATCAACAAGATGGATCGAGTGGGAGCAGACTTTCAGCGTGGCTTGGATATGATCTCTAAGCGCCTGGGAGCGAACCCTGTGGCAATCCAATGGCCGATTGGCTCGGAAGATACATTCCGAGGAATCGTGGATTTGGTTGAGATGAAGGCCCATCTGTATGTGGATGATCTCGGTACTTCTGAGGAAAGGGAGATTCCTGAAGAGATTCTTGATGTTGTTGAGAATGCGCGCCAGTTCTTGATTGAGAAGGTTGCTGAAAGCGATGATGCGCTCACAGAAAAGTATCTCGAAGGTGAGGAAATCACACCTGAAGAGATCAAAGTAGCGCTGCGCAAAGCGTGTATTCAAGTGAATTTGGTTCCTGTGCTCTGTGGTTCGTCGTTCAAAAATAAGGGAGTCCAGCTCTTGCTGGATGCTGTGTTAGATTACCTGCCGTCGCCAAGCGATTTACCACCAGTTATGGGAACAAATCCCGAGACCGGTGCTGAAGAGGAACGGGGCTTAAATGACAAAGAGCCTTTTGCTGGATTGGCCTTCAAGATTATGGCGGATCCTTATGTAGGCAAACTAGCATTTTTCCGTGTCTATTCTGGAGTATTGAACTCAGGTAGTTATGTTCTGAATGTAAGTACGGGTAAGCGCGAACGGGTAGGACGAATTTTGTTGATGCATGCCAATCACCGGGAAGAAGTGAACGAAGTCTACTCAGGCGATATTGCCGCTATAGTGGGTCTTAGAAACACCTCGACCGGTGACAGTTTGGCCGATGAGAAGAAGCCCATTTTGTTGGAATCGTTAGAGTTTCCTGAGCCGGTCATTAACCTGGCAGTGGAGCCGAAATCTAAGGCCGACCAAGATAAGCTTGGCGCGGGGTTACAGCGTTTAGCTGAAGAAGATCCCACCTTCAAGGTTTTCACTGACGATGAAACAGGACAGACCATTATTGCTGGTATGGGCGAGCTTCATCTGGAGATCATTGTAGACCGTCTATTGCGTGAGTTCAAAGTGGAGGCCAACATCGGTAAGCCCCAAGTTGCTTACCGTGAAACCATTACGAAGGCTGTCCGAGCTGAAGGAAAGTTTATACGCCAAAGTGGTGGACGTGGACAGTATGGACACGTGGTGTTGGAAGTAGAACCCAATGAATTAGGCGCAGGATTCGAGTTCGAGAACAAGATTGTCGGTGGAGTCGTGCCTAGGGAATATATCGGTCCCGTGGAGGCAGGTATTAAAGAGGCGATGCTGACCGGTGTTGTAGCGGGCTTCCCCATGGTGGATGTCAAGGTAGCTATTGTGGACGGCTCGTATCACGAGGTGGATTCATCGGAGTTAGCATTTAAAATTGCTGGTTCTATCGGATTTAAGGATGCTTGTCAAAAGGCAGAACCAGTGCTCTTAGAGCCGATGATGCGACTAGAGGTTGTGACGCCTGATGATTTCATGGGCGATGTAATGGGTGATATTAATTCACGTCGCGGCAAAATCGAAGGCATGGAGCAGAGGGGTAACACTCAGGTTGTAAGGGGTTTTGTACCACTAAGCGAGATGTTTGGGTACGCCACTTCGATCCGCTCCCTGACGCAGGGTAGGGCGCAACACACCATGAGTTTTGCTTATTACGAGCCAGCGCCTCGTAGCTTAGCAGAAGAGATAAAAAGTTCGGTTGGCATGTAAAGATAAATTTCATTTCCTGAAAACAAGGAGGAACAAAAATGGCAAAGCAAAAGTTTGAAAGAACCAAACCCCACGTAAACGTGGGAACTG
>ENA-UOOH01002673-UOOH01002673.1-fermentation-metagenome-genome-assembly--contig:-NODE-2673-length-14913-cov-3.779917_pt1 | contig 14913 bp, 13 predicted proteins | sample MGYA00245778_ERZ724025 | MGnify/ENA primary metagenome ERZ724025 (study PRJEB28704, sample SAMN03018313) | fermentation metagenome | biome: anthropogenic terrestrial biome; feature: soil; material... | reverse complement strand
TTCACCGGCCCTGTTTACTTACGTCTGGACCTTGAAGGCAATAAGTACACCGCCTTTTACGGTGAAAACGGCGTGGACTGGATCTACCTGGGTGAAGTGACTGATTTCTCTGCGGGGGATAACCTTGCTCTCTCAGCCGGTGGCGGCTCCTACAGCTATTCTGATCGGGAATTTGACACTTATTTTGACTTCCTTAAATTTGAAGCGATAGCACCCGAAGAATAGGCGGCGGATTTCCAGAGAGTTAAAAAAAAAGACCGGCCAAGAGGCCGGTCTAAGTTTGTATGCGTCTAGCTTAGGTAGTAATAAAAGGGCACGAAGCTGTTGAAATCCAGGTTTCGCATTACGCCCGGGAAGGCGAAGAAGACAATCACGCAGCAAAGGCAGAGCACGGCCAGGATCACCAGCAGGACAATCGCCCAGGTGGGCAATTTACCCGAGCTCTTGGCCTGGGGTAGGCCAGCAGGCGGCACATAAGTACCCGGAGCGGCGCTGGGCGGAACATAAGTGCCCTCGGTCGCGGGGACGTCCGGGCCGGAAGATTGCGGCCAGGTGCTCGCCGGCGCGGTGGGTGGGGTTACCTGAGGTTCAACGGGGCGGACCGGAGCCTCCGGGACGTAGGCAGGTACAACGGGTTCCGGCTCCGGAGCCTTATAGAGCTCTCCACTCCAGGTTTCCGGCTCCACGGCGGCAGGTTCCTGCTGCGATTTCCAGCTCTCAAAACTGGGGACGATCGTGGCGGGTTCGGTGCCCCAGGATACAGCCTGGTCCACTTCTTCAGCAACCGCGTCGGCAGCCTGACCGACTTCCTCGGCGGCTTTATCGGCTGCTTGGTCAAGACTGCTGCCGGCATCCTGCCAGGCATTCTCGACATTGGCTTTGGCTTCTTCTACAGCCTCTGAAGCTGTTTGTCTAAACTCTTCTACGGTGCCTTGGGCTGCGTCTTCGAGCTTCCCGGCACCAGATTCCACTGCTTCCCAACCACTCAGGGCTTCCCTTCGCAGTTTGTCGGCGGCATCTTCGGTGTTGTTGTTGGGGTTCTGGTCCATGTTTTCCTTTCTAATAGGCAAGGCACTGGGTCAATTATACAAGATGGATCAATTGTTAAGAATTGATACTGTACAGCAGATTGTACGATTGATTAGCAGTAATTTGGAGAATTTAAGCCGAATGTTATAATTTTGGCCGAAATTAAACTGGAGGTTTGCATGTCATTATTCAAGGAATTCAAGGACTATGTTATCAAAGGCAACGCGCTGGACCTGGCGATCGGTGTGATCCTGGGTACGGCGTTTGGCGCGGTGGTCAACGGACTGGTAAAGGATATCCTGATGCCGCCGATCGGTATGCTATTGGGGAATGTGGATTTTACAAACATATACACCCAGCTGAATAAGGCTGCCGTAAACCTTGCTCCCGGCACGCCTTTGGCTGCCGCTGAGGAACAAGGCGCGGTCGTCATCGCCTGGGGCAGTTGGATCACCGCGGTGATCACCTTTGTGATCGTGGCTTTTGTGCTCTTCCTCCTGGTCAAGGGCATTAACGCTGCCAAATCCATTAACGCCAAACCGGTTGAAGAAGAGGTCACAGTTAAAACCTGTCCTTTCTGCCAAACCGAAATACCCGTCAAAGCCAGCCGCTGCCCCCATTGCACCTCGCAATTGGAAGCGTAAGCCATCTGGCAGCAACCAGGCCGGGACTGAGCGCCCGGCTTTTTCTTTGTCCGGCGTGTTAAAATGAGCGCCAATGAAACGCGTTTACCATCTTGATAACCTGGCGCTATTACAGGCCATGCCTGAGAACCTGGTGGACCTGATCTACATCGATCCGCCCTTCAATACAGGTAAAGTGCAGGCACGCAGGCACTTACGCACCACGCGGGACGCCGACGGCGACCGGCAAGGTTTTGGCGGCAAGAATTACCGCACGGAAGTACTTGGCATCCAGGATTATGAGGACCGTTTGGGCGATGGATTTCTGGATTTTCTAGAAGTACGCCTAAGGGAAGCCTGGCGGGTGCTGAAACCGACCGGAAGCATCTACTTGCACCTGGATTACCGGGAAGTGCACTATTGCAAGGTGATGATGGATGAGATCTTTGGCCGGGATAACTTCCTCAATGAGATCATCTGGGCCTACGATTTTGGCGGACGCAAACGCGACCGCTGGCCGGCCAAACACGATAACATCCTCTACTACGCCAAAAACGCTGGCCAGCACACCTTCAACCGCGATGCCATCGACCGGCTGCCGTATATGGCGCCCGGCCTTGTAAGCAAGGAAAAGGCTGCCAGGGGCAAACTGCCCACCGATACCTGGTGGCAGACAATCGTGGCTACGAATAGTCGGGAAAAAACCGGGTATCCCACCCAGAAACCGCTGGCCATCCTGGAACGCATCATCAAGGCTTCCAGCAATCCTGGCGAGCTGGTTTTGGACTTTTTTGCCGGCAGCGGAACAACTGGCCAGGCCTGCCTGAACCTCGGACGCGATTTCATCATGGTGGATGAGAACCCCCAGGCGATCGCCGTGATGCGCCAGCGGTTTGCGGAGGCGGCTGAAGTGGAATTCTTCGAGAACGGTGAACCATGGACGAATTGAAATTCCCCATTTTGGACTTCGATGCATCCCCCCGGGCGATCATCGAACCCGGGGAGTTCATCCCTGCGGGAGACGCGCCAAAGCACATGGTGTTCTGTTATTTCCGCGAGGTGATCGAAAAACTGGTGGCTGAATACAAGCCTGAAATCTTTTTCACTGATCACTCTGAAGACAGCGAAACGCCTTTTTACGAGATGGAATATCAGGGGAAGCGCCTGGCCTTCGCCCAGGGACGGGTTGGTGCGCCAATTGCCGTGGGGGCTATGGAGGCAGCCATTGCGGTAGGCGTGCGGCACTTCATCACCTGCGGAGGGTGCGGCATTCTGGACCCGGACCTGGCCAGAGGACACCTGCTTATCCCCACGCGTGCCATCCGGGGAGAGGGCACATCCTATCATTATCTGGAGCCCTCTTTCTACGCGGAGATGCAGCCTGGCCCACAGGCGGTCATCGAAAATGTGCTGAAAGAAAAAGGGCTTCCTTACCTGCTGACAACAGTTTGGACGACCGATGCGTTCTACCGTGAGACGGTGGACAAAATCCGCAGATACAGAGCACTTGGCACCGTAGCCGTGGAAATGGAAGCTTCAGCCCTGATGGCCTTGGCTCAATTCAGGGGTGTTGACCATGGGCAGATCCTCTACGGCGGCGACCGTGTATTGGAAAGCGGCTGGGACCATGGCCGCTGGAACACTCGCTTCGAGATCCGTGAAAATTTATTCTGGCTGGCTGCCGAAGCTTGCCTGCGCTTAGGAGTTAATAATGCCTGATCTTTCCAAGCTCACCTTACCCGCTATCCTGCGCAATAAAAGCCCGTACCTGCCCGCGGAACTGGTGCTGCCATCCTACGAGGGGCTTGGCATCAGCAGCATACCCAGCAGCATCAGCCGTTGGCTGGGCGGGCCGGTGCTTTCGGCCCCCGGATTGGCAAGCGAAGTATTGGCACAATTTGCGGAGCGCTACCAGCGGGTGGTCCTGGTTGTGATCGATGCCCTCGGGCTCCAGTACCTCCAAAGCCGGCTCTCCGATGGCAAAACGGGATGGTTGGGGCGTAACCCTGAGGCCTGGAAGCTTTTTGCGCTTACAAGCGTAATTCCCAGCACAACCTCCAGCGCGCTCACCAGCTATTGGACAGGTACACAGCCAATTGAGCACGGGATCATCGGCTACGAAATGTGGGTTAAAGAGCTTTCGATGACCATCAACACCATCTTGCACATGCCAACCAGTTTCGTGGGCGATCTGGGAGGGCTTTCAAGGGCTGGGTTCGACCCGGTTTCATTTTTGGGCCAGGTCTCAGTAGCTGACCGGCTGGCTGAACGCGGAATTGAGACTCACGCCTTCCTTCCTTATGGCATTTTAGGCTCTGGGCTCTCACGGATGCATTTGGGCAAAAGCCGCCAGCATGGTTACATAACCGAGAGCGACATGTGGTTCAACCTGGCCCAAACCCTGAACAGCCGTCCGGCGGGGCCCAAGTATGCCTATGTTTACTGGTCCACGGTGGACAGCCTTTTGCACAGGTATGGCCCTGATGAGCCGCGTGTGAATGACCAGTTGGGTGTCTTCTTCGATTCGATGGAACGCAACCTGCTTCATGGCCTTGAAAGCTGGGCACGGGATGATACGTTGATACTCTTCACCGCGGACCATGGCGGTATTTACACGCCGGTAGATCCCAAATACGATCTGGCAAACCATCCTGGGCTTGTGGCGCATTTGCGCGTCTTGCCTACCTGTGAATCCCGCCTGCCTTTCCTTTACCTGAAACCTGGCAGTGAAGCCGCGGTGCGTGAATATTTCCATGATGCCTGGCCTGGTGAGTTCACCCTGATCACCCGGGAGCAATCCCTGGAGATGGCTCTTTTTGGAACTGGCCCCCGCATGCCAGGCGTGGAGGAGCGCATTGGCGACCTGATCGCGGTACCGAATGGACAGGCTTATCTGTGGTGGCCAGCCAAGGCGAATGTTATGCTAGGCCGCCACGGCGGGCTTGCAGCCGAAGAGATGCTGGTGCCTTTCATTGGGATGGATTTGGGCTGGGGCCGCTGAGTTTGGCAAGATTAAAGAGACTGCCCTTGCGTTTGTCTGTCTTTCTAATCTAATTCGATCTCGTAATAGCCGTAGGCATTTACTACCCGCGTTGCGTGAAAGCGGCTCTCGCGGGGCTGCATGGGCATGTAAATATGGACGTGGCCATGCAAATGCAGGCGCGGCTTGAAGACGCGCAGCAGCCATCGGAAAGCGTGGATGCCCCGGTGGGCTGGGTCGTCGTCATCGTGGATGCCGGCTGGCGGGGCATGTGAGACAAAGATGTCCAGATAGCGGCCGTAAGCCAGGCGGTTGTACAGCAGGCGCGGTACCAGGCCTAATACAAAGAGCCACATGCGCAGCTGACTGTACTGGCGCGGACCACGGCTATAGGGCAGGCTGCCCTCTATACCGGCGATGAGCAAATCCAGGTTGCGGTCATGCAGTACCTTGCGGTGGAGGTCGGAGCCTCCCCAGGGTTCGTTTTGGGCGGCCTGGGATTCAGCGCGGCCATCAACCCAGTGGTTTCCATGAACGTAATAAAGGGGCAAATTGAGCGTGCTGATCATGTATTCGAGGTAGTAGATCGGGAGGTCGCCGCAGCTGAGCACGAGGTCATTATGCCCAAAACGTTCGGCGGCGCGGGAGTTGTAGATCGAAGCGAATTCGCGGTCGCTGACAGCCAGAATTTTCATGGCTGGCCCTGGGCAACCACCATTGCCACAGCAAAACCGCCTTCGTGTGAGAGCGATACAGCCCATTCCGTGAGCCCGCGGGCTTCGGCAACCTTTTTAGCCTGAGCGTGCAATTCCAGGTATGGCTCGCCGCTTGGGCGGTGCAGCACCTCGATGTGCCGCCAATTTACCTTTCCAATGCCGGTCCCCAGGGCTTTACTGGCTGCTTCCTTGGCGGCAAAAAGCGCAGAAAGGCGTTCGTTGTCATCCCGGGCCTGGGCTTGCTCCCGCTCAGTGAAAACGCGCTGGATGAAACGCTGGCGAATCGCGGGGCGGATAGCCTCCATGCGGTTTGTGCGGATGAAATCCACGCCGCATTTGAGGCTCATATCGCCCTTCCTGAAGAGGTGATTACAAGTGCATCCGGATGCCAGTAGCGCTGGGCTGAATGCAGGATATCCTCTGGGCTGATCGCTTGCAGGAGGCCAGGCAGTTCGCGCAGGTAATCCAGGCTGAGGCCGTAGCGCTGGATGGATAGCAAGGTTTGAGCTACACCGCTATTGGATTCCACACTCAGGGGCAGGCGGCCGATGATCTGGGCGCGGCTGTCTTCCAATTCACTCGCGCTTACTGGCTCATTCACAAAACGGCGCAACTCCGCCAAAATGAGGTCAATTGCCTTCTCAAGATTATCCGGATTTACGCCGGCGATAACCCGCCAGGCCGAAGGGCCAAGCCCGGTTCCGATGCTGCTGTAAATACCGTAGGCGAGCCCGGCTTGCTCACGGACTACCTCGCCCAGGCGTCCCGCCATGCCGAACCGGCCGAGGATGTTATCGCCCAGGGTGCTGGCGTGGTAGTCCGGGCCCATGGTCTCCGGAGCCAGGGTGCCGATCATCAAGTCGGTTTGGGCTTTTTCTTCAAGGGGCAGATGCTCACGAAGCGTTTGCGCGGGCATCGGCACATCGTCTATCGAAGGCATCTCGGCCTGGTCTGGGTTTTGCCAATCCCCAAAGGTTTTTTCTAGCTCGCTAAGAGCAGCCTCTGGGGCAATACCGCCAACGACCGCGATTACCATCCCTTTGGGCCCCAGCATCCGCTGGTGAAGGGCTTGCAGGTCTGGGATGCTGAATGCCTCTACGGTTTGGGAAAAGCCCATCTCTGGCAGGGCAAATGGGTGGTTGCCATAGAGCAGGGTATCAAAGGCCTGGCTGGCCATATAGCCGGTATCCTGGCTTTGCAAGTCCAGAATGGTGAGCGTTTGGGCTTTGATACGTTTGAATTGTTTCTCTGGAAAAGCTGGCTCGGTGAAAATCTCGCGCAGCAAGTTCAGCAGCGTGGGCAGATCCTCACGCAGGCACTGACCGCTGAAGCTGGTGGTCAGGCTTCCCGCCGCGATTGAAAGCGAAGCGCCCAGGCTCTCGATTTTGTCATGCAAGTCTTTGAAAGCCAGCCGTTTAGTCCCTGCCATAAGCATACCGGCGTAAAAGGTAGCCAGGCCGGCTTGTTTCGGCTCCACCAAAATGCTGCCGCCAGGAATGTAGCCTCGGAAGATCACCGCTGGGCTGGCAGGGTTTTCGCGGGCCAATAAAGTAGGCCCGTTGGACAGAACAGCACGCAGGATATCATCGCTGCCCGGCAGGTTACGGGTGGAAAAGGCTGGCGTGCTCATCGGCCTCCGTAGGGGCGGTAAAGACCTACCACGCGGTTCTCAGCCTGCAGATATCGCCGGGCGATGACTTGAACCTGTTCCGGGGTAACCTGGCTAAGCTCTCCCAGGTAATTGAGAAACCAATCGTAGTTGGCAAAACTGGAGGCGTAGCCCATCCAGAAGGCCAGGTTGGTGATGTTGTCGCTGCCATAGGCAAAAAGCGCCTGGGCTTGTTTGACGGCCCGGGCGATCTCGGCTTCTGGGATGGCGCTATCAGTCAGATTGGCTAGTTCGCCGTCCAGGGCCGCCAACAGTTCTTGCGGGCTGCGGCTGGGATGCAGCGTTAGGTTGAGGTTATACGTGCCGGGGTCGAAGCTTGCGTTCATTCCGCCATAAACCGAAATTGCCATCTCGTTCTCCACCAATGCCTGATACAGCCGGCTGGTCCGCTGGCCTACCGATCCGCTGCCGAACATGTTCAGGCTGCTTGGGCCGGCCAGAAGGCTATCCAGGATGGTAAAGGCGTAAAAATCCGGGTCGCTGGCGGCCGGGCAGCGGTAAGCGATTTGCAAAAAGGTGGTTTCGCCCGGGCCTTCAAGGTTTACCTCTACGGGTCCGGCAAGGCTGGGCTCGGGCTGGGGTTCCGGGCGATTGAAAGGCCTTGATTCCAGCCCCGCGAAGTGGTCCTGAATCAAGGCCAATGCGGCCTTGGTATCGAAGTCTCCCGCAAGCACCAAAAGGGCATTGGCGGGTTGGTAGTAATCCTGGTAATGGCCGTAAAGATCCTCGCGTGTGATGCTCAGCAGGTCTTCCTTGCTGCCGATCACCTCGTTGCGGTAAGGATGGCTGTTGTAGGAAGCCAATGACACTTGCTCAGCAAGGCGGTTCTGGGGGTCGTTCTCACTCCCTTCACGCTCGCTGAGGATCACCGTCCGTTCTCGTTCAACCTCAATTGGGTCAAAAAGGCTGGCTTGCATCCGCCCGGCTTCCAGAGCCATTACCTGTTCGAGATTACCAGCAGGCATGGTCTCGAAGTAGGTGGTCCAGTCCATGCTTGTAAAAGCGTTCCAGTAGCCGCCGGAACGGGCAATAGCACGGTCCATTTCCGGCCCGGTTTGGGCGGCAGTGCCCTTGAATTGCATGTGCTCCACCCAATGGCTTAGGCCGGTCTTACCGGGCAGTTCGTTGCGCGAGCCAATGCCGAACCACAGCCAGTGGCTGATGATCGGTGCGGTGTGCAATTCCTGCAGCATGACGCGCAGTCCGTTTGGCAGTTGGTGGTAAGAAACGTCGCTTGACATAGGCCGATGAGAAAGGATTATAACAAGCGTAAAGTCTTCAGTAAAAAACTGTAATGGTGATGTCTAAATAGACCAATTTTTTAGGGGAAAGGGGAAAGCAGTTACCTGATCAGGCAGGGGTTGAGCTGCTTTTCTGGACGCCTGGGGCCTTTTGCCAGCGCACCTGCATGAGCAGGCCGATGGCGATCACAACCATGCCGATCATCAGCCCGCGGATCTGCAAGATACCCAGAAAAACATCCGGCAGGGGGTTTGTACCCAGGCCAAAGGCATCTGCCAGGGCCGTGAACACGCTGATCACATAGCCAGTGGCCACAACGCGCGATCCAAAATCTGCCAGAATGGTCTTCTCGCCGCGGGGCCAGAATAAATTCAGGGTCAATTGGGCGCCCCAGGTCACCAGGCCCAGGCCCAATAGCATGGTAAAAATTTGGGCAAAGCCAATGGTTCTGGCGTTATCCAGGCCGAATAAGGAAGGTTCCACACCGATCAGGAATGCCAGGAAGCCAAGAATGGTCAGCGTGAGCGTGAACCGGATGCGGGTAAGCGGAAAACGACCGTTGCCGTTTTCCGGCGTAGTCCCATTATTCTCGGGTAAAGGCAGATTCTTAGCAGTTTCTTCCATGGTTTTTGCCGGGCAGCCGCAATTTTATCACAGCGGTTTTCTCCGGCGTTATTAACTTGCTGGATTAAACAAGAACAGCGGCACTAAGCCGCTGTTCGCTCACACGTATTTCTCTAGGCGGCTTCGTCGTCCGGTTTTACTTCTTCGACGGCTTCGGCTGCTTCTTCGGCAAGGTCGCCAGCGGTATCTTTAACTTCTTCAACTGCTTCTGCGACGGTTTCCACGGCCTCTTCAGCCACGGCTTCTGCTTCGGCTGCCGGCTCGGCGAGTTCTTCACTTACCTGGGCAAGCTCTTCCTCAGTCACTACTGCATCATCCAGGGCAACTGGTTCTTCCGTGGTAGTAAGTTCGTCAGCGGCCATCACCTCAACGGCAGCGGCTTCTTCAACCACTTCTTCCGGGGCAGGTTCTTCAGCGCCGATGTGGGTTGCCAGGGTTTCGCCTTCCGGGCTGTCAGTACCCATGTCAAAATCTGCGGCCAGGGTTTTCCAATCCTGGTCGGCATAAGCGGCAGAGTCAACGCGGCGCATCGAAAGACCAATACGGTGCTGCTCATCATCGATCTTGAGGATACGCAGGGTAACTTTATCGCCCACGTGCAGAACTTCCTTGGGGTGTTCCACCCGGCGGTCGGAGATCTCGCTGATGTGGATCAGGCCTTCCAGTTCACCGGGCACATTCAGCTTGGCAAAAGCGCCAAAATTGGTGAGCCGGGTGATCTCCGCCTCTACCAGCTGGCCTACTTTAAGGTCTTCCACCTGTTTGGACCAGGGGTCGCCCTGGAGTTGGCGGATGGAAAGGCCAATACGGCGGCGGTCGCGGTCCACGCTGATAACTTTCACCTTGACCTCATCGCCCACCTTCAAAACCTGGCTGGGATGGGTAACGTGTTCCCAGGATACTTCGCTCAGGTGAACCAGACCATCAGCGCCGCCAATCGAAACAAAGGCGCCAAAATCGGCCAGGGAGGTTACGCGGCCAACACGGGTTTCGCCTTCCTGCAGCTCTTCCATCACTTTGTCCCGGATCATGTCGCGCGTCTCGTTGGAAGCGGCACGCTCGGAGAGGATGAGGCGATGGCGCTCGCGGTCCACTTCGATGACGGTTACTTTGATCTCTTCCCCGATCAGGCTCTTGTACTTCTGTTCAGGCGTCTCGCCGCTGATGTTCAGCCGACGCGAAAGACTGATCTGAGAAGCGGGTATAAAACCGCGGATGGTGGAAAGGGGTACCAGAAGGCCGCCCTTGTTGTAGCCCACGATCTTTGAATCGAACGCCTCACCTGATTTCAGCCGGTCTTCGGCTTCAAGCCAGCTCTGCTCTTCCACGGCCTTGATAAAGGAAAGGATCAGGTTCCCGCTTTGGTCCTCGGGGTTGATCACGTAGACTGGGATGGCGTTGCCAACTTTGAGGTTTGAAAGGATGTCAGGTGGGATGGCTTCATATTCCTTACCGGAAATGAGGCCTTCACTTTTGGCACCCACTGATACCAGGATCTGACCCTCCGTCAAACTGGCAATGATGCCATCACGGATCTCACCTGCTTTGGGAAAGTCCACCGCAAAAGAATCTTCATCGAGCATGCTTTCAAGCTGCTCCATGCTCATGAACTCTTTTTCGGGTTCGTTTCCTGGCGTTACTTCGGCGTTCTCTGTCATTAATACTGCTCCAAATTAAGATTTGGAACTCATTATAGAAGAAAACACCTTTTCTTGCAACGCAGACCGAAACCAGGAATTACAGGTTTTACTAAGTCGTTCGGGTGGACGGATGGTAGATGGTTGTTATTTTCTTGATGCGCAATTCGTCTGCGTCCACCAGCTCGTACAGGTTGGCGTAAGCCATCCACAGCCTGGCTTGTGCCTGGAAAAAGCCCCATGCTGCAGCCTGGGTGCGCGAAGCAAGCACGCCTTCAAAGGTAATCCCAATCCCCCAGTTCATCGGATTTTTGATAGCCTCATTGATGAATGCCGTGCGTCCTTCCAAGCGATCAGCACCGGCGATCTCCCAGATGAAATCGGGTTCCAGGAAGCGGATCACGGTTTCCATATCATGATTGTAAAAAGCGATGTCGAAATCGTGAACTGCCTGAGCTCGTGGGTCGTTAATGATCGTAAAGTCTTCTATATTCATTCTTTCCTTACTCCCCCCAGGGTGGCGGATCCGTCTTTGCCTGGCCCTATTTTACTGGCTAAAAGCAAAGATGCCATTGGCATTAAATTAAGGCATCGTTAACCGGTCCCTGATAATCGCCGTAGTCCAAAACTTCGCGGCTGCCGGTTTGGGGGTCAGCCTCGCCGATGATTCCGCGTTCAGCCAATTTATCAACCAGCCTGGCTGCGCGGGTGTACCCGATGCGCAGCTTCTTTTGCAGCATGGTCACCGAAGCCCGCCCTTCCTTACGGAAGATGGCGATGGCTTCTCTGGTGATTGGGTCTTCATCCGGGTCGCGTTCCAGTTCCTGCCACAATGGGTCTTGCTGAGTGAGCGGCAGGGGATGGGCAGTCGCGTAAAGCGCGGCTTCAAGCGGCGGGTTTTCGTTGGTTTCTCCGTCCTCTGTTTCAACACTGCCAGCCTCGGTTTGGACTGTTGACCGGTTTGTTTGTAAGCGCCAGAAATCCGTCAGCGCGTTGATCTCGAAGTCGGAAACAAAGGTTCCCTGCAAGCGCACCGGGGCAGGCGCGTTGGGCGCCTGGAAGAGCATGTCGCCTTTGCCCAGCAAGTGCTCCGCGCCCGGTTGGTCCAGGATCACGCGGCTGTCCACCCCGCTGGCGACAGCAAAAGCGATGCGGGCGGAAAAGTTCGCTTTGATCACGCCGGTAAGAATGTCAGTAGAGGGGCGTTGGGTAGCTAAAATCAGGTGAATGCCGGTTGCCCGGGCCAATTGCGCCAGCCGGGCGATGGAGCGCTCGGTATCGTCCGGCGCAAGCATCATCAGATCAGCCAGTTCGTCAATGACCATTACGATGTAGGGTAACTTCTTAGCTCCAAGAGCTTCCTGCTGAGCGTTGTAGCCGGGTAAGTCGCGCACGTGGGCTTTGTTGAAGAGCTGGTAGCGCATGTCCATTTGGCGCAGCATCCACTGCAAGGCGTTGACCACTTTTTCAGCATCGGTAATCACCGGGGCCAGCAAATGGGGGATACCGTTGTAGTTGGTGAGCTCCACGCGTTTGGGGTCCACCAATACCAGCCGGAGCTCGTCCGGCGTGAGGGCTAAAAGGAGCGATGCCAAAATGGCGTTCACACAGACAGACTTACCCGAGCCGGTAGTGCCGGCGATGAGCAGGTGCGGCATTTGCACAAGGTCGGCAGTGGTGGGGGCGCCGCTGACGTCCTTGCCCAGAGCGAAACGCAGTTTGGAGTCCTTCTGGCGGAAGGATGCAGATTCCACGATCTCCAGCAAGGAAACCAGAGCCAGTTTGGAGTTGGGCACTTCCACGCCAACGTAATCCTTGCCGGGCACTGGGGCCTGCATGCGGATGCGGGGCGCTTTGAGGGCCAGCGAGAGGTCATCGGCGAGGCTGGTGATCTTGTTCACCCGCACGCGCATGCGCCCCGAGCGCGATTCGATGAAATCCGGCTGGACGCCGAACATGGTTACGGTTGGTCCGCGGCGGATCTCAACCACGTGGGCCGGTGTGCCGAAGGAACGCAGGGTTTCTTCGATCACCCTGGCGCGGTCCTCGTCGCTCTCAGTATCGAGCGGAGCATCCTCGACAGGGCTGAGGATCTGGTCTGCCTGGGGTAATTGCCAGGTTTGCGGCTCTTCCGGTGCTAAGGAACGCTCAAGCACTGCTGCTGGCTTGGATGGTAGCGGCACGGCCTGGGTGGCCTGCTGTGCCGGCGGTTCAGGGGCCGGAATCCGTGGGGCAGCCTGGATGGGCGTGCTGAGATCACGGGTCTCCGCCCTTTGCTGGGCTGACTCGCGCATGGACGCTCTGGTCCTGGACTGAAAATCAGCAAACCAGCGCGAAACCCGCAAGGTGAGCGCAGAAAGCGAGAGATTCACAAGCAATACCAGGGCAACCAAAAGCCAGGCTACCAGAATGAGTAATGCACCTACGCTGCCCAAACCGCGTTCCAGCAGGCCGTAAATTGCCGCGCCAAAATTCCCGCCGCCGTTGCGCGGGGGCGAGAGCCAGGAGCCAATCGCTTCGAACCAGGTGATGATGTTGAAAAAAAGCAGCAGAATGCCCAAAACCCGAACGGCGGAGACGGAGGGGATGTATTGCAGGTTGGAAACCAGGAACCAGAGCCCGGTCAAAGCCAAAATGAGCGGCAGAAAGTAAGCGCCCCAGCCGATATGTTTGCTGAGGAAATCTGCCAAAGGACGGGTGAAGGAGCCGCTTACCGAAGTAAGCAGGCTGAGCAAGAGCAAAAGACCAATGGCCAGCAGCGCGATGCCGCTGATGCTCAGCTTCTGCCTGGGGCTAAGCGGTTCGCGGATGATCGGCGGGGGAGGGGCAGCCTTGGCGCTGCGCGGTGTGCTGGCCTGCCTGCTTGTGGATTGACGCGGGCTTGTACTGCGCCGCGTGCTGGTAGAGGCTGGCCGGCGCGGATCCCGCCGTTGAGAGGTGTTCTTTTTAGCTGCTGGTCGAACTGGTTTCTTTGCCATAATTCTAGGCGGGATTATAGCACGCGGCCATTTTTTGCCAGTTGGGGCAAGGGGCGAAAATTGGGCTTACATTTACTTGCGCGCCGTAGGTATTCTGATATAATGCGAAACATACGAACGTTTATATAAGCCTGCCCATCATTTTGGGCAATCCCACCTACACATGACCCGACCCGCAAAACCATCTGTAATAACAGATTCTGCTGAGACCACGTTTTTGCTGGCCGTAATGCGCCTTAAGAGGGTATATGGATATTTTTGAATTAGATAAAAAGTCACTCAAAGAACTAAAGAAAATCGCGGAAGACATGAACTTCCCCAAACCCAACCGCCTGAAGCGTGAAGGCATCATCGCCAAGATCTCACAGATGCTGGGCGAGCAGGAAGGCCTGGAGGTTCGCGGTGGGGTATTGGAAATAATGAACGAGGGGATTGGGTTTTTGCGCAGCAATTACCGCGTTGGCCCGGAAGATGTGTATGTTTCGCAGGCCCAGCTGCGCCGCTATGAGCTGCGCAGCGGCGATTTTGTGATCGGACAGGTGCGGCCGCCCCGTGAATCTGAGCGGCATCATGGCTTGCTGAAAGTAGAATCGATCAATGGCCTCACGCCCGATGAGTCGCGCCGCCGGCCGAAATTCGAATCGCTTACGCCGGTCTTCCCGGATAAGCTGCTCAACATCGAAGCCGATCCGCGCAATTTGAGCACGCGCCTGATCAACCTCATCGCCCCCATCGGCGGCGGCCAGCGCGCGATGATCGTTTCGCCGCCCAAAGCGGGTAAAACCACCATCCTTAAGGATATCGCCAACGCGATAACCATCAACCATCCTGAAGTGCGGCAGATCATGTCGCTGATCGGTGAACGGCCGGAAGAAGTGACCGATATGGACCGCAGCGTGGACGCGGAGGTGATCGCCAGCACTTTTGACGAGCCCGTGACATCGCATGTGCGCATGGCCGAAATTGGCCTGGATCGCGCCAAACGCCTGGTGGAAAACGGTTTACACGTTGTGATCCTGATGGACAGCCTGACCCGCCTGGCACGTGCCTACAACATGGTCGTCAACCCTAGCGGCCGAACGCTCAGCGGCGGTATGGACCCCAGTGCTCTCTACCCGCCCAAGCGCTTTTTTGGCGCGGCGCGCAACATCGAGCACGGCGGCAGCCTGACCATCGTGGCGACAGCCCTGGTGGACACGGGCTCGCGCCTGGATGACGTGGTTTACGAGGAATTTAAAGGTACCGGCAACATGGAGCTGCATCTCTCCCGGCGTTTGCAGGAGCGGCGCATCTTCCCGGCGATCGACATTGAACGTTCCTCCACCCGCCGCGAGGACCTGCTGATGACTGCCGAAACCCTGCAGCGCGTTTGGCTGATGCGGCGGATGTACTTGCAGATGGTTAGCAATCCCCCT
>ENA-UOOH01002672-UOOH01002672.1-fermentation-metagenome-genome-assembly--contig:-NODE-2672-length-14918-cov-4.087735_pt1 | contig 14918 bp, 16 predicted proteins | sample MGYA00245778_ERZ724025 | MGnify/ENA primary metagenome ERZ724025 (study PRJEB28704, sample SAMN03018313) | fermentation metagenome | biome: anthropogenic terrestrial biome; feature: soil; material... | reverse complement strand
TTCTTGCGAAGCATTGCCTTTCATCTGGAAGGTACCCTTCTTGGGGAAGACTGTGTGGTGGATACCGTAGGAATCGACAGCCGCACACTGCCCCGGGGCGGACTATTTGTGGCGCTGATTGGGGAACGAAATGACGGACATGATTTTATTCCCTCTCTTGTGGGACGGGCGGAGGCGGTCATCTGTCAGCGGAAAGTGGATGCCGATATTCCCCAGATCGTGGTTTTGGATACGGTGGAAGCCCTGGGAAAACTGGCAAAATTCAGCGTGGATGCCCGGAGTACGCCCTTGATAAAAATTGCCATTACAGGCAGTGTAGGCAAAACCACCACCAAAGAGCTGTGCGGTCATGTGCTGAACGCAGCTTTGCCGACCCATAGAACCCAGGGGAATAAAAACAATCATTTGGGATTGCCCTTGACCATGTTGTCCTTGCATCCCGATGATACTGCCATGATTTGCGAAATGGGCATGAACGCCAAAGGGGAAATTTCCTATCTTTCTTCTTTACTGCGCCCCCAATATGCCATTGTTACCAACATCGGAACAGCCCATATCGGTCGTTTGGGCTCCCGAGAAGAGATTCGCACCGCCAAACTGGAACTGTGTGAAAATATGGACAGAAACGGTGTTCTCATTGTGGATGGGAACGAACCTTTGCTCCGAGATAAAGAAGCATTTTCTTTGTATGGCGGAAGAAGAGTGATTTTTGTGGGAAAAGGTGCCAACTGTGACGTTCGCCAGACCGCTCTTGCCATGCATGGGGATGAATGCAGTTTCCGTATTGCCTCGATGTTTGGGGAAGAACGGGACTTTTCACTGCCGATTACGGGGGCTCACAATGCCGCCAATGCCCTGTATGCCTATACCCTGGCAAAACTGCTCAACCTGTCCGACGAAGACATTCAAAGTGGTTTTACCGCATATCAGCCCATAGGCATGAGGCAACATATCTATGAAAAAAACGGCATCAAATACATTGCCGATTGTTATAACGCCGGTCCGGAATCCATGATCGCTTCCCTACGGGTTCTATGCGAGAATCCTGCTCCCGCAGGGGGAAGAAAAGTGGCGGTTCTGGGGGATATGCTGGAACTTGGCAGTTTCAGCGAGGCGGCCCACCGGAGAGTGGGAGCCACCTTTGCCACTTTAGGCGGCGATGTTCTTTATACGTTGGGAGAAAATGCCCGATTCATTGCGGCGAGCGCCCAGGAAAACGGGGCGAAAGAAGTTTATTCTTTCAGCAACAGTGGGACCTTGGTGGAAGCCCTGAAATATACCCTCCGGCAAAAGGATACAGTGCTTTTTAAGGCCAGTAACGGTATGCATTTGGATAAAGTGATTGAAGCACTCCATGTCAATGGAGAATAAGGAGGAGGTCAGAGCATGACACCGGAATGGATGGTTTTATGCGGCAGTGCGGTTACAGCTTTTTTTCTTTCATTCATTGTGGGACATTTTCTTATTCCCAAATTGAGAAAAATTAAAATGGGTCAGAAAATTCTGGAGATTGGTCCCAGATGGCATAAAAGCAAAGAAGGAACCCCCACCATGGGCGGGATCATGTTCATTGTCGGTTCTCTGGTATCTTCCCTTGCCTTTGGACTGTCCTATGCCATACGCGGAAACGATATGACCATGTTGGTGATTTGGGGCATGATGCTGTTATACGGCGCCATCGGGTTCATGGATGATTATATTAAGTTTGTAAAAAAACGCAATAAAGGTTTGAGTGCCAATCAAAAGCTGGTGATGCAATTTGCCGTGGCGGGGGCGTTTTTGTTTGCCTTATATTCCATCAGTCCGGATTTTGCCCGCACGGCGGTGAGAATTCCGTTTACTGACACCAGCATAGAATTGGGTGTATCCTATTACATATTCTCCCTGTTTTTCATTGTATTTGTAGTCAACAGCGTCAATATTACCGATGGCATCGACGGTCTTGCCGGCAGTGTTACGTTTATCATTTCCGTGTTCTATGCCATTTGTGCCATGTTTTTGGACGGCATTCTGCCTCAACCCATGATGTCTGTGTACGGTTCACTGGCAGGTGCGCTCATTGGATTTTTGTGTTATAATATATACCCTGCCCGTGTGTTCATGGGCGATACCGGTTCTTTATTCCTGGGCGGTGCGGTGGTTGCCGCCGCCTACTGGCTCAACAACCCGCTGATCATCGTGATCGGGGGGCTGATATACATTCTGGAAGCTTTATCGGTGGTCATTCAGGTTAGTTGGTATAAACTGACCCATAAACGAGTGTTTAAGATGGCGCCGCTTCACCATCACTTTGAAATGTGCGGATGGAAAGAAAATGCAATTGTCATCACCGCAGTTTGTATCACCACATTGCTCAGCGTTCTTTCATATTTTGGCATTTAACGATTAAAGGTGTTGTTAAGATGAAAAAATTGGAACAAGTTAAAACCGGAACCCAATCCGATACTCCGGTAAAAAAGGGCCCGTCACGGGCGATGCCTGCCAATCAGGAACCCTTAATCCGCGTCAAGCGGGGGGCAGACATTCCGTTTCTCGTGATTGTAATCCTTTTGCTTCTCATCGGAACGGTCATGGTTTTTTCCGCCAGCTATGCGTATGCCAAAGAGTTTTTTGACGGCGATAGTTATTATTACGCCCGCAAGCAGATTGCGTGGGCGTGTGTATCGCTGTTATCTTTATATATTTTTACCTTCATTGACTACAGCCGTCTCCGTGCCTGGACCATTCTCTATTCCGTTGTTTCTTTTGTTCTGCTGGTCCTGGTTTTATTTATCGGGAAAAAAGTCCACGGCGCCACCCGCTGGATTGAATTGGGTCCCTTGAACATGCAGCCCTCCGAATTGGTGAAACTGGCCATGATCTTGTTTATCTCCGATTATGCCGTGCGATATCAAAACGAAATGCACTTGTTTAGACGGGGTATTTTCCCCATACTATGCATTGTGGGTGCGATTTGCGCGGCGTTGTATTTTGAACCTCACTTGTCTGCCATTATCATTGTGTTGTTTCTAGCTTTTGTTCTCATGTATCTCGGCGGTGCCAAAGTGTGGCAGCTGATGGCGCTGGCGGGCAGTGCTGCCTTGGCGGCGGGAATTGTTTTCCTTGGCACGTCCCACGGCCGAGCCCGTATTGAAGCATGGCTGAACCCTGAAGCGGATCCTCTGGGTGCGGGTTGGCAGCCGCTGCAATCCCTGTTGGCCATCGGTTCCGGCGGGTTATGGGGGGTCGGTCTGGGGCAGTCCAGACAAAAATACTTATATTTACCCGAACCTCAGAATGACTATATATTTGCGGTTCTGTGCGAAGAAATGGGTTTTGTATTTGCGGTGGCGGTGATTCTGCTGTTTTTGGCATTGATCTGGCGTGGATTCTACATCGCTAAAAACGCGCCTACCAAATATAGCTCTTTGATTGTATACGGGATCGTGACCCAGGTTGCCATACAGGTTTTTTTGAACATTGCGGTCGTGACCAACGTGTTACCCAGCACCGGTGTGTCTTTGCCGTTTTTCAGTTACGGCGGTACATCCCTGGCTATTATCATGGCTGAAATGGGGATTGTTTTGAACGTATCCAAATATTCGTTTGTAGAGAAGGGCTGATATGAAAGTACTATTGAGCGGCGGTGGTACGGCAGGCCATATTAATCCTGCCCTTGCCATTGCAAAACGAATTAAAAAATCTTACCCCCACGCGGAAATTGCTTTTGTGGGCACCCCAAATGGAATGGAAAACCGGCTGGTACCCAAAGAAGGATTCCCTCTCTATCATGTGACGGTGCGGGGCTTCATGCGGAAAATCACGTTGAAAAACATCTTCCGAAACATGGATGCGGTAATCAAAGCGATTACCAGTCAATGCAAAGCGAAAAAAATCATTGCCGACTTTCAGCCGGATTTAGTGATTGGTACCGGCGGCTATGTCAGTTGGCCGGTGTTGAAAGCGGCGGCGGATGTGGGAATTCCCACCGCTGTGCATGAACAAAACGCCGTATGCGGCGTTACCACCAAAATGCTGTCCAAGCACGTGGACAAAGTCATGGTGAGTTTTCCCGATACCACCGGGGTGACCTGTCCCACCATATTGACGGGCAATCCCATTCGTCCCGACATGCTTTCTAAAAGCAAAGAAGCCCGACGAAAAGAGATTGGTATCACCTTGCCCTATGTGTTGTCATTCGGCGGTTCCCTGGGTGCCGCTCCCGTCAACGAGGCTGTGTATGACATGATGAAAGCCGACAGATACGACAACACGTATGTTCATACCCATGCTTTTGGAAAAGCTGGATGGGAAGCGTTCTGCAAACGGGCAGAAGAAGACAAGCTGGAGCAGAAAAAGAATGTAGAGTTGAAGGAATATATTTACGATATGCCGACCCGTATGGGGGCAGCCGATTTGGTCATTTGCCGGGCGGGTGCGATTACGTTGGCGGAATTGGCGGCATTGGGAAAACCGGCGATTTTGATTCCCTCTCCGTATGTGACCAATCACCATCAGTATAAAAACGCGAAAGTATTTGCAGATGTCGGCGCTGCCATTTTGTTGGAAGAAAAAAATATGAACGGCGACGTGCTACGCAACACCGTGCATCAGCTGCTGTCCTCGCCGGATCGTCTTTCTGCCATGAGCAAGGCCGCCAAATCTTTGGCGCTGCCCGATGCCGATGATAAGATCATGGAAGTGCTGGAAGAATTGCTGCATTAAAAACAATATAAGGATGGAAAAAAGGGGGGAGAAGATATGGTCGAACAGGCAATGAGCCGGTTCAGAGCCAGAGTGCAGGCGCAAAAGAAAATGCGCAGATTTTTTATCTTCTCATTGGTTTCTATTTTCATCATCTTGTTATCCGCTTTTTTGTTTTTCCGCTGCTTTGCGGTGAAAGAATTCACTTTTTCATCCTCTCGATTATACACGGCAGAACAACTGAAAGCGGCTATTCCGGATGTTATGGGGGAAAGTATTTTCTTCGTGAAAATGGAGCACATTGAACGGACCTATTTAAAAAACTTTCCGGGTCTTGTGAATGTAAAAGTGGAAAAAGATTTTCCGGATGGAATCACGGTCACGTTTGAAGACGGAAAAGATATATTTTTCGTGGAATTGGGAAAAGAATACTTTGTGTTGAGTCCAACCCGGGAAGTCATCAAGAAGACCACGGAAAAGCCCACGGGGCTCATTGAAATTCGCGGGGCGAAAATCAAGCAGTGTATCTGCGGACAAACCGTGGTTTTTCGTGACAGCAATATGGGTGATTTGCTGACGGATTTTTACATGGCATTCACCACAGAAAATATTACCGATAAAATCGATTACTTAGACGTGACCGATAAATACACGTTGACGCTTTCGTATGGAAAACGCTTTGTCATCGATATGGGTGATTTTGACAGCATTGCCTACAAAACTACCTTTTTTGTCCGGGTGCTGGAAGAATTGGAACCGAATGATTTTGGAACCATATCCGTTAAGGATACCAAAGAGGCGGCAGTGAAATTGTCGAATAAATACCCCGGCAGCTAAAAAATGCGCATATTTCACAAAAAAGTGAAAAAAACTCTTGCAAAATACTTTAAAATATATTATAGTAAAATAGAGAGAATACTTATATAAGTCGTATTGTATTCTCTGCGTGTTTTGCGGATATGAAGTGAATCAGGATGAAAATAAATCAGGAGGAAATACATTATGCCTATTGAGTACGATAACAATGAAGGTGCTGTTCAGATTAAAGTCATCGGTGTTGGCGGCGGCGGTAACAATACCATCAACCGTATGGTGAAAGCAGGAGTGGGCGGCGTTGAATATGTTGCAGTCAATACAGACAAGCCCATTTTATTGGCATCATCAGCGGATACCAAAATCGCCGTTGGCGAGAAAATCACCAAAGGACACGGCGCAGGTGCCAACCCCGAGGTTGGCAAGCGGGCAGCGGAAGAATCCCTTGAGGAGATCACCTCCACGCTTCGTGGCACTGACATGGTGTTTATTACGGCGGGTATGGGTGGTGGAACCGGAACCGGTGCTTCTCCTGTGATTGCGAAAGTTGCTCGTGATTTGGGCGTCCTGACCGTTGGCATCGTAACCAAACCTTTTGCGTTTGAAGGAAAGCGCAGAATGGATCAGGCTGAAAACGGTATCATGAATTTGGCGCAGAATGTAGATGCTCTGATTGTGATTCCCAACGAACGATTGAAGATGGTCTCCGAAACCAGAATCACCATGATGAACGCCTTTGAAAAGGCTGACGAAGTGTTGATGCACGGCGTACAGTCCATCACCGAACTGATCAATGTAAAAGGTACCATCAACCTTGATTTTGCCGACGTTACCTCGGTTATGAGCCATGCCGGTCTTGCTCACATGGGTGTGGGTTATGCCAAGGGTAAGGATAAAGCTGAATTGGCCGCCAAACTGGCAATTTCCAGCCCCCTGCTGGAAACTTCCATTTCCGGCGCGAAAGGCATCATTATCAATATCACGGCTTCCCCCGATATCGGTATGGAAGAAGTGGACATTGCTTCTAACATGATTTCCAGCGAAGCACATCCTGACGCCAACATCATCTGGGGCGTTGCAGTGGATGAATCGATGGACGATGAAATGCGTGTAACCGTGATTGCCACCGGGTTCGATGCCGGCAACAAAGCGGCTCCGTCAGGCGAACCTGTAAAAAAACCTGCCATTCCCCAGGCGAAAGCAGACGGGTCCGGTAAAAATGCCGATGAAGCGGCAAAAAACGGCAGTGATATCACCAACGAAGATATCGACCTTCTTCTGGATATTCTGAAGAAGCCTCGCAACCCCCATTTTGAAGACTGATGATGAATTAAAACCGTCCCCGCTCAATGAGCGGGGACGTGGCTTATCAAAAATCATCAGACCGGATTTTTTAGATTCTGTATTGAGGGGAAAAACGGGAAAATTCCAAAAAAACATGATAAAAAGTGTTGCAATTACATAAAATATATGCTATAATGCACCTGTTATTTATTTGGATGATAGAGATGGTCCTCTGTTCGACTCGGCATGAACATCTCTTGCTTTCCTAAAAACAGGAAGGAGGAGCCCCTATGGATTTGATTCGGGCTTTCACAAACGAGCAACTGAAGGAAACGCTTCCAGTGTTTCAAATCGGCGATACCGTTCGTGTATACAACAAGATTACGGAAGGTTCCAGAGAACGTATTCAGATATACGAAGGAACTGTCATCGCCAAAAAGAATGGAGGTATTTCCGAAACCTTTACCGTAAGACGTGTTTCTTTCGGTGTTGGTGTGGAAAAAACCTTTCCCCTTCATTCTCCCAAAGTTGACAACGTGGAAGTAATCAGACGCGGTAAAGCTCGCAGAGCGAAGTTGTATTATCTGCGCGACCGCGTTGGTAAATCTGCAAAAGTCAAGGAGCGCATTTAAGTCCTTTGACAGGCACAGCGGCACACCGCCGCCGGGCAAATGGTATCGGTTCCTGCAAGGGAATTGACCGGAAGTGAATGAAGTTGTATGAAAAGGGACTTGATACATGCAAGTCCCTTTTTATATAGCAGAAAGAGTGGATATATGAATCAAACCCAACTACCTGATGAAAAACAGGAAAAGCGGGAACACTATATTGGTCGAGAGTTGTTTGATTGGGTGGAAACATTTGTGTTCGCCCTGGTAGCTGTGGTCATTGTTTTTACGTTTATTTTTCGGTTGGTAACGGTGGACGGGCGAAGCATGAATCCCACCCTGCAGGATGGCGACCGATTGGTCATCACAGATCTTTTTTATACCCCGCATACCGGGGATATTGTGGTTGTCCAGAGAGACGGCGCGGATACCACGCCGTTGATCAAACGCGTGATTGCTACAGGCGGTCAGAAACTGGATATTGATTTTGATACTTGGACTGTGACGGTCATCGATTTCGATGGTACAGAACATGTACTGAAAGAAGAGTATGTAAACTTCATGGAAGGATATTCCATGGCAGTTGGTACAACGTTTTCTGCCGGTGATTATCCCATTACCATTCCCGCAGGGTATATTTTCGTTATGGGTGATAACCGCAATGATTCCACGGACAGCCGTTTTTCCAGCGTTGGTTTATTAAAAGAAGAATATATTGTGGGAAAAGTAATCTGTAGAGTATTTCCCATTGGAAAAGTAAGATTTTTTTAAGGAGTGTATGGAATGCCATCAGAGATCATTCAATGGTTTCCCGGTCATATGGCGAAAACCCGCCGGCTCATTGGTGAGAATTTGTCTGATGTGGATATGATATTTGAGCTGTTGGATGCCAGAATCCCCTTCAGTTCCAAAAACCCGGAAATTGAACAGTTAGTCGGAACAAAGCCCATTTTGACCATCCTGAACAAATCCGGTCTTGCCGATCCCGACATCACCGAACAATGGATTCGGACGTATAGAAACGAAGGCAAAACCATGTTGGAGGTGGACTGCATTGGGGGGAATGGTTTGAATCAAATCAAACCCACGGTGGAAACCATGTTGGCGGAAACACGGCAGAGAAACAAAGAAAGAGGCTATAACAGGCCTTTGCGCGCCATGGTTTTAGGGATCCCCAACGTAGGCAAATCCACCCTGATCAACCGTCTTTACGGCGCGAAGAAAGCGGCGGTGGAAAATCGCCCTGGCGTAACCTTGCGCAAACAATGGGTAAAAACCTCCATTGGATTGCAATTGTTGGATATGCCCGGCGTATTGTGGCCCAAATTTGATGACCGGACCGTGGGAGAAAATCTTGCCTTGACCGGTGCTATCAAAGATACGGTGTTGCAAAAGGAAGAAATCGCCTGTATCCTTTGTACGCGGTTGTGCCAAGTGGCACCTGTTGCATTGAAAGCGCGGTTTCAATTATACGAGGATGATTTAGACCTTGCACCCTATGATTTGTTTTTACGCATCGGAAAAAAAAGAGGATTATTCATGGGAGGCGGACAGGTGGATGAAACCAGATGTGCTTCCATGTTGTTAGACGAATTCCGCGGGGGAAAAATCGGAAGGATTACCCTGGAAAAGCCGGATTGAAAGGGAGGGTCGGGCATGGATTGGTTGCTTGAAAACAGTCTGTCGGAAGAAAAGGGGATTATCTGCGGTATCGACGAAGCCGGACGGGGTCCTTTGGCAGGACCGGTGTTCGCGGCAGCCGTCATTCTGCCAAAAGGCATTGAAATTCCCGGTTTAGATGATTCCAAGAGGCTGAACACGGTGAAAAGAGAACAACTGTATGAAGAAATCCGCCGTATCGCCGTGGACTATGCCATCGCCCATGCTGAACCCTATGAAATCGATAAAATGAACATTGTAAACGCCACCATGCTTGCTATGAAGCGGGCGGTGGAACAATTGCGGGTAAAGCCGGATTATTTGTTGGTAGACGGGAACATAGTCCGGGATTTGCCCAAACCTGCCATGGCCATTGTAAAGGGGGACGGGAAAATTCCCAGCATTGCGGCGGCTTCTATTCTGGCGAAAGTGGCCAGAGACCGCTTTATGTATGAACTGGATACATTATATCCTCGCTATAAATTTGCCAAACATAAAGGATACCCTACCAAAGAACATCGGGAAATCGTGAAAGAATTCGGGATTTGTCCCGCCCATAGACGAAGCTATATGAGAAAAATCATAGGTGAGGTTGTGGATGAAACGGTGCAGGAAAGATTTTGGGACTGAAGGAGAAAACAAAGCCGCTGACTTTCTAAAACAAAAAGGATACGAATGGGTGGCACAAAATGTATATACTCGTTTCGGGGAAATAGACGTGATTGTTTCCCAAAACCAAACATTGGTGTTTGTGGAAGTGAAAACCCGTACCCCCGCAAGTGCTGCCCGCCTGGGGCGGGGCAGTCAAGCCGTGGATAAAACCAAGCAAACCCGGATTTCCCGCAGCGCGGCGGTGTTTTTGGATGAGCATCCCGCATTCGATGACTATACCTTTCGCTTCGATGTGGTGGAAGTATATCAGGGCGTAAACGGCACCTGGAAAATCCACCATATTGAAGATGCCTTTGACTGTGTCAATGGAATTTATTTGTAAGGAGAGCCCTGATATATGCTGTATAAAAGCACGCGTGGCCACCATGAACGGATCACGGCTTCGGTAGCCATTCAAAGAGGCATTGCGCCCGACGGCGGATTGTACATGCCCGAGGAACTTCCCAAAATCGATCTTTCCTTTTTGGAAGCTTTGCTTCCTTGTTCTTACAGCGAAAGAGCATTCCGCATCTTGTCGCTGTATCTTTGTGATTATGAGCAAGAAGCACTACAATCGATTTGCCAACAGGCCTATTCCACACAGCGATTCGGAGAATATCCGGCACCTGTGGTCAAATTGAGAGACAGCCAAGTATCGGTGCTTGAACTGTGGCACGGTCCCACTTCCGCGTTCAAAGATATGGCGCTGCAGATCATGCCCTTGCTTTTGACTAAAGCACTGGAAATGACAGGGGAAACCAGAACCGCCTATATTTTAGTAGCCACCTCGGGGGATACGGGGAAAGCGGCTTTAGAAGGCTATAAGGATGTCAAGCAGACCAAGCTTTTGGTCTTTTACCCCGACCAAGGGGTCAGCGTTATGCAAAAATTGCAAATGACCACCCAGCAAGGGGAAAATGTAAAAGTACAGGCCATCGATGGGAATTTTGATGATGCTCAAAGCGGGTTGAAAAAGATTTTTGCCGACCGCGAAGTGATTGCCCAGTTGGATCGGGAAGGCTGTTTTTTATCCAGTGCCAACTCCATCAACTGGGGCAGATTGGCGCCCCAGATCGTATATTATATGTCTGCCTATTGCGATATGGTGAAAGCCGGCACCGTCAAAATGGGGGATCCCATCAACGTATGTGTTCCCACCGGTAATTTCGGCAACATATTTGCCGGCATTCTGGCAGCGGAAATGGGATTGCCTGTACGTAAATTCATTTGCGCTTCTAACAAGAACAATATTCTGACTGATTTTCTGTCCACCGGCGTGTATGACCGAAAGCGGGATTTCTATGCAACCATGTCGCCTTCTATGGATATATTGATTTCCAGCAATTTGGAGCGGCTTTTGTATCTGCGTTTTGGCAGCGAAAGAACAGCCGCCTGGATGAAACAATTACTGGAAAAAGGTGAATATGCCCTGACAAAAGAAGATAAATCCCTGTTGGATACGCAACTGACCGGCGGCTGGTGCGATGAAGAACAAACCGCCAAAACCATTCGGGACATGTTTGATTCCCATCATTATTTGGCCGATACCCATACGGCTGTTGCCCTGCATGCTGCACGAGAAAGGACAACCCAAGATCTGCCCCTGTTGGTTCTGTCTACGGCCAGCCCCTATAAATTTCCCGTTGCGGTATACGCTTCTTTGACGGGACGTACCCTGAACGATGATTTTGAGGCATTGGGTGCCTTGTCCCACTATACGGGAACAACCATTCCCAGCCCCATTGCTTCCCTGCACACATTACCTGTTCGCTTCCAAGGTACTGTGGATAAGGCGGATATGAAGAAAATGGTTCTTGCGGGATAAAAAATATGCGGGGTGTTCACCCCGCATATTCCCTGTTACAGTGTTTTTTGTTTAAAAGTGGCGCATATGGTATCCTGACAGTTGCAGGCGTAACTGGGACCGACTGAGATTTTCTCAGCGGTACAGAGATTTTCGCTGTTGTGATATTTACAGTTTTTGACGTTGCAGCTGATGTTTTCAATGTGCGGAGGCGTAGTGCCTTTACGTTCAAAAGATAATTTTTCCATTTCTATTCTCCTTTTTTATTTTAGTATGAATAAAAACTGAGAAAATATGCAGAAAAGGAGCATTCTGATTGGCAATATTTGCGATTGCGGATTTACACTTGTCTATCGGAGAAGACAAACCGATGGATGTATTTGGCGGAAAATGGAAAAACTACCATGAGAAACTGGCTGAATATTGGACATACATGGTAACCGCCCAAGACACCGTGGTCATCCCGGGGGATGTATCCTGGGCCATGTCACTGGAAGAAGCGGCGGTGGATTTTGATTTTTTGCATCGGTTGCCGGGAAAAAAGATTTTGATGAAAGGCAACCATGATTATTGGTGGAACACCCTGACCAAGATGAATCGGTTTTTGATGGAAAAAGATTTCCACACGTTGTCTTTTCTTTATAACAATGCGTTGCTTGCGGAAGGAAAAGTACTGTGCGGGTCCCGGGGCTGGCTGTGTGAAGATTATATGAAGGATGAAGATGATAAAATTCTTGTAAGAGAAAATCAGCGGTTTGTGTTATCTCTGCAGGAAGCCAAAAAAACAGCGGATAATCAGGAAGCGTTGACAGGGGTTCGACCCGAGATCATTGCATTTTCCCATTATCCGGTTTTCACACAGGGATACAAAAAAAACCCGGTGATTGACACGTTGATTTCCTTTGGGGTCAAACGGGTGTATTGCGGGCATTTACATGGTGTGCATCCGGAAAAAGTACTGGGAGGAAACAGCGATCTAAAGCAGTATCTAGTTGCTTCCGATTATTTGGAATTTACCCCCATGACGGTGAAATGAAAAAAGAGGATGTTTGCGCTGAAGTCCTTGCATATTTCTGGAAAACTGTTTACATTTATCCAAAAATAAGGTATAATACAAAAAGCATAGATGATCATAAACAAGGAGAATATGACCGATGGAAAAGAAAATTTTGGTAGAAACCTCTGCCCGCCATGTACATTTGTCGAGAGAAGATTTGGACATTTTATTTGGCAAGGGCGCCGAACTGACTTTAAAGAAAGCGCTGTCCCAACCCGGACAGTTTGCTTGTGAAGAACGAGTAGATTTGGTCGGTCCCAAGAACAGCATCAAAGGCGTGAGTATTTTGGGTCCTGTCCGTCCCGTCTCCCAGGTAGAAGTATCCCTTTCGGATGCCCGCACACTGGGCATATCTGCCCCTGTACGTGAATCCGGAGATATTGCCGGAACTCCTGGCGTCAAATTGGTGGGACCTGCCGGTGAAGTTGAACTCAAAGAAGGTCTGATTGCTGCAAAACGGCACATTCATATGACGCCGGCAACAGCGGCAGAATACGGATTGAAAGATAAACAAACGGTCAAAGTAGCCGTGGAAGGGGAAAGAAAGCTGATTTTTGATGAAGTGGTTGTTCGTGTCAGCGAAAAATTCGCCCCAGCCATGCATATCGATACAGACGAATCCAATGCTGCCTCTGTGGCTCCCGGCTGTTTTGGTGTAATGATTGATTCAATTGGAAAGGAAGTATAACTATGAGCAATTTATCCCATGAAGTTGAAAGAATGTGCACAGTAGCCAAAGGTCCTCATCATGGTCCCGCGCCCATTCCCGAAGAAGGAAGATGGGTAAAGGCATACGAAATCAAAGATATTTCCGGTTTGTCCCACGGGATTGGTTGGTGCGCTCCCCAGCAGGGTGCTTGTAAATTGACCCTGAACGTAAAAAACGGTATCATTGAAGAAGCCCTGGTGGAAACCATCGGTTGCTCCGGTATGACGCACTCTGCCGCCATGGCCTGCGCGGCTCTGCAGGGAAAAACCATTTTAGAAGCTCTGAATACCGACCTGGTATGTGACGCCATCAACGTGGCTATGAGAGAAATCTTTAAGCAGTTGGTATACGGACGTACTCAAACCGCGTTTTCCAAAGACGGTCTGCCCATCGGCGCATCTCTGGAAGATTTGGGCAAGGGTCTCCGTTCCCAGGTGGGCACGATGTTTGGCACCAAAGAAAAGGGTGTCAGATATCTGGAAATGGCAGAAGGCTATATTCTTTCTCTGGGTCTTGATGCAAACAACGAAATTATTGGCTATCAATTTGTTCACGTAGGCAAAATGCTGGAAATGATTCGCGCCGGCAAAGATGCCAACGAAGCCTTCCAAGCAAACGTGAAAAGCTATGGCCGTTACGACGAAGCTGTCAAGCATATTGACCCCCGAGCAGATTAAGGGAAAGGAGAAAGAACAATGATAAAATTTGAAGGTTATGAAAGAAGAATCAATAAAATCAATGATACCCTCAAAGAATACGGTTTTTCTTCTTTGGAAGACGCCGCTGTTCTTTGTGAATCGAAAGGTATCCATGTGGAGACCATCGTAAAAGGAGTACAGCCCATTGCTTTCGACAACGCATCTTGGGCCTATACCCTGGGTTGTGCCATTGCACTGAAAAAAGGCGTGAAATCTGCTGCCGAAGCTGCCGAAGTCATTGGTATCGGTCTCCAGGCTTTTTGCATTCCCGGTTCCGTTGCCGAAAACCGTAAAGTCGGTTTGGGTCACGGCAATCTGGCTGCCATGCTGTTGAGAGAAGAAACCAAATGCTTCTGCTTCCTGGCAGGGCACGAATCGTTTGCAGCTGCCGAAGGCGCTATCGGCATTGCCCGTACCGCCAACAAGGTGCGAAAAGAGCCTCTCCGTGTTATTCTGAACGGTTTGGGCAAAGATGCCGCTTATATCATTTCCAGAATCAACGGGTTTACCTATGTGGAAACCGATTATAATTTTTACACCGATGAACTGAAAGTGGTTCGTGAAATTTCGTATTCCAAAGGCGATAAATCCAAAGTCCGCTGTTATGGCGCCAATGACGTTTTGGAAGGCGTCGCCATCATGAAGAAAGAAAATGTGGACGTTTCTATTACCGGTAACTCCACCAACCCCACCCGCTTCCAACATCTGGTTGCCGGCACGTACAAGAAATGGTCTTATGAAAACAACAAGAAGTATTTCTCCGTGGCTTCCGGCGGCGGCACGGGCAGAACCTTGCATCCCGATAACATGGGTGCAGGCCCCGCTTCGTACGGCTTGACTGACTCCATGGGCAGAATGCACGGTGACGCGCAGTTCGCAGGTTCCTCTTCCGTTCCCGCCCATGTGGAAATGATGGGCCTGATCGGCATGGGCAACAACCCGATGGTCGGCG
>ENA-UOOH01002670-UOOH01002670.1-fermentation-metagenome-genome-assembly--contig:-NODE-2670-length-14923-cov-14.578356_pt1 | contig 14923 bp, 14 predicted proteins | sample MGYA00245778_ERZ724025 | MGnify/ENA primary metagenome ERZ724025 (study PRJEB28704, sample SAMN03018313) | fermentation metagenome | biome: anthropogenic terrestrial biome; feature: soil... | reverse complement strand
CTATTTAAAACCATATTTATGTCATCCTGAGCGATAGCGAAGGATCGCATCTTTTGAGTTTGAGATTCTTCAGGCTGAGCCTTCAGTTTTCAATACCATCAGGTTTATTTAATTCTGTATGGTTGGTTCCCCTCTTTGACGTTTCTATTTCCCAATGTATTATAAGCGTTAAGGCTGCTCTTAATATTACTATTGATGCAAGAATTATTAATTCATCGATGGTTCTTATAATTAATGTTTTTAGAATCTCCGCGCCTAATTTAAATTCCAAAGCCATTGCCAATGCCTGTGACAGTTCGATTTTGATTCTTTCGTCTCCAAAATTGAAATGTCGAATTGCATATTTAACAAATGATTTTAAGGCTGAGTATAAAATGATAAATACTCCGATAAGTTCAAGCAAATGGGCAATGTTAGGCACGATAATGTTAATAAGATGTTCTAACATATTTTCTCCTCTTTCATGTAATGTCCATCACATTATATTGTATTTATATTACTTTGTCAAAGAATGTTTTTCTAAATATAAAAACATTTTTAAGACATATTAAGCCTGTTTATATATATAAATAAATAAAGGGGTGAGATATATGGTATTAAAAATAAACAAAAAGATATTCATGATTTCATTGATAGTAGTTTTATTGCTTGCAGGTTTTTTAATCTACAATACTTTTAAAAATTTTTCCGTGACAGTTTCAACAAATATATCAAATTGGGGGCTAAAATTCAATACTGAGGGAGCAGCTCCCATGGGAAATGCAGGAAAAGATTATTTAAAGAAATACAATGCATATTATGTGGGAGAGCCGGATGATAAATGTATTTATCTCACATTTGATGCAGGGTTTGAAAACGGAAATACTCCCAATATACTTGATACTTTAAAAGCTCATGAGGTGAAGGCTGCATTTTTTCTAGTGGGACACTATTTGGAAAAGGAGCCGGAACTTGTCAAAAGGATGGTTCAAGAAGGTCATACAGTAGGGAATCATACTTACCACCATCCTGATATGTCATTGATTTCTGATAAGGAATCATTTAATAAGGAGCTGACTTCATTGGAAGAATTATATAAGGAAATAACAGGAGAGGAGATGCCAAAATACTACAGGCCTCCTCAAGGAAAGTTTAATGAAGAAAATTTAAAGATGGCTGATGAATTAGGTTACAGAACAATTTTTTGGAGTCTCGCATATGTTGACTGGTACAAAAATGACCAGCCTTCAAAAGAGCAGGCATTCAAAAAACTTATTCCTCGTATACACCCTGGAGCAGTAGTCTTGTTGCACAGCACCTCAGATACAAACGAACAAATTTTAGATGAGCTATTAACAAAGTGGAAAGACTTAGGCTACACATTCAAAACCTTGGATGACTTGACAAATGATAAAACCGTCGCTCACGGTTTCGGACACGAATAATTCTAATAGCTCATTCCGTCTAAAAATCCTGCAGTTTCCAAACTCACTTCGTTCAAACAGTGCAAACTGCTTAACGGATTTTTAGCCTGCACTCGCTAAGAATTATTGTCGTGTCCTGCAAATGTTCACTCATGGTTTTATCATTTTCTTGGAGAATGTGAATGGTAACGTAGCATCAGAGCATGCCTGTCTTTTCGAATTTTTGATGTTGACAAACAAAGTGGTGTGTGGTAATTTATTTGTATATATTGCAGGGGAAGAGTAATCATAAAGCAATGGTTATAGAAAGACAGGGACGATGGAAGCCTGTTATTAACTTTTGATGAAGACACCTCTATAAAGCAAATTCTAATGAGAGGGACTTTTAGTCCAAATAGGGTGGCAACGCGGGTTATACTCGTCCCTAAGCATAGGGGACGAGTTTTTTGTTTAAGATGATAATATATGATGCTATGGAGGTAGCTATGGATACAATGGAAACACTTAGAAGAACAAATATGTGCGGAGAGTTGAACAAAGAACACATTGGCAAGGAAGTTGTGCTTATGGGGTGGGTACAAAAAAGAAGAAGCTTAGGCGGACTTATTTTTGCAGACTTAAGAGATGTTACCGGTTTAATTCAAATTGTTTTTGATATGGATGTAAATAAGGAAGCCTTTGAAAAGGCAGAAAATTTAAGAAGTGAATATGTTATTGCAGTAAAAGGAAAAGTATTTGAAAGACAGTCCAAAAACTTTGAAATGGCTACGGGAGAAATAGAAGTTTACGCACAGGAATTAAGAATTTTGGATACTGCAGAAACTCCTCCCATTTATATAAAGGATAATGATGATGTTTCCGAGCAAATGCGTTTAAAGTATAGATATCTTGATTTAAGAAAGCCTTCAATGCAAAAGAACTTATTGATGAGAAGCAAGACATCAAAGGTTATAAGAGACTTTTTATATGAAAATGGATTCAACGAAATAGAAACCCCATTTTTGGCGAAGCCTACACCTGAAGGGGCAAGGGACTATTTAGTACCGAGCAGAATTTCAACCGGTAATTTCTATGCATTGCCTCAATCGCCTCAGATATATAAGCAGCTTTTGATGGTTTCGGGAATGAACAGATATTTCCAGATAGTAAGATGCTTCAGAGACGAAGATTTAAGGGCAAACCGACAGCCTGAATTCACTCAGGTTGACATTGAAATGTCTTTTGTTGATGCAGAAGATGTAATGGCGGTAAATGAAAGGCTTATTCAAAGAATATTCAAGGAAGTAAAAAATATTGATATTAAGCTTCCATTAAGACGAATGCCTTATAATGAAGCCATGGATAAATACGGCTGTGACAAACCTGATTTGCGTTTTGGATATGAGCTGAAAAACATTACTTATGTATTTAAAAATTCTGAATTCAATGCATTCAAATCAGTTTATGAAAACGGAGGTTTGATTAAATGCATAAAAATTGACGGGGCATCGGAGGATTATTCCAAAAAAGGTATTTCAAAGCTTGAGAAATTTGTTAAATCTCACGGTGCAAAAGGATTAGCATGGCTTAAATATGAAAACGGTCAGATTGATTCTCCTGTTGCGAAATTTTTAAGCGAAGGCGAAATTCACGAGTTGATTTCTATGTTGGAGCTTAAGGAAAAAGATATAGTATTTATAGTTGCCGATAATGAATCTGCAGTAAATACTGCGCTGAGCGCCTTGAGAATCGAAATAGCAAAAGAAAGAAATTTAATTGACAATGATGTTTATGAATTAGTGTGGATTACAGAATTCCCGTTGTTTGAATACAGTGAAGAAGAAGAAAGATATGTTGCAAAGCATCATCCATTTACATCACCTGTAGATGAGGATATAGATAAATTAGAATCAAGTCCGGGGGAAGTAAGAGCAAAAGCATATGACATCGTAATAAACGGTGATGAGATAGGCGGCGGAAGTATACGTATCACAAACAGAGCATTGCAGAACAGAATGTTCAAAGCACTTGGCTTTACAGAGGAAGAAGCACAAAAGAAGTTCGGTTACTTGCTTGAAGCATTTAAATACGGTGTGCCTCCTCATGGAGGGATTGCATATGGATTAGACCGATTTATGATGTTGTTGACAGGTGCAGACAGCATAAAGGATGTAATTGCATTTCCAAAAACACAGAGCGCTTCCTGCTTGATGACTGAATCGCCCAGCCAAGTATCTGAAAAACAGCTTGATGAGCTGAAAATTTCATTAAATGAGTAAGTTTTTACCCTTAGGAAGGATGATATAATGGATAATATAGGAAGAATAGAAAAAATAGATGGAAACAATGCGGTTATTTCTGTTAAAAGAGTATCATCATGCGGGGACAGCTGCAAAAGCTGCAGCTCTTCATGTAAAGTTAACAGCGTTATTTTCGAAACTGATATTTCAGATGTAGAAGATGAGATTAATGTAGGAGATTATGTAGAGATTAAAGCAGAAAATGAAGTGATGCTTAAGCATATAGCAGTTCTTTACGGGTTACCTTTATTATTGATGCTGGCAACAGTTTTTATTTTTCAAATGATACTTACAGGTCCTAATAAGGATATTATTTCTGCAGTTGCATCATTGTTTTCATTAATAATTTCATTTTATCTCTTGAAGGCTTACGATAAGAGCGAAATGAAAAAGAATGCATTGAAATTTACAATCGGCAAGAAACTGTAAAGGAATGTTATGAATATATTTGAAATGCAATACCAAAATTCCATAAAAAAAGAGGGTCCTCTTGCAGAGCGGATGAGACCTTTAAATTTAAATGAATTTGTTGGGCAAGAGCATATAGTCGGCAACGGGAAAATTTTAAACAGGGCAATTGAAGCTGATAAGCTTACTTCTGCAATTTTTTATGGACCTCCCGGAACCGGCAAGACAACCTTGGCTAAAATTATTGCAAATACAACAAACAACAACTTTACCACCTTAAATGCCGTTACAAGCGGCATTAAGGATATAAAGGAAAAAATAAGTTATGCTATTGATGAGCTTTCAATTTATAATAAGAGAACAATTTTATTTATAGATGAAATTCATCGTTTCAATAAAGCCCAGCAAGACGCCTTGCTTCCCTACGTGGAAAATGGTACAATAATATTGATTGGAGCAACTACGGAAAACCCGTATTTTGAAGTTAATTCCGCTTTGATTTCACGCTCATTGGTATTCGAATTCAAAAGTATTGATATAGAGGATATTAAGATTGTTGTAAGAAGCTCACTATTGGATAAAAGGGGATATGGAAACAGAAAGGTAGAAATTGATGAGGATGCTTTAGCTCATATTGCAGAATATTCAAACGGAGATATAAGAAGCGCTCTTAACGCATTAGAGCTTGGTGTGGAAACAACTGATGAAATTGACGGAATAATAAAAATAAATATAGATATTGCATCTGAATGTATTCAAAGAAAGAAAATTGATTATGACAAAAATGGAGACAACCATTATGACACGATATCTGCATTTATAAAAAGCATGAGAGGTTCAGACCCGGATGCGGCAGTTTATTGGCTTGCTAAAATGATAAAAGCCGGAGAAGACCCGAAGTTTATTGCAAGAAGAATAATAATCTGTGCTTCAGAAGATGTGGGAAATGCAGACCCGAGAGCCTTGGAAGTTGCAGTCAACGCATTTAAGGCGGTTGAAATAATAGGTTTTCCGGAAGGACGGATAACCCTTGCCCAAGCTGCAATTTATATTGCATGTGCGCCAAAGAGCAATTCTGTTATTAATGCAATTGACAAAGCAATGAATGCTGTCGAAAATAGCTCACATGAAGTTCCGGCACATTTAAAGGATAAGCACTACAAAGGTGCTGAAAAGCTTAACAGGGGAATAGAATATAAATATCCCCATGATTATGAAAAGTTTTATGTAAAACAACAATATATGCCTGAAACCATAAAAACTAAATTTTATGAACCAAAGGAATCAGGCTACGAAAGCAAAATTAAAAAATTCTTGGAATATTTGAGACAGTAAGGGGGCATAAAATGTATAAGCTTTTTGGTAAAATTACCGACCCAAATATAGAAAATATAATAAATAATAAAATAAATTTTGATAACTTAAATAAGGAGTTAATGTACGATATCCACGTGGATTTTTATAACCCTGATTTGGAAGAAGATATGTTAAATGCTGATGTTTCTTATGAAATTAAGAAAGAGCATTATTTGTTTATCAAAAAAATAAGAACTATGTTTGAAAACAATCAAATAAAAATAAATGAGTTTTATCTGATGGGTACAATATCAGACCTTATGGAAAATGAAATTAACATTGAATTGTTAAAATCAAAAGGTGATAGTAAGAAAAACGTAATATGGCCATGCAAGGAAATATTCTTGTTTGAAGATCAAAAAAATAAGTTGGATGTATTGCTTTTTAACAATCAAATTTCTGAAGAAGATTATGAATCTAATTTGGAATTTTTGAAAGATGAATTAAATATATATGAAAATGACGAGGAGCATAAATATATAAATTAGCTGCCATGGAACCTTCTTTGCTCATATTAATAAAATATAGCGAGGAGGTATTCTAATGGAAGTTTATATTATTACCTTTTTGCACGGAAATTATGCTGTTGCCGCATTTAACAGACTGCAAGGATATGGAGTTCAAAACATTCAGTTATTGCAAACTCCTTTCAGCATAAAAAATGAGTGTGATTTATGCATAAAGACAAATGATCGTAAAACATTGGATATAGTTTTAAATGAATGCAGGAGCAAATTTCCCGTAAGCAATGTTTACAGCCAAATAAACAAAAATGGTTCTTATGTATATAAATTATTACCATAATGTATCAAAAAGCTCGGCAAAGATGCCGAGTTACTATTATGGTGACCCCAAGATCTTTACAGGTATCATTACTCGAGTGATATTCAGCGGGTCATCCAATTTAACTGAACCATCCAATTCAATATCAAGATAAACTTCTTGAGGATAACCGGAAGCGATAAGTCCATTTTGTTCCATGTAATAGTTTAGAGCATCGTATGCTTTCCACAATTCGTAATAACTACCTCTAAAATCAACAGTTACAGCAGTTGCTTTAGTGAAACGTACAGCTTCAGCAGATAAGTATTCTTTATCAACAGGAATGCAAACTCTGACGGTGAAATCGTCAATTGGAAATTTGCCCTGCAAAAGTCCATAATCATGGTATTCGCAAAATTCCGGCCAAGCTCGGCTTATGGTTACACCTTTGCGTATAAGCTCATCATAAAATTCGCCGATAGAAAAAAGTGCATGAGTTAAATCTTTGGCCTCAATATTCTTGCAGAGGCAAATACGTTCTGGCAGCTCTATTTCATGTACTGTGAGATCACCGGTCTTTGTGTCAAGGATTTTCAGATTCTCAATAGCTTGATTGAGCATATCACGCTGATAAGTTAACTCTTTTATTTTCTTCTCTGTATGCTTTCCGCCTTCTATATAATCTCTAATCTCCAACAATGACAGTCCTGCATCTTTTAGTCCCAAAATTATGCGCAGTCGAATTAGATTTTCACGGCTGTAATAGCGATAATTAGATTCTTTATCGGTGTACTCAGGCTTAATTAATTTCTTTGATTCGTAGAATCTAAGAGTATCAACACTCACACAACAAACAGCGGCAATTTCGCCAATAGAAAATAGTTCCTTTGGTTTTGTCATATTGTATAACCCTCCTTAAATGTTGTCATCAAAGCTTGACTCTAGAGTTAACTTTAGGTGTATAATTATTTTAGCATAAAACTAATGTAAATTCAATTTATTCAAAAAGAATTGGAGGAAAAAATGACAATGTCAAAAATTAAAAAAAGAATATTAGGCACACTGATAATTATGTTTTTGGTGCTTACCTATATGCCATCGGAAGCTCATGCTTATACACCCCCTGACCCTGACCCTTATTCTTACCCTGACACGCTTTATGTGGGAGATACACTTGTATACAACAGCGATGATGACACAGACTGGGAGGTTGAGACCCCATATTACTGGAAAGAGTCGGAAAGTGGTGACAACTCCTATACCCAAACAGAAAGTGCTGACGATTACCTATTCTCTGTGTCCATAGATGGGAAAAGAGAATACTTAACGCTGACACTCAATGGAATTGAAATTTCTAGTTTTTCACATCCCAACAGCTATGACTATGGAATATATTCCAACAAAGCACTCCATATAGTTTTAGAAAACGGCACTACAAACATCATCAATGTCCCTAACAGAACCTCACCTGAAGAAAGCAGCGGAATTTATGTTTCAGGAGCTCTGACGATAGAAGGCAAGGGCTCTTTATCAGTGTCCGGCGGAACTTATGGAATTATGGCATGGGGTTGGGGTGCAGCACTTAAGATAGAAGGCGGTAAGATTAATTCTTCCGGTAATGCATACGGTATTATAGTTGATGGAAATGTCAGAATAAACGGGGGTACGGTGAATGCAACCGGATTAAATGATAGTAGTGATGGTATCGCAGCAACAGGAAATCTTACAATGTACGGTGGCAGCATTACAGCTTCTGGAAACAGAAACGCTGTCGGCGTTAATGGCAGTACGGACGTCTCAATTGATAATTATAAATATAGAACAAATACAATAACTACTAATCCAGAAACAGATTATACTATGTCCCAAGACATTGCTTTCACCAATAGCACTGACTTTAAATACGTTGAAATTTTATCCTGCCCAAGGGTGTGTGTCAGCGGCGACAATATAGGACTTAGCGCTAATTCCAGCTCCGTAGTGGTTTCAGGTGTAGCTGATAGTGGCAATACTTCTTATTGGCTAAATGGAGACGATGGCAAAATCACAAGCACCAGCGCAAGCGCTATCAACTACAATGTAAAATACAACGAAGCCACCAGGACACTGACACTAAAAGACGCAAATATAACAAGCTATTACTCAAACAACAAAATAGGAATTTACGCTTATAAAACCGATTTGAACATTGTTCTTGAGGGTCACAGTGTTATCGGAAATGAAACAGATCTAAATGGCTTAAAGGAAGGAATTTATGTTCATGGAAATTTATCCATATCATCCGATTCAGGCGGAACTCTGACAATTATTGCTCCTTCTTATTCGAGCTACAATGGAATAAGGTTTACTAATGACTTATCAATTAATGGCGCAATTGTTAAAATTAACACGGAAGGTAGAGGAATTGATGCCGAGGCTGGCGGATTTTCCCTTGTCGATGGCGAAGTTTCCATCGTGTCTGGAAAAGATGGCATAAAAATGTCCGGAGACATTGTGGTTACAGGGGGCAACACAAAACTAAATGTTACAGCCGGTGAAAATAGTGAATTTGGAATTATCTCATATGGGAATATATTGATTGATGACGCCGAACTTAACGTAAATAAGTTTGGAAGGTTCGGAGACGCTGTCTTTGCAGGTGATAATATCAGAATTTCCGGAGCTGCAAAGATTAAAGTTGTAGATTGGAGTATATATGATATATGTTGTGGTCTGCACAGCGATTATGGCAGCGTAGTCATAGGCGAAACGGCATATGTAGATATTTGCTCACAAAGTACAGGTGTTTATGCAGGAGATGATGTTCTAATAGGATACGTATGGAACGGCAGCGATTATGTACCTTCCGGCAGTCCGACGGTTAAGGTTAATGAAGCATCCAGCATCGAAGCAATCACACCTGAAAGTGATGATGATTTTACTGCTGGAACTAAGGGTATACATGCTAATGGAAGCATTTCCATCTTCAACGGTCAGGTCACATCAATAGGTAACACAAGTGCAATCAGCTTAGGTGAAGATACCTCACTATCGCTGCCTTCGTCCTACAAATACAAATCTAATACCCAGGTGAGCGAACCAGATACAGACTATAAATTCGAGGATTATGTATATTCAACTGAACATAAATATCTTCAAATATTAAGCTCATATGCCATAACAAAAGCAGATGTTGAAAACGGTAGTTTTACTGTTTCAGTTGACAGCGCAGATACTGAAATAGCATCTGCCGGCGATATTGTTACTCTTTCGGCTTTTCCTGACAGCGACTATAAGTTTTCTTCATGGAACGTATATAAGACTGGTGACAACAGCACGAGGACTAACGTAAGAGATAATTCATTCACTATGCCCGCATATCCTGTGACGGTAGAAATTTCTTTTGCCAAAATTATATCTTCTAGCAGCAACAAACCTTCACGCACAATAACTGTCACTGAGACGAGCAGTGGACTTTTCAGTGATTCTGGAAGAAAGATAATGGCTGAGGCAAACATGATTAGTGCATTTTCAAGTTCAGTGGAGGTAAAGGTCACTGACACAAATGAAAGTTCTGATAGCTTCATGCTTGGAATTGGTGACACTGCTTATCCTTTTGATATTTCATTGTATATTAAAGGAACAAACACCAAAACAAAACCTAATGATGGATACGCTGTGACTATTTATCTTCCTGTTCCGGATAACTTGATAGATGTTAAAAATAATATTTCTGTAGCACACAAATCTAATGATAATAGAGTTAAAATGCTTGATTCTGAGCTAAAGCAAATTGATGGAGCCTGGTATATAGTTTTTAAAGCAACTGAGTTTTCGCCTTATGCTTTGGTAGTGCGCAGCACAGGTAATTATTTAGAAACAGCGGGTGTGCCATACTACATTGGTTCAAGCGGAAAAGAAATTTTCATTGGTTTTGCAGCAAATGAAAAGTACATAGCACCTTCCGGCGCTTATGTATTGTTTAAAGAAAACAAAAAGAGTTACTCAGACATCAACTCACATTGGGCAATAAACTACATTGATTTTGTAACAGAACGCGAAATATTTCTTGGTACAGATAATGGTGTTTTTTCGCCGGATTTAGTTATGACACGCGCTATGTTTACAACGGTCATTGGTCGTCTTTACGAACGCAGCTTTGGTGAAATAAAAGTTTATCAAGAGCATGTTTTTAAAGATTGTGACTATGATGGATACTACGGAAGATATACTGACTGGGCTTCAGAAAATAACATAATCAGCGGTTATGGGAATGGGCTTTTCAAACCGGATGATCCGGTTACCCGCGAACAGATGGCAGCTATTATTTACCGTTTTGCAGGTTTCTTAGGCTTAGCAAACGACGATAATTATGCTAAGCTCAACTACAATGACTCTGCTTTCATTTCAAGATGGGCAGTAGATGCGACTCGGTATTGCCAGTACAATGACTTAATCAAAGGTCGTGACAATGGAAACTTTGTACCGGATGGTAATGCAAATAGAGCTGAGGTATCAGCTATTATAGAAAGATTTATTAATAATACTTTAAAATGATTGAATAAAAAATGCGGATGTTTATATAAATACGGGAAAATAATAAATATTTTTATTATTTTCCCCAGACTGCTGACAAAGTCAGCTCAAAAATTACAAAAGCTTAACATTAAAACCGTTGGAAAACAAACGGTTTTTCTATATTCTTGAGTAAGGAGGAACGGAAAAGATATTAGGATAGATAGATAAATTTAAATTTATAGAAATATTTCATTATTGAGAAATCCTATAATTGCAGGTGTTTTTTTATAGACTTGATTTCATAGAGAAGTTTGGCACCGGCATAATGCGAATAAATGAAGAATATACTGACAGCATAGTTAAACCGGGTTATGAAATCAGTGATAATTATATAAGGATAATTTTACCTGTTATTGATGTAGAGGGGAATAATTTATCTGAAGATGAGAGTGTAGTATTAGAAATATTTAGAGACGAGATAGAAATTTCAAGAGCAGAGTTAGATGAGAAAACAAAATTTAACAAAACAAAATCTCTTAGAATTTTAAACTCTCTCATAGATAAAAATATAGTAAAAAAGGAAGGCAGCGGCCCGGGTGTTACTTATAGATTAAAGTAATAAAATACGATAAGAGGCTGAATTCAGCCTTTTTTTATTATTTCTATAATTGGCATCTTTTTTTATTAAAGATGCTCCCGCCGGAAAGGCCTCATAAATATTTTATTACCACCTATTTATAAAAGCATGATATAATACGGGAGAATAGCATATTGAAGGAGACAAAATGGAAAATAAACAGACATTGTGGACAAAAGATTTAATATTAATTACTATTGTAAACCTTTTTATGTTTTTAAGTTTTCAAATGATAATCGCAACACTTCCTTTGCATGTGGAAGATATCGGAGGAACGGAAAAAATTTTAGGCTGGATTACAGGATTGGCTACTATTTCTGCCGTTTTAATCAGACCGGTTACAGGAATGGCTCTTGACAAAGCAAGCAGAAAAATAGTTTTTTTGACAGGACTTATAATTCTTTTAGTATCTACTTATTTTCTCGGTGTTTTTAATTATATATGGTTAATATTAATTATTCGATTTATTAACGGAATCGGATGGGGAATAGGAACTACCACGGCTATGACTGTTGCTGCTGAAACAATACCAATTAAAAGATTTGGGGAGGGAATAGGGCTTTTTAACCTTTCCAACGGACTTGGAATGGCATTTGGACCATTAATAGGTATAAGTATTTTGAATGCTCAAAGTTTTAGTAATGTTGCTTTGCCGGCCGGTATGTTAGTATTGGCAGCCCTTGTGTTTTCACTGTTTATAAAGTATAAGCCGGTAGATAAGACTGTAAAAGCCCATATAAGAAAGGGTAAGTTACCGTCTGTTGAAAAGAGCTCATTAGGTCCGGCATTAATAATTGGACTGATTACCATTACATACGGTGCAATAATTGCATTTATCCCTATATACGGCATTGAGCGGGGAGTTGAAAATATAGGCCTGTATTTTACAATATACGCATTGTTTTTAATGTTTATAAGACCCTTAGCAGGAAAGATGATAGATAATAAGGGTTTTGATATTTTTGTATATTCAGGGGTTATAACATTGATTTTATCAATGATTGTATTAAGCCAATCACAAAATATTATTATTTTTGCAGTAAGTGCTGCTCTTTATGGAATAGGATTCGGACTTTTAGAAACAAGTCTTTTAACTATGGCTGTTGCCCATGCTCCGGAAGGAAAAATCGGAAGTGTAAATGCTGTTTTTTTTACCTTCTTTGATGGAGGAATAGGGTTCGGTTCAATAATAGCAGGTATTATAGCTTCAGTTACAAGTTATAGCAGAATGTATCTGATACTGATAATTCCTTTGATTATTGCCGGTATACTATATAAATTTATAAAAAAATAGCAAGAAAGTAAAACATGCGGAATATTAATCAAAGGTCTCAAAGGGGATTCGAACAGAATAATTACTAAACCAGAATAAATATAGTGCTATTATTTATAGGAATGTGGAAAATAATAAATATTTTTATTATTTTTCTTTTTTTTAATGTTGACAAATTTAGTAGGGTATTCTATAATTAATTATACCCTACTGAAATAGTAGGGATTGTATGAAAGGAGAACGGAAATGATTTTATCCACAAAGGGAAGATATGGACTGAAAGCAGCATTTGAGCTTTCAAAAAATTATGGATTAGGACCGGTTTCTCTTAAAAAAATATCGGAAAAATATGGAATATCAGAAAGCTATTTGGAACAGCTGTTTGCCAAATTAAAAAAGGGCGGCTATATTGATACTGTTAGAGGTCCCCAGGGAGGATATCTTCTTGCAAAGAAGCCTGAGGAAATAACAGTGGGTATGATACTTAGAACACTTGAGGGAGGAATAACAACTTCGGACTGTGTAAATAAAGAAGTTTGTTCCAGAGAATCAGTATGTGCTACAAGAGTAATTTTTGAGAAAATTGAAAAAAGTATAAATGATGTGATTGACAATATAACTTTGGCTGATATGTATGAGGAGCAAAAAAACATTTTAACGGAGGAAAAAAATGAATAAGAAGCTATATCTTGACAATGCTGCAACAACAAGGGTGAAAAAAGAAGTAATAAATGAAATGAGTCAATATTTTGATGAATTGTATGGAAATCCATCAAGTCAATTATATGAGTTAGGCAGAAAATCAAAAGAAGCCATTGAAAAAGCCAGAAAGACTTTGGCGGACTTTTTAAATGCAGAAGAAAAGGAAATATATTTTACGGCAAGCGGTACCGAGTCTGATAACTGGGCTTTAAAGGGAGTTGCTTTTGCAAATTTCAATAAAGGAAAGAACCATATAATTACAACAAAAATTGAGCATCATGCTATACTTCATACTTGTGAGTACTTGGAAAAGTTCGGAATAGAAACAACGTATCTTGATGTTGACAGATACGGACTCATTGATTTAGAGCAGCTGAAAGAGTCAATAAGACCTGAAACAATGCTTATATCGGTAATGTTTGCAAACAATGAAATAGGTACAATACAGCCAATCGAAGAAATAGGAGAAATCGCCAAGGAGCATGGAATACTGTTTCACGTAGATGCTGTTCAAGCTTTGGGAAGTGTCAAAATAGACGTTAATAAGCAGCATATAGATTTATTGTCCATGTCTGCTCATAAAATAGGCGGACCAAAGGGAATAGGTGGTATGTTTATAAGAAAAGGAACACGGATTGACAATTTTGTTCACGGGGGCGGTCAAGAAAGAGGCAGAAGAGCAGGCACAGAAGGAGTGCAAAATATTGTTGGTTTCGGGAAGGCTGTTGAAATTGCCTCGCAGAATTTTGAGCATCATGTAGAAAGACTTACAGTTCTAAGAAACAGACTTATTGAAGGAATTAAGAAAAATATTCCCGATGTGGTGCTTAACGGGCATCCAACCAGGAGACTTCCCAATAATGTGAACTTTTCATATAAATTTGTGGAAGGAGAATCCATATTATTGTTGCTTGATATGGAAGGAATATCGGCTTCAAGCGGCTCTGCCTGCACTTCAGGCTCCTTGGATCCTTCACATGTTTTGTTGGCAACGGGACTTGACCACGGGACAGCCCACGGCTCAATTCGTTTTACAATAAGCGAGGAAATAACGGAAGAAGACATTGAGCTTACTGTTGAAACAATGAAAAAAATAATTAATAAATTAAGAGCAATGTCACCGATTAAAAACGATGACGAGCTTCATAAAAACTAAGGCGACGGAGGAAGATTATGTATACGGAGATAGTAATGGACCATTTCAGAAACCCGAGAAATGTAGGCAATATGGAAAACCCCGATGGTGTAGGACAGGTAGGAAACCCTAAATGCGGGGATATAATGAAAATATATTTGAAAATAAATAAAGATGAAATAATTGAAGATGTAAAATTTGAAACATTCGGCTGCGGCTCAGCAATTGCTTCTTCAAGTATTGCTACAGAGATGATTAAAGGAAAAAGCATTCATGAAGCGGTTGAACTTTCAAACAAAGCAGTTGTAGAAGCTTTAGGAGGTCTTCCTCCCGTTAAAATTCACTGCTCCGTACTTGCAGAGCAAGCTGTCAAATCAGCACTTTATGATTACGCACAAAAAGCAAACAAGGTAATTAAGGGTTTGGAAAATTATAAACCTGAAGATGATGAAATCCACTGTGAACATTAAG
>ENA-UOOH01002669-UOOH01002669.1-fermentation-metagenome-genome-assembly--contig:-NODE-2669-length-14926-cov-7.073768_pt1 | contig 14926 bp, 13 predicted proteins | sample MGYA00245778_ERZ724025 | MGnify/ENA primary metagenome ERZ724025 (study PRJEB28704, sample SAMN03018313) | fermentation metagenome | biome: anthropogenic terrestrial biome; feature: soil; material... | reverse complement strand
AGTATCAGTGACAAGATAAGAAAATTATTCTTTACCGGGGAAGAAATACTGCTCTCCACCAGTTCCGGCAGCGGGCTGATGGAAGGGGCCATACGTTCCTGCACCCTTAAAAGAGCCGCCGTATTTTCCGTAGGAGCATTTGGCAACCGCTGGTTTGAAATGGCTCGGAACAATAATGTCCCGGCTGATTTATTCGAAGTAGAATGGGGAACAGCTACCACCCCGGAGCAGGTCGATGAAGTGCTGGCCAGCGGAAAATATGATTTGATTACCATAACCCATAATGAGACTTCTACCGGTTTGATGAATCCGGTGGAAGCCATCGCGGATGTGGTGAAAAAGTACCCGGATGTGGTATATTGCCTGGATACAGTTAGTTCCATGGGCGGGACCAGGATTGAAGTTGACCAATTGGGAGTAGATATATGCATTACCTCCACTCAAAAAGCCCTGGGGCTTCCTCCGGGAATGTCCATCTGTTCCTTCTCTGAAAAGGCGATTGCAAGAGCTAAACAGGTACCTTTCCGGGGAATGTATCTGGACCTGCTGGCCCTGTATAATTATATTCAGAAAAAGGATTATCAGTATCCTTCGACCCCATCCCTGTCCCACATGTTTGCTCTGGATTACCAGTTGGACAGAATCATGGTAGAGGGCATTGAAAACCGTTTCCAGAGGCATCAGGAAATGGCGGAGTACGTTCGTGACTGGGGCAGAAAGAATTTCGAGCTGTTTGCCGATGAAAGATACCTGTCCAATACTCTGACTAACATGAAAAATAGCCGGGAAATTGATGTGGCGGCTTTGAACCAAGAACTGGGCCGGCGCGGTTTTCAAATATCCAACGGTTATGGCAAGCTGAAGGACAAGACTTTCCGTATTGCCCATATGGCGGATTGCACCATGGGTGAACTGAAAGAATTAATCGGTAATATTGATGATATTTTAAAACTATAGAACTTTATCAAATGCACATACCAGGGAGTCGAACTTAACGGCAAGTGTCTTGGTATAACAGGGTTTGACCGCATTGGTCGGGAGTAGCCCGTCGGGCTGATGCATTGGGTATGAAAATAATATATACTGATATCAAGCCTATGAACGATGAGACTTGTGAATACGTCGAACTTCATGAGCGGTTAAAAAGAGCGGATTTCGTATCACTGCATTGTCCCTATGATCCGGAGCAGGGTACCTTAATTGGTGCCGGTGAACTGAACATGATGAAACGCATATCGATGAGGAAGTTTAAGTATAATCACTGAATTTTCCCGTTTGAACAAACTGGGGGCATAGCAGTCGGAATTCAACAGGAGGAGTTAGAGAATGGCAATAGTAAGACCCTTTCGTGCCTTAAGACCACGACCGGAACTGGCGGCACAAGTAGCAGCATTACCGTATGATGTTATGAATAGTGATGAAGCCAGAGAGATGGTTAAGGGCAACCCTTATTCGTTCCTGCATGTGGACAAGGCGGAGATTGATTTGGACCCGGGCCTTGATTTATATGATGAAAAGGTGTATCTGAAAGCCGGGGAAAATCTGCAGAAGATGGCAGAAGACCAGGTGCTCGTGGAAGACACCCAACCCTGTTTTTATATTTACCGTCAGGTCATGAACGGAAGGGAACAAACCGGGCTGGTAGCCTGCGCCTCCATTGATGATTATCTTAATAACATTATTAAGAAACATGAAAATACCAGAGCGGACAAGGAAGCAGACCGGATAAAGCATGTTGATTATTGTGATGCCAATACCGGTCCCATATTTTTGACCTACCGGGCACAGCCCGAGATTGCTGCGGTTATAAAAAAATGGACGGAGCACAAAAAACCGATTTATGATATTTGTTCCGATGACGGTATCAGTCATATCATATGGCTGATAGACGACAGGGCCGTCAATGCCCGTTTACAGGAACTTTTCCAGGCGGTTAAATACCTGTATATTGCGGACGGACATCACCGCTGCGCATCAGCCGTGCGGGTAGGTCAGATGCGCCGCCAGGAACATCCTGCCTATAGCGGTCAGGAAGAATTCAACTATTTCCTGGCGGTAATCTTCCCGGACAATGAGCTCCATATTATGGATTACAACCGGGTGGTCAAAGACCTGAACGGACTCAGCGAGACTGCTTTTCTGGACGCCGTAGGCCGGAAATTCGATATTACACCCTGTTCAGATCGGGGGCCTTACCGGCCTGAATGTAAACACCGGATCGGGATGTATCTTCAAGGACGGTGGTATACGCTTAAGGTGCGGGAAGGCAGCTTTCCGGCTGATGACCCGGTAGAACGCCTGGATGTCTCAATTCTGCAAAACCAGCTGCTGCGGCCCATACTTGGTATTGACGACCCCAGAACGGACAAGAGAATCGATTTCATAGGAGGAATCCGGGGTTTGCAGGAACTGGAGAGGAGAGTGGAAGCAGGAATGGCAGTTGCTTTCTCCATGTATCCGACCGAAATTGAAGACCTCATGGATATTGCTGATGCCGGTAAGGTAATGCCACCCAAATCGACCTGGTTCGAACCCAAGTTAAGAAGCGGATTATTTATACACAAGCTATCTTAATATGAAAATTCAACACAGAAGGACACAGATTAATTATGATTAACACAGATCCTAATAAGACAACCATATAAACCGTAGTCCGGTCTACAGGGCGTAGCCCTTCAGGCCGGTAAAAAATATAACATGGGAAAAACCCGGCCCTGAAGCCCGCTCCTGACGTCGGGGCTGTAGGGCCTGCTACGGATATGAGATATACTCAGTTTTCATAAGTGGCTGTGTCCTCGGGGCATGGACGGTTAATTAAACAATAAAGGGCATCTTCAGTCATGAAGATGCCCTTTGAACGTCAAAAAAGCCCAATAGCTGCATTATTAAGGAAAGTCCATTCAATCTCCGTACTCATGTACGCTTCAATCACGGTCTTTCCTCAATGCCTTGCTCTTGGACTTTTTTGCTTGCTCTGGGATATGGATTTTAAAAGGCATCTTCAGTATGAAGATGCCTTTTATTCTTCGACGAACTCAGCCTTTACCACCGGAGCAAAGACCATCTGGGCAACTTTTTGCCCGGGAATAATGCGAATCGGCTTATTGGTTATGTTCAGAAGCAGGATTTTAATCTCTTCCGTGTGATCGCCATCAAGCGTAGCAGGTGAATTCGCCACCACAATACCTTTGTTGGCCATACCGGCACGGCTCCTTATTTGAGCCTCATAACCGGCTGGAATAAGCATAGCAAAACCAGTAGGCAGACTTTTAACTTCATTAGGATACAATACGACGTTGTCCAATATCGCGACACTAACATCACAACCAGCTGCATTCCTTGTATCATATTCCGGTAGTTTGGCCCAAGGTACGAGTTTCCCGAATTTTACTGCAATCTTCTCCATATCTCTTGCCTCCCTAATAATAAATAGTTATAGACCTAAATCACGCTGAAATTTTTCCGGAATCATTACCTGCCCGGCAGATATAAACTATATTTTAATGATATCAATAATTAAATAAATAAACCATTCAAATATAAATCTCTGCATTCTAAGCTTTGACATATATATTATATAGATGCATAATAGTTGCATAATAATAGTAAAAAATGGAAAATGAGTTAATTTTATTATATAGGCTTGATAAACCGGTATCTATAATAAAGATAGGGGGTGTTTTTTATTAAGGTACGGGAGATTATGAGCTGCGATCTATTAACCTTAAGGCCTGACCAGACCGTAGGTGAGGTCGTAACTATTTTTATGGAAAATAAGATAGATGGTGCTCCGGTCCTGGATGATGATTCCAAACTAATCGGGCTTTTTACCAAAAGCCATATTTATCGAGCCATAAATCGCAAGATGGATCTAAACACCAAAGTCGAAGATTTAATGACCCGTGAAATCTTAACCGGACATCCTGATGATGAGTTTGGAGAAGTAGTAAATCCAACTGTGCCGCGGATGCCTGTGGTGGACGAGAGTGGCACGGTGGTAGGAATGATTACCCGTGGTGATATTGCCAAAGCTTTCTTTAACTCTTATCGCACTATATCTCATGAATATGATACGATTATTAATTCCACTCACAATATGATCATTTCAGTTGATGAAAATGGCATGATCAAGGTCTGCAATTTATCTATGGCCAGGTTCCTGGGCGTAAATGGCATGGATATGATCGGGAAGAATATACTGGAAGTGCTCCCCAACAGTAATCTGGTGAATGTGGTTAAAACCGGAAAAGAAGAACCGTTAAAACAAATAGAGCTAAATGGCCATTTCTTGATTTCCAACCGTTCTCCCATCGTAAAGGACGGCAAGATTATAGGCGCGGTAGCAGTTCTGCAGGATATATCCGACCTGGATAAAATGTCGCAGGAATTGAATTATGTTAAGGAATTAAACAAAGAACTGGACGCTATAGTTGAATCATCTTATGATGGGTTATTCATAACTGACGGCAATGGCATTACGCTTCGCTACAACAAGGCATTTGAGCAGCTGACCCTGATCGATACCAATGAATACCGGGGAAAAAGCGTGGAGGAAATTAAAAGAAATGGCATAATTTCTGATCCGGTTACATTGCATGTTTTAGAGCAGAAGAAATCCATTACTGTCATGCAGGAAAGCCAAAGCGGCAAACTCACTTTAACTACGGGGAATCCGGTATTTGATGCCAACGGTAAGATAATCCGGGTCGTGTGTAATGTCAGAGACATAACTGAATTGAATTTATTAAAGCAGGAACTTGAAAAAGAGCAAGGCTTAAGTCAGCATTATGAAACCCAGCTTAAGGCCCTGAAACTAAAGTATACGGGCAGTGAGAAGATGGTAGTAACTTCTACCCGGATGCGAAACTTGATCGACATGGTGATAAGACTGGCCACAGTTGATTCCACCGTACTCATAACCGGTGAATCGGGTACCGGCAAGGAGTTGATTGCCGAGACTATTCATTCCAACAGCGCACGTAAAGATAAGCCTTTAATTAAAGTAAACTGCGGGGCCATTCCCGAAAATCTATTGGAGTCGGAATTATTCGGTTATGAGGGCGGTGCTTTTACCGGGGCGAAAAAGGAAGGCAAACCGGGAGTGATTGCACTGGCAGCCGGAGGCACCCTGTTCCTGGATGAGATTGGGGAAATACCGTTCAATTTACAGGTGAAATTATTGCGTTTCCTGCAGAGTAAAGAATTTACCAGGGTCGGCGGAGAGAGCAGCATTACCGTTGATGTTCGCATTGTAACGGCTACCAACCGGCACCTGCTGGAAATGGTTCAGCAGAAACAATTCCGGGAGGACCTCTATTACAGATTAAATGTAGTACCGGTGCAGGTACCTTCGTTAAGGGAAAGAAAGGAAGATATACCTGCCCTGGTAGCACATTTCCTGCAGGTGTTTAATCGCAAATATAATATGAATAAGAAAATCTCTCCCGGTGTAGTCGATAGCTTGATGCGATACGATTGGCCCGGTAATGTCCGGGAGTTGGAAAATTTAATCGAGCGACTGGTTGTTATTACGATTAAAGATATTATAACCACTGAAGACCTCCCTTCGCATCTGTGCGATAGTACCGATCTGAATTCCCCGTATGTTATGGTTTCAGGTATAGTTCCTCTGCGGGAGGCGGTGGAAAGCGTGGAAAAACAACTGCTGGAGAAAGCCTATGCCAAATATAGGACTACCCGCCAGATGGCCCAAGAATTAAAAGTAGATGCGTCAACGGTAGTTAGAAAAGCCGCCAAATATAAGATTTCGCCCAATAATAAAAATCAGGGCTTTTGCGCCATACAAATATTGCAGGATAACAACAGCTAATTCAGATCTGCAACACCATAATAAAATAAAAGTTTTGGCAGATTGCAACGAATTAAGTCAAATTTAAAGGAATAGCGGACCGGCTATTTCTTTTTTTTATGAAAAGAATCAAAAAATGGGCGGGCTTTATACCTAAATAACTCGAAATATACGTGATTTTACCTGATTTATTGCCGAAATGCAGTAAAGCCAAGAATCAGAAGCTGTTGCAGGAACTCAACAAATGATCAGGTTTTATATCCTTGCATACACCACGCCAAACCTCATTATATCAGCCTTCCGGAAAGAACCGATAAGTATTGGCACATATGTTGCTAATTATAAAATGGAGAGCTTTTATTTTTCAGCATTTCTGGGGATTAAGAGTAAAAGGGAGGTGATAGGTTTGGTAATGGAAACCACTGCTACTAACGATAAACGTGGTCTGCTAATGGTTATTACGGGCAACGGCAAAGGCAAGACCACTTCTGCCATTGGTCAGGCTTTACGGGCTATTGGGCAGGGATACCAGGTCTGTATGATTCAATTCATGAAAGGCAGGAAGTATGGCGAGATTATTGCGTGTGAAAAATACCTTCCCAATATTTCGATTTATCAGTTTGGGCTTGACAGTTTTGTAATGAGGGAGAATTCTGCCCGGGTAGATATCGACCAGGCCTTGCAAGGCTTTGAAAAGGCCAGAGAAATTATCCACAGCAACAACTATGACATGATTATTCTTGATGAAATAAATGTGGCGGTAGATTTTGGACTCATTTCGGAGGAGGCACTCCTGGATTTAGTGAAGAATAAACCCCCGAATTTGGATTTAATATTGACCGGTCGTTATGCTTCACCCGGATTAATGGAAATAGCCGATTTAGTCAGTGAAGTGACCGAGATAAAACACCATTACAATGCAGGCATTAAAGATAGAGCCGGCATTGAATATTAACTACGGATTGCCCTGGAAAAGAAGGAGGGAATGTTATTGTTTACCAAAGAACTATTGGATAAATCAAGCCTCTTGAGGAAGAATTGGGAAGATGAGGTCAAGCGGATCGTTGAGAAAAAGGCTGATCAAAAGGAGCGCTGGAGTACGGTTTCGGATTTGGAAATAAAGCGAATTTACGGGCCGGAAGATATCAAGGATATGGATTTCGAAAAAGATATCGGCTATCCCGGTCAATTTCCCTATCTCCGTGGAAATCAGGCTACCGGGTATCGCGGGAAGTACTGGACCTTTCGAATGTTTTCGGGAATGGGCACTGCGGTGGAAACCAACAAGCGCTGGCACTATCTCTTAACTACCGGACAAACCGGTTTAAGTACGGCTTTTGATTTTCCGACTCTTATGGGCTATGATACTGATTCACCCAAAGCCAAAGGCGAGTGCGGAAAATGCGGTGTAGCCATAGACACCATTGATGACTTCCGGGATCTTATTAAAGGAGTACCGCTCGATAAAATAACCACCTCCATGACCATTAATCCTCCTGCCACCGCCTTATGGGCCATGTACTGCGCCTCTGCGCAGGATCAGGGGATTCCTCTTACCGCCATCGGCGGGACGATACAGAACGATATGTTAAAGGAATTTATTGCCCAGAAAACTTTAATGTGTCCGCCCGAGCCATCGGTAAAACTAATCAGTGATACGATTGAATTCGGCACCAAATATGTTCCCCAATGGAATACCATCAGCATAAGCGGATATCACATCAGAGAAGCCGGAGCAACGGCGGTCCAGGAACTGGCCTTTACCCTGCGAGATGGTATGGAATACGTTGAGGATGCTATCAGACGCAAAGGCTTGCAGGTAGATCAATTTGCTCCCAGATTATCTTTCTTCTTTAATTCCCACATTGATTTCTTTGAGGAAATTGCCAAATTAAGAGCGGCCCGCAGAATATGGGCCAAGGCCATGCGTGATCGTTATAATTCCCAGGATCCCCGCTCCTGGTGGATGCGGTTCCACACCCAGACCGCCGGTTGCTCACTTACGGCGCAACAACCATATAATAATGTGGTCAGGACTGCGGTTGAAGCCCTGGCGGCAGTTCTCGGAGGAACCCAGTCCCTGCATACCAATTCCCTGGATGAGGTTTTATGCCTGCCTTCCGACCATGCGGTTCAAATCGCCTTAAGGACTCAACAGTTGATTGCCGAGGAAACCGGGGTCTGCAATACTATTGATCCTCTGGCCGGTTCCTATTTTGTCGAAGCGCTGACCAATGAAATGGAAGAAAAGGCCTGGGAATACATTCATAAAATTGATGATATGGGCGGAATGGTTGCGGCTATAGATAAAGGTTTCCCGCAAATGGAAATTTCGGATGCGGCTTACCGCTTCCAGCAGCAAATAGACGCTCAGGAGAAAATTATGATCGGTGTAAACAAGTATGTGGAAGAGGATGAACAAATCGATATTCCGTTCCTGGAAATAGATGATTCGGTCGAAACGGAACAGCTGAAACGTCTGGCCGCGGTAAAAAGGAAACGCGACGGACGCAGAGTGGCCGAATGTCTTAACGCCATTCGCAATGCCTGCAAAAAAGGTGACAATGTTATGCCATATTGTATCGAAGCGGTTAAAAGTTATGCTACGGTTCAGGAGATTTGCGACGTTTACAGAGAAGTTTATGGGGAATACCGTGATCCCGGCATATATTAATTCAAATAGTTGAAGGAGGTAACATAATGGCAGATAGAAAGATTCGTATACTCCTGGCTAAACCCGGATTGGATGGTCATGATCGCGGAGCCAGGGTTTTAGCCAGATGTTTCCGTGATGCGGGCTTTGAAGTTATATATACCGGATGCCATCAAACTCCCGAACAAATAGCGGCGGTGGCACTGCAGGAAGATGTCGATGTGGTGGGTTTAAGCTGCCTGTCCGGCGCCCATAATTATCTGTTTCCGCAGGTCGCTAAACTATTAAAGGATGAAGGTGCGGATGATATAATCGTTATCGGGGGAGGCATCATCCCGGAAAAAGATATGGAGGGCCTCTATCAGGCAGGCCTTAAAGCCATTTTCACTCCGGGTGCGACGCTTGATTCGCTGGTGGAATGGATAAACAATAATGTAACTCCGAAAGGGTGAGCATTATGAAAGAATTGGGCCAAAAGGTTTTAGCAGGAGATATACGAGCAGCATCCCGGTTGATAAGAAATCTGGAAGATCAAATACCCAATACGCATATTGCCATGCAAGAAATATTTCATAAAACCGGCAATTCCCATGTGGTGGGAATTACCGGAGCTCCCGGGGCCGGCAAGAGCACACTTACGGATGAACTCATCAGTGCCTATCGGAAAAAAGAAAATACGGTAGGAGTACTGGCGGTTGATCCGACCAGTCCTTTTACCGGAGGGGCGCTGCTGGGCGACAGAATCAGGATGTTGCGCCACGCGGAGGATAAGGGAGTATTCGTCAGAAGCATGGCTACCAGAGGTGCTATGGGGGGGATATCCAAGGCGGTGGGAGAGGGAATCCATGTAATGGATGTCCTGGGCAAAGATAAAATAATAGTAGAAACCGTGGGGGTCGGACAGCAGGAGGTTGAGATCATTAATCATGCCCATACGGTCATTGTGGTTTTAGTGCCTGGCATGGGCGATGAGATACAAGCGCTGAAGGCCGGTTTAATGGAAATAGCAGATATATTCGTTATCAACAAGGCCGATCGGGAAGGCGCCGGTAAACTATACAAAGAAACCTTAAACATGGTCAATATGGCCAAAGACACCCATTCCGGCTCGGGCGGATGGAAAATACCGGTGTTAATGGTGGAAACCGTACTGGAACCGATTAAGTTCGCCGAGAGTGTTGAAGTATTAAGCGATAAGATAGACGAACATTATCACTACCTGATCGATAATAAGCTTTTATCCGAACGGATGCGGCGCAAAACAACTGCTGAGCTCAATGAAGCACTATGGGCAACCATACTGCAGCCGATCTTGAATGACCTTAATGCCGCGGGTGAAATGAATAAGATGATCGATCAGTTGTTAGCCAAGGAAACTAATCCCTATAGTCTGGCCGCCGAGGTGGCCCGCAGATATATGAAATAGAGGGCCGGCCTCAATAACTGGAGGGAGGGGGAGAGAGGTATGGATAATAATCCATGCTCGGTACCGGAAGAAGAAATGAAAGAAAAGGTACGCCAGCTGGCCAAAAACAACTTTCGTCAGGGGCTAAACTGTGCTGAATCAGTCTATTTGGCCTTAGTAGATGCAGGTGTTATAGAATTAGCCCGCGAAACAGTAGCATTGGCTACCGCTTTTGGCGGGGGCATTGGTCTTAGCGGTGAAATTTGCGGAGCTCTGGTCGGTGCCACTATGGGTGTAAGCTCCGTACATGGACGTAAAAACCCCTGGGATGGAAGCTCGGAGGAGATTATTGATCAGCTGTATGGCAACCCTGGCCGTTATCGTTTTTTCAACCAAATTCCTTATAAATTTAAAGCAAAATACGGTACCATTCAGTGCAAAGAACTTAACCGGGATTTTCCGCAGTGGTTCGATAAAGAACGATTTCGCCGGTGTATGAGTATTGTACTGGATGCGGCTGATATGGCGGTTGAGTTTATTTATCAGGGAAAGCGGGAAGGTTACACTCAGACGTTTGGCCAAAACATGGCGGGTAAAGTATAAGATTGGTAAAGGGGAAGAACTGCTTTGAAACAACCATTGCTTATGCATATTAATAATTCCGTATTTTTACGTGACAACGTACTGGTTATGATTGACCGGCGCTTGCTTCCGGGGCAAACCATTGAGGTGGCCGCTCATAATTATGAAGAAGTTGCAGAAGCTATCGAAAATATGGTAGTCCAGGGGCGGGAGACATTGCCATTACGGCCGGATATGGTATTGGCTTTTACCAGCCGATAATTAATCCATGGGAAAGGAATAAGTATGAGGAGGTATCTTAAATGGCTATAATAAAAGATTCGGTTCTTATCCCTCTCGATCGTCAATTATTTATTCCCAAAGAGGGTAATATGACAATGGATAATATAATTATTGAAACAGACGGTGAATACCGGTTGTTTGAGAAAGATAATTACATTATAGTTAAAAATGATGATTGCTGCCGGAGCATTAAAGTAACTATAAGGACTAAAGATTAATCAATATAAAAATTCAAAACCGTAGGCCGGCCTATGCCCTACGGGTACAACTGATGTTCCTTTGCGACTATTAAGGACGCAGGGTGGTAACCCTTCACCCATAGGGCACAACTGATGTTCGCATTCGCTCACTATTAATGACGCAGGCCGGTGCAGAGAATAACACGTAAAAATAAAAATATATTTTAAGCACTGCAGGGCCCTTGCCAAGAGGCAATGGGCCATGGAACCAGGTGAGAATCCTGGACGGTCGCGCCACTGTGAACGGTATGCATGTTTCCAATACCACTGGGTTTAAGACCTGGGAAGGCGGAAACAGGTTAAAAGCCGTGAGTCAGGAAACCTAACTGTAAGTGCGGCACCTGATGCCTTCGCATGAAAGGGAGAGTGCTTGTAACAAGGGGATACACAAGACGCTTCCAGATTCTAACGAATATGGAGGCGTCTTTGATTGCAGGCTGCCGGCGGCAAAACCAATTTTCGGCCGAAATAATCAGACCGTCATTACAATAGAAGGAAATGATCTTATGTTTACCTATCGTGAAAAAGACAACTTAATCTACAAACTGCATCCCCTCACGATGGTAACCTTTATTGCCGTAGTTTTTGTATTAAGCCTGCTCTTGTCCAATCCCGTGTATCTGCTGGGATTATTGGCAGCGGTCGGCATTGTTATTGCTGCGGCTGATGTCCTGGAGAAATGGAAGGTTTATTTGAAATACAGCCTGTTCCTGATCGTACTTATTATGATAATAAATGCGCTCGTGGTTCAATTGGGACAGACCGTCCTGTATAAAACAGCCCCGCTTCCTTTAACAGGAGAGATAACTATAACCCTGGAAGCTTTAGCCTTTGGGGCCGGCATGGGTATTCGCCTGTTGATTATCATAAGTGTTTTTTGCCTCTACACCTATGCGGTTCATCCCGACAAGGTACTGAAGATGTTCAGTAAAGGGGGAAATAAATCTGTCCTGGTGATAATACTTTCTACCCGCTTATTTCCGTTATTAATGAAGGATTATGCCAGAATAACTGAAGTACAGCGCTGCCGCGGGGTTAAATTAGATACCGGCGGATGGTGGAACCGGATCAGAAACTATCTGCCGGTAATCAGCGTACTTTTGTTGTCGTCTCTGGAACGGGCGCTTAAGTTAGCCGAATCGATGTATGCCAGAGGCTATGGCAGCGGTAATAGAAGCTATTATACCAGGGAGTTGTGGAGACCGAGGGACTATATAATCCTGGCTGCGATAATGATCTGTTTTATAATTGCGATAATTTCCGCATTAAAAGGCTGGTCTGACTACAGTTATTATCCCCGCCTCTCGAAAGTTGGTTCGGGAGCAGTAGTTGTGACCGGTATTATGACACTTAACCTGGCAGTTCCCGCTATACTGAATTGGGGGTGGAAGAAATGGCCTTTATTAAGGTCAAAGATTTAAGCTATTATTATCCGGATACCAGCAAGCCGGCCCTGGATAAAATCGATCTGGAAGTTCCTGCAGGTCAGTTCGTACTGATAGTTGGGGCCTCAGGCAGCGGCAAATCATCGTTGGTTCGGGCTATAGCTGGTGTGATTCCTGATTTTTATGGCGGCGTCTACGGCGGCAACGTATATCTGAATAACCAGGATATACGGAACATGAGCCGGCGTGCAGTGGCAAAAACGGCAGGCCTGCTTTTCCAAGACCCCGAGAGCCAGCTGGTTATGAGTAATGTAGAGCAGGAGATAGTCTTCGGAATGGAAAACCTGGGCCTTCCCAATAGTTTAATGAAACGCAGATTAATGGAAGTAACCAATGCGTTAGGCTTATCCGATCATTTACAAAGCTTTATACCCGAGCTATCGGGAGGACAAAAGCAGAAGGTGGCCCTGGCCTCAATCCTGGCCATGCAGCCCGAAATCCTGTTGCTGGATGAGCCTACTTCACAGCTGGACCCGGTTGCCGCTGAAGAAATACTGTCGATCATAAAAAGGCTAAACGAAGAAAACGGGATTACGGTTATAATGGCTGAGCAGCGTTTGGAAAGGTGCTTCCATCTGGCTGACCGGGTACTGGTGATGGATGAGGGACAGATTGTTTATGATCATCATGCCCCTGAAGCTATTACTTATTGGGCGTTAAATAATAATTGTGCTTTTATTCCGCCTCTGGCCAGGTTGTTTGCCGGCGTAGAGTATCCTGAAATTCCGACCACGGTCAAGCAGGGCAGGAGAATTCTAAAATCATTTAGCTCGATCAGCGAGTCCAACTTAAAAAGTTTACCTTCGGCCGGAAAGAAACTGGTGGAAATAAAGGAAGACCAGGACCAGCCGGTACTTGAGGTGAAAAATTTATGGTTTACCTTTGCCAACGGCCAAGAGGCTCTCAAAAATATTGATTTAAGGCTTAGATCAGGGGATTTCACCGTAATCATGGGCGCTAACGGAGCGGGTAAGACTACTCTGATCAAGCATATCAGCGGCCTGCTCAAGCCGGGCCGGGGAACAGTAAAAGTATTAGGCCGGGATACCAAAAAGCTGTCGGTCGAGGAACTTGCCCCCCGGGTAGGGTATCTGGCCCAGGACCCTAATGATTATCTCTTTTTACCAACCGTCAGAGAAGAGCTGGCTTTTACTTTGCAGAATTTACATTTGCCTGATAACGGAATCATTCAGGAAATGTTATCAAGGTTAAAATTAGATTGTTATCAAAATGTGAATCCCCGGGATTTAAGCACGGGAGAGCGGCAGCGGGTAGCACTGGCTTCCATTTTAGTAACCCGCCCCCCAATATTATTACTGGATGAGCCTACCCGAGGTTTGGATTACCAATTGAAAAAAGAACTGGGTGACATGCTGTTGGAACTTCAAGCCCAGGGAACCACCATCGTGGTTATTACTCATGACGTGGAATTTGCGGCAGAGTATGCCTCGGCGATTTTGCTAATGTCGCAAGGTTCAATTATTGAATATGGCAGCAAATATGATATGCTGTCCGGCTCGACCTTCTATTCCCCGCAGATAAATAAACTTTTCCACAACATTGTTAATGGAGTGGTAACTTTGGAGCAGGGTAAAGAAGCGTTGAACCGGCTATTAAAATTAAATGAAACAAGGGCGGTTTCAGTATAAAAAGACAAGAAAGGGTGTTGACGATGTTAAGAAGGTTCGTGTTGGTGAGAAATTAACGATGAAAAATAAGCTATTTCTGTTAGTGATAATATTGATTGTGCTGCTTCTGGTGGGAATGATAGTCATCCCGAATAATCCTTTGTACGGAATTAACTGGGCCCTGGCTTCAGTAATGATTATCGGTTTGGCTCTGCTGGCATTCTTCTGGCAGTTTGAAAGAAGCGAGGTCAATGTCCAAAGTTTAACCATGCTGGCCACCATAGCAACTCTGGCCGCTATAGCCCGGGTACCCTTTGTGGCGGTAATGGGTCTGCAGCCTACTACCTTTATAGTGATGATTACCGGTTATGTATTCGGGTCTCAGACCGGCTTTATGGTTGGAGCGGTAGCGGCGCTGGTCTCCAACTTTTTCCTGGGCCAGGGCCCCTGGACCCCCTGGCAGATGTTCAGCTGGGGAATTTGCGGAGTAATAGCCGGATTAATCGGCAACCCCAACCGGTTCAGATTAATTAACTTTACTATTGTGGCAGGATTATGCGGCTATCTTTTTGGCTGGATCATGAATATATGGCATTGGATAGGTTTTGTATATCCCTTGAATCTGACCACCTATATTGCCACCTGGCTGGCCAGCATTCCTTCTGATACTCTGCATGCGGCCGGCAATATAGCCTTTTCTCTCCTGTTTGGAAAATCGTTTTATAGTATATTGATACGATTCAGGAAAAAAATGCAGACCACCTATCTGGATGCTGATTGCTAATAGAGACCAGTCTCACCCGTTACAGAAACTCTTGAGCTCCAGAATGTCATCCTGAACGTAGTGAAGGATCTTTCCATCTCGGAGACTGCAAGATCCTTC
>ENA-UOOH01002667-UOOH01002667.1-fermentation-metagenome-genome-assembly--contig:-NODE-2667-length-14930-cov-5.643966_pt1 | contig 14930 bp, 9 predicted proteins | sample MGYA00245778_ERZ724025 | MGnify/ENA primary metagenome ERZ724025 (study PRJEB28704, sample SAMN03018313) | fermentation metagenome | biome: anthropogenic terrestrial biome; feature: soil; material... | reverse complement strand
GTAATCGAGGTAATCGAGGTAATCGAGGTAATCGAGGTAATCGAGGTAATCGAGGCAATCGAGACCTGTTCTTTTGGGCGCTTGGCCTTCTGAGCACCGCACAAACCTTGGCACTGAGTCTGGTCAGCAACGCAATCATCCGGTTGCGGCACCCGGTTGCGGCACCCGGTTTCCCGTGTCCAAATCCCACCCGCGTCCTATCGATGCCGAAACCGATAGCGAGCCCGAGCTCGCTTCGCCATTGACCTTTTCGGACGGGCTCGAACTATTGTTTGGGGTAGACTGGGCAGGAGAAATGAAACGTGCTGCCTTTGCCTGGCGTGGAATCGACCTTGAGCTCCCCGCCGATGGCGCGACCGATCCTCTGACAGATGGCGAGGCCCAGGCCGAGCCCTCTGGTTGTTCGTGTGTTGGAGGAGTCGAGGGTGCCGAACGGCTCAAAGAGGTCATGGAGTTGATCGGCGGGGATCCCCGGGCCTGAATCCGCGATGGATGCGACAAACCGCCAGTCTCGTTCCGCTGATTGCACCAGGTGAGCCGAGAGGCGAACGAAGCCGGAGGCGGTGAACTTCACGGCGTTGTCCATGAGGCATTCGACGACCCGAAGGATTTGTGATGCGTGTGCGTCGAACAACGGCGTATCGGGGAAACCGAAGGAGGGGGTGAATTCGAGCTGTTTTTGGGCGGCCGCCTCTGACCATTTCCGCTCGACTGTTTGGAACAGTCGGGCGGGCTTGAAATCTTGCAGCGGGAAATCGCCCTCGAGGTTCATCTCCGCCTGAGCCAATTCGGCCAGCGATTCCAATGTCTTGAAGAGGTCTTTGCCGGAGGCGTGGATCATGAGCACCTCCTCCCGGACGGAATCAACCTCTGGCACATCGAGCAGGAGCTCGGACATGCCAAGGATTCCGTTGAGCGGCGTGCGCAATTCGTGGCTGACCATGGACAAGAGGGCGGACTTGCCCTTGGAGATCTTCTCTGCGCGTTCGGTTGCCTCGCGCAGTTTCCGTTCCGTCTCCTTTTGCTGGGAAATATCGACGATGCATTCGATCAGGCAGTCTCGATCTTCGATCTTGGTTTTGACGACGGTGCGGAGCACGGGGATGCGGGCGCCGCCGCTGGTGGTGATGAAGCACTCCTCGTTCTCGGTAACGTGCCTTTCGGCGCCCTGTTCCGGAGCGGCTAGAGGCGAGGGATGAATGAACTCGGAGGCGACACGTCCGATGAGGTGGGACTTGGCCCCGCCGAGGATCTGGGCGGCGACCGGGTTGATATCCTGGATCCGCCCGGTTTCGCAGTCGGTTATGAAGATCCCGGTTGGCACGTGATTGATGATGGTGCGGAGCCGCATCTCGCTTCGGACGAGGGCTTCGGACCTGAGGCGGACCAGGTCTTCCAGGTGTTCTTGATACCGGCGGTTTTCGTCTCTGAGTTGTTTGACCTGAGCCGCGCGATCCACGGCCATGAGCAGGATATCCTTGGTCACCGGTTTGGTCAGGTATTCGAAGGCACCTTCCCGAACGGAGTAGGAGGCCGTTTCGAGGGTGGGGTTTCCGGTCATCATGATGACGGGGATATCGGGTGCGATCGATCGGATTTTGGCGAGGAGCTCGACCCCGGAAAGGCCCGGCATGAGGATGTCGGACAAGACGACATCGAAGGTCTTCTCATCGAGCAATCGGAGCGCGTGGTCAGCCTCGGAGGCGATATCGACTTCGTAACCTGCCCGCTGGAGAAAGGTGAGAAAGGTGGTTCGTATACTCTTTTCGTCGTCGACAACGAGGACTTTGGCCATAGGGAATACGCCTCTGCTCTCATGATTATGAAACAAGGTGGAGCAGCTCGGTGTGAGCAATGCATCATACCTGGAGTACTTGGATCATCCAATCCGCATTCAATTTTTATGCTATCACGCGTAGCGAGAAAGTGGAAGACGGTTTAGACCAGGTTTCGGAGAAAAGATCAGAGTCATTTCAACCACGGAAAACACGGACAAAGATCACGGCCTTCTGGTTTCTCCAATTTCCGGCCCCGGATGGGGAGGACTCGCGCAGAGGCGCAGAGGGTCAATTGGGAAGGTGAGGAAGGTTGAAACGTCGGGGTTGTTTTCTGCAACTGCCTTGGTCAGCAGGCAACGGATCATCCCAGAATCATCCAAAGAAGTTTTGGATTAGTGCCTTGGCTCTACCCACTCCCAAAACCTGGTCGACAACGCCACCGCGTCCTCTGCGGGAGGCCTCCGGATCCGGATGGAAAAAGCGGCTACCTTTTCGGACAGCCGCCAGTGAGAAAAGTCTTGCCACAGAGGTCACCGAGAACACAGAGTCGCAACTCCTTTCCCGTCTGAATTGGGGGCTGTCTCGTCCATGGCAAGAAGCAGAATCTCTCTGTGAACTCTGTGCCCTCTGTGGCTAAAGCCCGACCGAAAACGCCACCGCGTCCTCTGCGGGAGGCTCTCCGGATTGGGATGTGAAGCCGCGGAGGGGGGGGACTGAGGGGCAACCATGCCCCCTTATTTCAGAGATCGAGTTCGGTGATTCGATCTTGATTTTTCCTTCGGATTGGTATGGAATCGGGCTATCGCTTCATTCACCAATTCTAGAGTGATCGCACAAGGAGGCAGAAGGAATGAAACATGTATCTTTGAAGGGCGTCGTCATCGGGTGTTTAGCGGGCGTGAGTCTGACCGTCACCCCGGCGTTCGCGGAGGAAATCCATCAGGGATTGATCTCCTATTGGCCTTTGGATGAGATCGTCGAGGGAGTTGGGACCCCTGATGTCGCGAAGGGGAACGACTTGCTTCTGTCTGGGATGGACGCATCGAACCTGGTGGCGGGCAAATTCGGCCAGGCGATGTCGTTTGACGGGATCGAGGAGTATCTTTGGATTCAGCATGATGGAACCAACGCGCTGCCGGTCGCGCATCGGCCCTATTTCACGGTCTCGGTCTGGGTCAAGGGAGACGGCTCGGCCCAGCAGGACCGGCGCGTCTTCTCGGAGAGCAGTACTCAGCAGCGAAACACGCTCTTCAACATCGGCACGGACAACAACGGCGATGACACTCTGCGGACGGATGCGATCAGCATCTATATGCGTAATGATGACGGTGGTATACCGATTGACCATCTGAACACCCAGGGGCTCGCCTTCGACGACACATGGCATCACATCGCATGGGTCGCCAGCGAGGGTTATGGCCGATTTTACATCGACGGAGTCTTGGATCCGGTCGAGTACAACTTCAACATGCTGCCATTCAGCGGGGAAATCCTCTCGCTCGGGGCGATTGTCCGTGCGGATGATCCGATTGCAACGAACTTCTTTGCAGGCCTGATCGATGAAGTAGCCGTATGGGATCGCGCCCTCTCCGAGGCCGAAGTGCAGTCGCTGGCGGCCGGGGCGATTCCTGTGCCAGTCGTGGTCTATCCACCGACGATCAGTGCGCAGCCGGTCGGCACAACCTTGAGAATCGGTGAGAGCTACACCATCAGTGTATTTGCATCCGGCCAGGAGCCGTTCTCCTATCAATGGAAGCAGGACGGTGTTGATATCCCGGGCGCGACCGATCGCCAATTGCAGTTGGTGAACGTCACGGTGGACGATTCCGGTTTTTATTCCGTCGTGGTCACGAACCCCGACGGGTCGGTTGAGAGCGAAGACGCACGGATTCTGGTCCCGGCGGATCCGGAGCCGAATCTGGCCGAGGGCTTGGTCTCGTACTGGCCGTTTGACGAGGCGATCGATCAAGATGGCGTCTGGATGAGTCCCGATTTGTACAGCGGCAACGACATGCAGCTGATCAATATGACCGATCTCAACCTGGTCGACAGTCCGAACGGGAAGGCGTTGTCTCTGGATGGGGAACCACAGTATGCCCAGCGGGTCGGCGGTTTCCCCATTTCCGGCAATGAGATTTACAGTATTTCATTCTGGGTTCGGGCGGACGGAATCGGGCAGAGCGATCGCCGCATCTTCTCGGAAGCTTCCGGGTTCAGCAACACGCCCCTGTTCAATTTTGGTACTACAAGCAATGGTGACGGCGAGTCTCTCAAGGTCTTTATCCGCAACGACGACAACACCAACCCGGTCAATCGGGTGACGACGACGCCTGTACTCGACAACGAGTGGCACCATGTGGTGTGGGTCGACGAGGGCGGCGTGGTGAAGATGTATGTGGATGGCGTGTTGGACGCGACCGATTTCTCCTACACCCATGGTCTTCGCACGATGGAGATCACCTCGGTCGGCGCGATTGTCCGTGCCGCTCCGAGCCACTGGTTCATTGGTGAGGTGGATGAAGTCGCGGTCTGGAACCGTCGGCTGAGCTACACGGATGTGCAGGAGATCAAGACTGCCGGTCTCGAGCCTCCGCCGGCACCGATTCCACCGTCGATCCCGGTTCAGCCGGTCGGTAGCATGGTCTGGGAGGGGAAAGATGTTGTCATGTCCGCCCAGGCGGTCGGCACGAACCCCATCAGTTATCAATGGAGCAAAGACGGGGCCCCCATCCCGGGTGCGACGCTACCGACGCTCGTCCTCTACGAGGTCACACCCGCTCAGAGCGGAATCTACACCCTGGAGGCCACGAACAGCGCGGGGACAGCCACCAGTGATCCCGCGGAGTTGGTCGTGCGGGACATCAAGGACGTCACGACCGGTATGATCGCATACTGGCCGTTCGAAGAGGTCGGTGAGACCACGCCGGACCTGATTTACGGCAACGACCTGACCCTGGTCAACATGGGACCGGAGAATCAGGTGCCCGGACGGTTTGGTCAGGCGATCTCCCTGGATGGAGTTGAAGAGCATTTGGAGGTGCTCCACACTGAGGAGACGGTCGGACTCCCTGTCTATCCGCATCCGGAGTTCACCGTGGCATTCTGGGTTCAGGGCTCCTATGAGGGGCAATCGGATCGGCGAGTCTTCTCCGAGTCATCAACCCTGTCGACGAGTCAGTTGTTCAACATCAGCACCGACAATGGCGGGGCAACCGGGGCGCTGGATATTTACGTCCGCAACGACGACGGAGCCGCACCGGTAGACCATCGTGACACCCCGGGAGTTGCCTTTGACGGGGAGTGGCATCATGTGGCCTTCACGGACTCGAATGGTGACGTTTCCATCTACATCGATGGTGTCCTCGACGACAGCTTCAGCTACCAGCGCGGCGTACTGACTCCCAATGCGACCGCGATCGGAGCGATCCGGCGTGCAACCACAGGCTATTGGTTCGGCGGAGTGGTGGATGAAGTGATGGCATGGGAGCGAATCCTGTCGACCAAGGAGCTTGCTCATATCATTGCCAACGGACCGGTTCCACAGGCAACAGGCCTGGAGATCACCGGGCTTACGCGGCTGGGCAATGGCGACCTGCAATTGACGATTCAGACCGAAGCCCCGGGTGAGGCGCATCAGATCCAGGAGGCGTCGACCCCTGATGCAGCGACATGGAATGATGTTGTGGGCGCGTCGATCACCGGTCCGGAGGGCAACCTCCTGACGGCGACGGTTCCTGCGCCTGCAGGGCCAGAGCGGTTCTATCGCGCGATCCGGTTTGCGGCTCCTCCCGCCTTCCTGGACGATTTTGAGTCCGGGAATCAAGGCTGGACCCACGGTGGTACCGAGGATAATTGGGAGCTTGGGACCCCGACCACGGGGCCGGGTGCTGCGCGCAGCGGATTGAATGTCTGGGCGACCGGGCTCTCGACTCCGTACGAACTGGGCCAGAACAACTGGCTGCGGTCGCCTGCCATCGACCTCGCCGGCCTGACCTCGCCGATCCTGACCTTCTGGGAGTATCGGGATGTCGAGCCTTTGTTCCTGGGGACGACTGTTGTCGACTACACGACGCTGAACGTCCTTGATGCGGCCAATCCGAACGGGGAACCACTGGCTGTATTGATCGCAACTGATACCGGGACAACACCCCAATGGACCAAGCGCGAATTCGTGCTACCAGCGGGAGTTGCCGGGAAGAGTATCATCCTGGAATTCATCCTGACGGCGGATAGCTGGCAGGAAGTGCCCCAATACGGTTGGTACATCGACGATGTGACCATCGAATAGGGCCCGAACGGCCGTGTGAAGGGGTGCGGAGCAGGCAACTTTCCGCACCCCTTTCTTGTTGTTTTGATTCGTGTCCGCCGGTTGGCTAGAGTGCGATTCGGGTGAAAGCTGCACTTCTATTGCCATGCCGCGCTTCAGGAATCGATGGGGATTGCTACAATGAAGATTCTTTTGACGACGACCAGTTTTCAGGATACGCCGGGCAAACACCACGACTTGCTCGAGGCAAGCGGATTGGATGTAGTCCGCGCGCGGGGGCCGCTCACCGAGGCCGCCTTGCTTGAAATCATTGAGGAACACAACGGTTTCGACGGACTGCTCAATGGCGACGACGCGATCACGGCACGGGTCATCGACGCGGCACAGGCTGCGAGGACTCCCTTAAAAGTGATCGCCAAGTACGGGATCGGGCTCGACTCGATCGACGTCGCGCACGCAACGGCCAAGCGTATACCGGTCCTCTTCACCCCGGGCGTCAATCATACCACCGTGGCGGAGCATGCCTTCGGCCTGATGATCGGCTTGGTCAAGCATTTCTGGGTCCACCTCTCTGCGGTGAAGGCCGGGAAATGGACGCGCATCACCGGCAACGAGCTGGCCGGGAAACGGTTGGCGGTGCTGGGAATGGGTCGAATCGGAAAGGAGGTGATCAAGCGTGCGGTCGCCTTTGACATGCACCCGATCGCTTTTGACCTCTATTGGGACGAGGAATTCGCCTTGAAGTACGGCGTGGAGCGCGCGGCCAGTCTGGAGGAGGCGATTGCCGGCGCTGATATCGTGAGCCTGCACATGAACCTGACCCCTGAAAACAGGGGGTTCATCAATTCCGAGCGGATCGCGCGTATGAAGGAAGGCGCGATCATCATCAACACCGCGCGTGGTGGATTGATTGATGAAGCAGCCGTTGCAGAGGCATGTCGAAGTGGGCGGCTCGGTGGCTATGGTGCTGATGTCCTCGACAAGGAGCCCATGGTCGCTCCGCATCCTTTCCAAGAAATCGACAACATCCTCATCACCCCGCATGTCGGCAGCCGCACATTCGAATCGGTGGAGCGCCAGGCGATGCGGGCGGTGAAGAATATCGTGAATTTCCTGATGTGTGACGGGGATTTCATTCAGGCCAACAAGTGTTAGTGGTGGAGCTTCGGCCCAGGGGGTAACCAGACCGTCTCGGTCTGGTGGGAATTGGGTATCGAAATAGGTCACCCTCCCACAGGGGCGCAAACTCCTGGCGGTAAAGGCGAAACCCGAATCGAATTCCGAATCGGGGTCGGTATCTGTATCGGTATCGAATGGCCTGGGATTGCGCCTGAACACTGCTGGAAACCAGCGCAATGCCGCCGATCGTGGACCGGCTGGTTGGCCAGTCGGTCCTTCGAGGTTGTTCGTCGTTCCCGTTGACGTTGACCTACACGACTCACCCCTCATCGGCCTGGCCGATTCGAGTACGAGTACGAGTACGTGTACGTTTCAGGATTCGCGTGGATGTCGATTGGGAGACCGGGGTCGATCGTTTCATTTCGCTGTGTCCATCTGTGTCCATCTGTGTGTATCTGTGGTTTTCTTCTCTCTGGCACGAAGCTGTTCAAAAACCCCATTGGGCCACAACGAAAGGTCTCCGGGTCCGGATGGGGAGGACAGGAAGGGGGGAGGGAAGGTGAAAGGTAAACAGGAAAGACACGAAGACACGAAGGTCCGGAAGGAGAGGTTTGCCTCCGGGATAGAGGTGATCCCGGCAACAGCCTTGGTCCGCTGAAAACGGTGTATCCAAAAAAATCCCAAAAGGGTAGGGGATCAGAGCATTGACGCAACCCACCGCCGTGGCCGGGTCGAAAACGCCTCTGCGCCTCTGCGCGAGGCTCTCTGGATTCGGATGGGAAAGCGGCTACCTTTTCGGACGGGCTCTAGTACCAGGACTTGACACATCCCTGTCCAATGCCGAAGGAGAATGCGATGGCAGATTCCCGCGAACCGGTTTTACAGGCACGCGATCTCACCCGTGTATTCCTGATGGGTGAGGTCGAGGTCCACGCCCTGCGCGGGATCGATTTGGACATTGCCCAGGGGGCATTCATCGTGTTGTTGGGGCCTTCGGGCAGCGGTAAATCGACGCTTCTGAACATCCTCGGAGGACTCGACATTCCCACCAGTGGACAGGTCTTGTACCGAGGGGCGGACCTGTCCGGTGCGGGGGAGCGGGTGCGGACCCTGTACCGGCGGGAGCATGTCGGCTTTGTCTTCCAGTTTTACAATCTGATTCCCAGTTTGACGGCCCGTGAAAACGTGGCGCTGGTGGCAGATTTGGTCGACGATCCGATGGCCCCGGAGGAGGCGCTGGACATGGTCGGAATGGCTTCGCGCCTGGACCATTTCCCGTCTCAATTGTCAGGAGGCGAGCAGCAGCGCGTGGCGATTGCACGCGCGGTGGTGAAGCGTCCGGACCTGATGCTTTGTGATGAGCCGACCGGGGCGCTGGACTGCAAGACCGGACGTATTGTCTTGGAGGCCTTGCAGCGGGTGAACCGCGAGCTCGGCACCACGACGGCTGTGATCACACACAACGCGGTGATCGGCGAGATGGCGGACACGGTGATCACGCTAGGGGCGGGTAGGGTGGCGTCGATTCATGAGCCGACTGAGCGTATGTCGCCGTCGAGGATGAACTGGTGAAGCAGCTCGACATCAAGCTGTTTCGTGACTTTTGGCACCTGCGCGGGCATGCCGTCGCCACTGCGGTGGTCATTGCTTGCGGGATCGCCGGTTTCGTTGCGATGTCCAGCATAGACCAGTCGCTGACCTATTCACGGGACGTCTACTACACGAAGTATCGTTTTGCTGATGTCTTTTCCAGCCTGAAACGGGCGCCTCGCGGCGTGGAGTCAAGGCTTTCGGAACTGCCAGGCGTTGCGGAAGTCGAGACCAGGGTCATCATGGAGGCGACCCTGCAGGTCGAGGGGATGACCGAACCGGTGATCGGCCGATTGGTCTCCCTACCAGAGGCAGGCCGCCGGCCGAAGCTGAACAACATCTTCCTTCGGCGTGGGCGCTGGCCTGAACCCGGGCGTTCGGAAGAGGTCATTCTGCACGAGGCCTTTGCGGATGCGCACGGGTTCTCACAGGGCGATTCCATTGAGGCTGTTTTGAATGGTGAGACGCTCGAGTTCAAGGTTGTCGGGGTAGGGCTCTCTCCTGAATTCGTCTACCAGATCCGTCCGGGTGATACCTGGCCGGATGACCGGCGCTACGGGGTCGTCTGGATGGAGCGCGAGGCGGTCGCGGGTGCCTTTCGGTTGACCGATTCCTTCAACGATGTCCTGATCCGCCTGGAGCCATCCGCGGTTGTGCAAGAGGTGCTCACAGCGGTCGACAACCTCCTGGAGCCTTACGGCGGATTCGGAGCGGTCACACGCGAGGACCAGATGTCGCACCGCTACCTGACGGAGGAGTTGAAGAGCTTACGTGCGTCGGCGCGGATCATTCCGACGATCTTCCTCTTGGTGGCGGCCTTTCTGTTGAATGTCGTGCTGAATCGGTTGGTGATGACGCAGCGTGAGCAGATTGGTACGTTGAAGGCGCTCGGGGTCAGCATCTGGGCCATCGGTGGACACTATTTTAAACTGACGCTGTTGATCACCCTCTTGGGCCTGGCAGCCGGCCTGCTCCTGGGTGGATGGATGGGCAAGGAGCTCAATGGTATGTACCAGGAGTTCTTCCGATTCCCCGCCCTGATGTACAGGTGGCATTGGAGGCTGGTCATCAGCTCCGGGGTGATCAGCGTTCTTGCTGGACTGATCGGCACCGGCTGGGGTGTATGGCGTGTCATGCGACTACAGCCGGCGATGGCGCTCAAACCGGCTCCCCCGCCGACCTTCAAGCCGACCTGGTTGGAGCGTGCGGGTGGGTACGGACTCTTATCGCCGATGGGCAGGATGGTCGCACGGAGTGTGGAGCGCAGACCTGGGCGGACTGCGTTTGCGACCCTCGGCATTGCGATGGCGATCGGGATCCAGGTGATCGGCAGTTACGGCTACGACGTGATGGACTACCTCGTGCAGGTGCAATTCGGAATCGGCCAGAGGGAGGACATGCTCGTTACGTTTCGCGAGCCGGTCTCCACGCGTGCCCTGGACGGGATACGTTGGCTGGAGGGTGTGCAGCGCGTGGAGCCGAGGCGGGTCGTTCCGGTGACGCTTCAGTCGGGTCATATCCGGCTACAGACCGCGATCACCGGTTTGGATCCGGACAGCCGGCTGTATCGTCTGATGGACAGGCAGGGGCGGTTCCGAACATTGCCGGAATCCGGCCTGATGGTCTCCACATACCTGGCTGAGCGCTTGCGTATCCGGCAAGGGGATCGGGTTTGGGTGAAACCGTTGGAGGGGCACCGGCGCTGGCTGCAGCTGCGTGTGGCTGCGCTCCTCGACGACATGATCGGGCTATCGGTCTATGCCCCGATTGCGGAGATGGGGCCGATGATGGACGAGGCCCCGGTTGTCACCTCAGCCGCCTTGAAGGTCGATCCGCGGCATGTGACCGCGGTCCAGCACGCGCTGGTGGATCAACCGATGGTGGCCTCGGTTGGTCTGCAACGCGCATCGCTGGCGGCGTTTGAGCGAATGGCGGCTGAGATGCAGCGCTCGTTCAGTGTGATCCTGGGGTTGTTCGCGGCGGCGATTGCCGTCGGGGTGGTGTATAACAGCTGTCGCATTGCGCTGTCGGAGCGGAGTCGAGAATTGGCCAGTCTACGGGTCCTCGGCTTCACGCAAAATGAGATTTCCGCCCTGTTGTTTGGTGAGCTTGCCCTGCAACTCTTCTTGGCCATTCCGCTCGGAATCATAATCGGGTACCTCTTCACGCTGGCCACCTCGGAGGCTTTTGCCTCGGATCTGTATCGGTTTCCGGTGATGTTGCGCCTACGCTCCTACGGCCAGGCGGTCGTGGTCGTATTACTGGCCGGAATTGCATCGGCGCTTTGGGTCCGACGTGGTCTGCGACGGTTGGACCTGATCGGAGTGTTGAAGACACGGGATTGAACCCGGGAGAAAGAGATGATCGATACCCACTGCCACCTGAATTTTCCACCTCTGAATGCGCGCGCTGAGGCGGCGATTCACCGCGCCTTCCTGGTGGGTGTGGATCAGATCTTGGTGCCTTCGTTCGATCATGCGTCCTGGAATGCTGTCGCCAAACTGGCAGCCTATGGACCTGTGCTGCCCGCCTTCGGCATTCATCCATGGGTCGCCGAGCGGGTCGATACCGAGCGGCTGAAGGAGATTCTGGTGCAAGCGGGGGCGGTCGCGATCGGCGAGATCGGCCTGGACTTCAAACTCGAATCGTTCGATCGCGAGCTTCAGCTGACCAATTTCCAGGCGCAACTGGATTTGGCCGTGGCCATGGATTTGCCTGTGATGCTGCACTGCCGTGGTGCATTCGAGGAGATGTTGACGATTTTGGCGCAAATGCCCCGTTGTCCCCGGGGTGTGATGCACGCCTTTTCGCGTGGGCCGGAATTGATGGAGCGCTTTCTCGGGTTGGGCCTCCACGTTGCATTCGGAGGGGCGATCACGCGCCCAGGAGCCAAACAGGCACGCCGTTCCGCGGCCTTGGCTCCGGCGGACAGAATCCTGCTGGAGACCGATGCCCCGTCGATCGGACTGCACGAGGTGATGCCGGAGGACGTGGAGCCCCGGCACATCATTGATATCGCAGTATCTCTTGCGCAGGTTCGCGGCGAGTCATTCGAATCAATCGCGGATGGGACGACACGAAATGCACGCCGACTCTTTGGAATCTAAGGGCTGGGGTCGGTTTGCCCGCACGATCGACATGCTGGGCCTGGACGGGTTTGAGCGTCTCCGAAGCAGTTTTGTGGTGGTCATGGGCCTGGGCGGTGTCGGAAGCCATGCGGCGGTCGCCCTGGCGCGCAGCGGCATCGGTAGGATCCGACTCGTCGATTTCGATACGGTCACGGAATCGAGCCTGAATCGTCATGCGGTGGCATGTCCGGGCGATGTGGGCCGGGACAAAGTGGAATTGGTGGCGGCTCGGATGCGCGCGATCAACCCAGACCTGGAGGTGGAGGAATGCCGCGCCTTTTTCCATGAAGAGACCGCGGATGCGCTGCTGGCCGGTCCTCCCGACTACGTTGTGGACGCGATTGACAGCCTGACCCCGAAGGTGGTCCTGCTGAAGAGCTGCGGGGAGCGCGGAATCCCCGTGATCGGCTGCATGGGCGCGTCCGCCCGGCGGGATCCCAGCCTGGTCCGCGTCGGACTGCTGGGTGAGACCCAAGGGTGTCCCTTGGCCCGGATGCTGCGGAAGCGACTCCGAAAACAGGGCGTCGCCCTTGATATCCCCGTGGTCTATTCGACCGAGCCGGCAGGAGCGGTTCTGCCGCCCGACGATGCAGAGGAACGCTATGAGCGCGGGCGGGTACGCAACCGCTTGCCGAGCCTGCCGACCCTACCCGCCATGTTCGGAAATGCCGCCGCGCAAGTAGTCATCGAGGCGTTGGCCAGCGGGTAGGAAAGGGGGGAAGGGGGAGCGGGAGGTCTGTTAGCTGGGTTGATGGGGAAGGGGGATTCCGCCACTGCCTTGATCAGCAGGTCATGGATTACCTGAAAAGTTTCGATCAGGGCATTGGTTCAACCCGACTCCATTAGCAGGCGCTCGTCCGAAAAGGCGCGCTCCTTCAGGCAATGGTTGCCGATCAATCAGATCATTCTCGAAATCGAAATCGAAATCGAAATCGAAATCGAAATCGAAATCGGGATCGGAATCGGAATCGAGGGCATTCCTGTTCTGTATGGCACCTGGCCCTCTGAGCACCGCTCAAACCTCGCTGCCGAGTGTTGTCAGCACCACAACAAAATGGTTGCGCTACCCGGTTTGTCGATAACGATAGCGACCCCGATCTTGTTTCGCTATCTACCTTTTCAGACAGCCTTTAGCAGGTCGAAGCGCCACCGCGCCTCTGCGCCCTCTGCGCGAGGCTCTCCGGATTCGGAAGGGGGGCTCGTCCCAGTCTGCGATGATCACTCGAAGAAGGTGCGGTGAAGGACGAATTGTGCGGCATCGAACTGATCCGGATCGATGATGAACTGGAGATTGACCCGCGGCATGGTTTGGCCGAGGGCCAGGATATCGATGTCTTCATTGGCCAAGGCCAGGACCGCCCTGGCGATGATATGCGAATCCTTCATGTTCGAGCCGATGGCGCAGACGATCGCGACCTTCCGGAGGGTAACCGCGGCTCCGGTGAATTCGGCGCTCAGCGAATTGGCCAGATCGGGGAGCAGGTTGTCTTTGTCGTGGACGAAATGGGTGATGGTGTTGGCATTCACGTTTTTCGCGATATAGCTGATGCCCTTTTCGTAAAATTGGGCCAGCAGTCTGTGGTCGTAACCGCTGAGACCGACCATTTCCGGATCGGTGATTTCAAGCGCGATCAAGTCGTCCCGGCCACAGATGATATCGACCTTGGGGATGGGCGAGACGAAGTCCCGTGCAATCAATGTGCCGGGATGTTCCGGTTCAAACGCGTTCTTGATGCGGATCGGAATGTCGCAAAGCTCCATCTCTTTTGACGCCTTCGAATGGATCGCCTCCATATCCAGATCGGCGAGTTGGTCGGCGATGTCGAAATTGATATTGCCGATGACCTTGACCCTATCGGGTCCGATCAAGACCGGGTCGCCGGTGCTGAGGTGGTACTCCTTGTGGATGATCCCTTCCCGGGCATTGGTGATGACGGCGATCTTGGAGAAGGTGATCTCGCTGTACCCGCGGTCGAACCGGCGCATGATCCCTTCGTTGAACTTGACGTAGCCTGTTACGATCGGCAACTCATGGTCGTAATCGATTTCGTCAAAGTGGCGCCGGAGCATTTCGTCGAAGGAGTAGATCCCGGTGTCCATCCATCCACTGAGGTCGACAAATGTGGCATTGATCCCATGGGCCTGGAGGATCTGGGTGGAGTTATAAGCGCTGTGCACCTCACCGATGGCGGCAAGGATCTCTCTGCTGGGCGGCAGGTAATCGGACTGCTTGAAATGGCCGTAGGAAAAGAGGCGGACCAGATCCCGGATGCAGGCATGCACCTCATCGAGGCGCTGATTGATGAAGTCGTTTGCCTCCGCGACATTCAATCCCAGGGGCTCGAACGATTGATTGAGCTCGAGCATGGTCGATCGCACCAATTCGAGCGCGGACTCCCAATCCTCCCCCCGGGCAAAGCGACCGTAGACGCCGGGCGCCCCGTTCTTCTTGTTCTCGAGAAGGAGATTGGTGATCCCGCCATAGGCGGAGACGACGAAGACGCGATTGTAGAGATCGGCACCGGTACGCTTCCCGATGATGACATTATCCATGACCTCCTTGAAGCGGGTCATGGATGTTCCTCCAATTTTCTCGACCGTGTGACGACCTCGCATGGACGCTCCTCCTCCTTCAGACTGCTCTACGATTTGGTTCCGGGGAACATATCCTAACGAGGAGAAAGTTCCAGGACCGGAGGGGTGTCCTCCTGTGGTGGCAGGTTACTTTTTCCCATGTTGTTGAGCCCGTCCGAAAGGCGCGCTCCTTCAGGATTCACCTCCGGGAAACGGTTGCCGATCCTGCTTCGCTATCTACCTTTTAAACTTTTGGGTCTCAGCGAAAGGTCTTCGGATCCGGATGGGGAGGTCTCCCGCAGAGATCGCAGGGGGCGCAGAGGATTCGTTGGAAGAGGGGAATGCCGATCCATCGGATCGGTTTGCTCCAATTCCCTTGCTCGAGGTCATCCGAAAAGGCGAGCTCCTCCAGGCAATGATTGTCGATCAGTCCGATCTAGCTTCGCCATGGACCTTTTCGGACGGCCTCTAGCT
>ENA-UOOH01002666-UOOH01002666.1-fermentation-metagenome-genome-assembly--contig:-NODE-2666-length-14931-cov-10.909720_pt1 | contig 14931 bp, 9 predicted proteins | sample MGYA00245778_ERZ724025 | MGnify/ENA primary metagenome ERZ724025 (study PRJEB28704, sample SAMN03018313) | fermentation metagenome | biome: anthropogenic terrestrial biome; feature: soil; material... | reverse complement strand
TCCGGCAAAGAGCCGTTCAAGGGCATCAACCCGGACGAGTGCGTGGCCATCGGCGCCGCGCTGCAGGCCGGCGTCCTCGGCGGCGAGGTCCAGGGCCTGCTGCTGCTGGACGTCACCCCGCTTTCGCTGGGCGTCGAGACGATGGGCGGCGTGATGACCAAAATCATCGACCGCAACACCACCATCCCAACCAAGAAGAGCCAGATTTTCTCGACGGCCGCGGACGGCCAGACGCAGGTGGAAATCAACGTGCTGCAGGGCGAGCGCGAGTTCGCCCGCGACAACAAGCAGCTCGGCGTGTTCCGCCTGGACGGCATCCCGCCGGCTCCGCGCGGCGTGCCGCAGATTGAGGTCGCGTTCGACATCGACGCCAACGGCATCGTGAACGTCTCGGCCAAGGACCTGGGCACCGGCAAGCAGCAGAAGATCACCATCACCTCCAGCTCCAACATGAGCAAGGAGGAGATCGACAAAGCCGTGAAGGAGGCCCAGAAGTACGAGAACGACGACAAGAAGCGCCGCGAGGAGGTCGACCGCAAGAACGAGGCCGAGAACCTGTGCTATTCCGTCGAGAAGCTGATAAAGGACAGCGGAAGCAAGATTTCGGACTCCGAGAAATCGGACCTGAACGCGAAGGTCTCCGCGCTGCGCGCGGCCGTTTCCGCCAACAACATGGACGACATCAAGTCCAAGAGCGACGAGCTGCAGAAGGCGATGTACGCGGTCAGCGAGAAGCTGTACAAGAACGCCGCGCCGAAAGGCCAGCCGGGCCAGCCGAACGCAGGCCCGTCGGCGGGTCCGGCGAACGGAAGTTCTTCTTCCGGGCCGAACGGCAACGTCTACAACGCGGAATACCACGACGTGGACGACGACAACAAGAAAAAATAGCGTTGAACCGCCCGCACAGTCTGCCGCGGAAGGCCCGGGGTTCAGTCGGCGGCGGGCCGGGCGTTTGATATAAAGCGCAGTTTCAGGGCAGCCCTGCGGCTGCCCTGCGCGCATTATCCGGGAGTGATTTTGCTTGGCTGAAAAAAAAGATTACTACGAGGTTCTGGGCGTGTCCAAGGACGCCACCGAGGCCGAGATTAAGAAAGCGTACCGGCGGCTTGCAAAAAAATACCACCCGGACCTGAATCCGGGCGACAAAGCCGCCGAGGCGAAATTCAAGGAAGTCAACGAAGCCTATGAGGTCCTTTCCAACAAGGATAAGCGGGCGCGCTACGACCAGTTCGGCCAGGCGGGGGTCGATCCCAACTTCGGCGGCGGCGCGGGCGGCAGCCCGTTCTCGGGGGACATCAACTTTGACGATATTTTCAACAGCGTGTTCAACGGTTTCGGCGGCTTCGGCGGGTTCGAGGGCTTCGGCGGCGCGCGCCGCCGCCAGCGAGCCAACGTGCCGCGCCACGGCAGCGACAGCGAGACGACGGTCAGCATCAGCTTTGAGGAGGCCGCGAAGGGCTGCGTGAAAACGGTTTCCTACGACCAGATTGACATTTGCCCGGACTGCCGCGGGACCGGCGCGCGGAACGGCTCCACCCGCACGTGCCCGCAGTGCGGCGGCACGGGGCAGGTGCGCGTCAGCCAGCGCACGCCGTTCGGCCTGGTGCAGACGACGCGCACCTGCGACCGCTGCGGCGGGACCGGCCGCATCATCGACGAGCCGTGCCCCACCTGCGGCGGCAGGGGGCGCATCCGCCACAGAAGAACCATTGAGATCAACATCCCCGCCGGCATCGACAACGGCCAGGTGCTGAACGTGAGCGGCAAAGGGAATGCCGGCGAGAACGGCGGGCCGAGCGGCGACCTGCACGTTTCGGTCAGCGTGCGCCCGCACCCGATTTTCGAGCGCAAGGACTTCGACATCTGGTGCGAGATGCCCATTACCTTCACGCAGGCGGCGCTCGGCGCCGAGGTGGTTGTGCCCACCATCGACGGCCGCGTGGAGTACGAGGTGCATCCGGGCACCCAGCCGGGCGACGTGTTCAAGCTGCGGGGCAGGGGCATCCAGCGCCTCGGCTCCAGGGGCCGGGGCGACCAGTACGTGCGCATGACCGTCGAGGTGCCGAAGAACCTCTCGCAGCGGCAGAAGGCCCTTCTGCGGGAATTCGAGAGCGAGGCCGAGGACAAGAACTACCAGAAGCGCCGCAACTTTTTTGGCAAAATCAAGGATATGTTCGGGGACTAAGGGCGTTTTTTCCCCCCGTGCGGGGCGGGCCGCAGCAGCAGCCGCGTCTCGCCGGGGTTGAGGGTCAGCAGCTTGGCGGCGATGCGCGGGTGCTTGAGGCGCTGGCGCACCATGTCGCGCAGGGCCTGCCCGCCGTTGTAGCCGTGGATGACCCGCACTTCGGTCACATCGGCCGGGACGTTCCAGAGCAGATGTTCGAGCCGCTGCTTTGCATCCTCCACCCTGAGGCCGTGAAGGTCCACCTCCAGCGTGCCGGGCTTTTTCGTCACATGCACGGCGCTCCCTCCTTTCTGTGGCTATTGTTCTTTTCCCCTATTATAGAGCGGAATCCCGGCGGGAATTTTCCCACCGGGATTTTTGCGTGCCCGCCGTGCGGCGGCGAGGTTGTTTCGGCCCTTTCCGATATGGTATAATACAAAAAGAACCGGGGGTGGCAGCATTGAAAATCCTGGACCTGCGGAACGTCTTCAGGAACTGTACCGACACGCTGATTGAAATCGGCGACCCGCTGATTTATTATGCGGAGGAAAAAATGGAGGAAGGGCACCCGAGCCTGTTCCTTTTGGAATACAACCGCGCGGCGCGGCGCGAGCGCATCGTCGCCAACTACATTCTGACCGACCCGGCCTTTGTCCCGCACTTTTTCAGCTTCCCCGACGACATCGTGATGGTGCTGGAATCCGGCGGCAGCGAAGCCTGGGTCCTTCGGGTGGACAAGCGCACGGGCCGGGAGAAAAGCATGGCCCGGCTGAACTTCATCGGCAGTTTTCTGGACTGCCGCGCGCTGGACGAGGACCACATGCTGTTCTACACCGGCCCGAACAACCGGCACCGGGCGCTTTTCAGCGAATACAGCAGGCTCACGGGCTTTTCGCGCGTCTGCTACCTGTACGACCTGGAGGAGGGGAAGTACTACTATGCGCGCGACCCGCGCGTCTGCGGGGCCGACGCCTCCCGCCTGCTGACCTGCGAGTGCGGCGGCGCCCTGCAGGTCCTGCTGCTGGAGCCGCACGGCAGCGAGGCGGAAAAAGAGAAGTGCTACCGCAACATGCGCTGGCTCGGCGACGGCGTGTGCGACCGGGTCTGGCTCTGCCCGCTGCTGGATTTCGTGGTGTCCGTCAAGACGGGCGAGCCGCGCGTCCCGCTGGAGCTGATTCTGAACGCCGGGACCGAGGGGCTGGTGCGCTATGCCGGCATGAACCGCGAGAACATCTATTTTCGCGCGCGGTACTTTCCGACGGGCGACCAGCGCCTGTGCGCCTACAACAGGGCGACGGGCAGAAAGAGCGTCGCGGCCCGCCTGACCCTCGGCAGGGGAGAGCGCCCCGCGCGGTTCAGCATCGACCCCGAGGGCGGGCGCGCCTACCGCATCGAGGAGCGGGACGACGACTGCGAGGTGACCGGCGTGCTGAACTCCGGCATCTCGGTGCGCTACCCGAAGGAGTTGGGCCGCTTCGTCACCTGCGTGGACGACCGCTACATCGTCGCAAAATACATCCTGAAGGACGACCGGGATTCGTTCGAGTTCAACTCCCTTTTCGACGGCGAGACCGGTTACCAGAAAAGCTACGAGTGCCACTGCGCCGTCCGCGGCGAAACCGTCGTCTTATATTAGGCAGGCCGAGCCGGCAGAGCCGGTCTCGGCCCGGCGCGGGGCGCGGCGAAAATTGCAGGCCCGCTTTGCCGGGACAGAATAAGACAGCTCCCGAAGTGTTTTGATGTGCTTCGGGAGCTGTCTTTGACGGTCCCGCCAGGCAAAGCTGACGGTTCGCTCTGTTCTGAACGGCGGGCCGTGCACGCGGATGCTGCCCGCCGCCGCTCAGCTGGTGGAAGAGGACGTGTCGGCGAACATCGAGGGGTCATAGGAGCTGATGGCGGCGTCGTTCAGGGTCACGCCGCTCAGGGCGTCCGCCTCTTTTGCGAGGCCGTCCGAGAACTCCTGCCACTTGTAGGCGGAGAGAATCTGCTTGCGGCCCGAATCGTCCTTCAGCTTTTCGTCCGCGTCCTTCTGGATGTCGTTCTTGACCAGCAGGTAATAGGCGTTGTCGTCCTTTACCTCCACGGTCTTGATTTCGCCGGCCTTCATGGCTTTCAGCGCCGTGGAGAGCGTCTGCGGCACGGAGGTGTCGGAGGCGAGGTCCACGACTGTGGAGTTGAGCTGGTCGGAGCTGCTCTTCAGCACTTTTTTGAGGGCGTCGCCCGCCTGCTGCGGAGTCATTTTGCCGGCCTTCATCTGCGCGGCGTACCCGTCGAGGACCCCTTCGGCCTTTTTCTTGTCGGCCGCGCTGAACGCGGCCTTCATGCTGCCGTCGGCGTTGGTCGTGTAGAGCGGGTAGCGCAGATAGGAAAAGTTGGTGTACGTCTTGGCGTAGTAGCTCTTGAGGTCGGCGTCCGGGACCGCCTTGGCGCCGCCCTTGCCGTAGACGGCGTCGAAGACCTTGCTCTCTTTGTACGCGTTGTCGGCGTAGGCCATCTGGAAGGAGGACTTGGCGATTCCGTATTTCTGGAACGCGGAGGAGTAGCTGCTCCACGCCTGGTCGGTCATCTGGCCGGCCTGCTTTTTCTCGTCGGCGGTCAGCGAGAGCTTGAGGTCCTTCATCTTTTTGTCGATTACGAAGAATTCCTTGGTGTAGGTCAGGGCCTTTGCCCGGATCCAGGCGGAGGCGTCCTTGTTCTCGATTTTCTGGCCCAGCACGGCCTTGCTCTGGTCCGGCGCCTTCGACTGCGCCTGCGCGTAGGCGGCGTAGAGGTTGTAGATATAGGCGCCGATGGGGACGGTCAGGCTGTCGCTTTTCGCGGCCCAGCTCTTGTCGGCGCACCCCGCCGCGGAGGCGGCGAGCAGAACCGCCAGCGCGGCGGCGGTTATTTTTCCCGATAGCTTCATAGTTTTCACACACTCCGATTCTTCATACTGCGGACGGATTCTCCTGCCATTATACACTGTTTCGGGAGGGCTGTCCACGGCTTTGCTTTTTGGCGGCGGGCGGGGACGTCTTCTCCCCGCTCAAAAGGCCCAGGGTCTCCTCCAGCGCGGCGAGGGGCGTCTGCCCGGGCAGGAGCCTGACGCTGACGTAGGGCTTCGCGCCCGCGTTCAGCATCACGCGCCCCCGCATGGCGGCAATCAGCGCGCCCACGCGCTTCATGTCGAAGGCGTCGCGGTAGAGGAAGAGGGTGCTGTCCTGCTGGCGGATTTCGCGGATGCCGAGCTGCGACGCCCGGTTGCGCAGCAGCGCGACGCGCAGCAGGCCGTCCACGCTTTCGGGCGGGTCGCCGAAGCGGTCGATCAGCTCGTCGGTCACGTCCATGGCGTCCTCGCGGGTGCGCACGTCCGCGATGCGGCGGTAGATATCCAGCCGCTGGCTGAGGTCGGGGATGTAGCTTTCCGGGATATGGGCGGGCACCTGCACGTCCACCAGGCACTCTTCGCCGTACCCGCGCACCTTTTCGCCCTTGGCGTTTTTCACGGCGTCCGAAAGCAGGTGCAGGTACATGTCGTACCCCACGGCCTGCATGTGGCCGTGCTGCTCGCCGCCGAGGATGTTGCCCGCGCCGCGGATCTCCATGTCGCGCATGGCGATTTTGAAGCCGGAGCCGAACTCCGTGAACTGGCGGATGGCCGTCAGGCGCTTCTGGGCGACCTCCGAAAGGACCTTGTTGCGCTTGAAGGTCAGGTAGGCGTAGGCGCGCCGGCTGGAGCGCCCCACCCGCCCGCGGATCTGGTGCAGCTGCGCGAGGCCCATGCGGTCGGCGTTGTCGATGATGAGGGTGTTCACGTTCGGCACGTCGACGCCGGTCTCGATGATGGTGGTGCAGACCAGCACGTCGATTTCCTGCTCAATCAGGCGGCGCCAGACCTCCGAAAGCTGCTGCTCGCTCATTTTCCCGTGCCCGAAGCCGACCTTCGCCTCGGGGACCTTCTCGCGGACGCGCTCGGTCACGCGCTCGATGGTGGCGACGTCGTTGTGCAGGTAGTACACCTGCCCGCCGCGGCGGAGCTCCCGCCGGATGGCCTCGGCGAGCACGGCCTCGTCGTGCTCCAGCACATAGGTCTGCACGGGGTGGCGGTCGCGCGGCGCCTCCTCTATCACGCTCATGTCGCGGATGCCGGAAAGCGCCATGTTCAGCGTGCGCGGGATGGGCGTGGCCGAGAGCGTGAGCACGTCGACGCCCTTGTACTTTTTCTTGAGCCGCTCTTTCTGCGCGACGCCGAACCGCTGCTCCTCGTCCACGATGATGAGGCCGAGGTCGCGGAACTCCACGTCCTGCGAAATCAGGCGGTGCGTGCCGACGACCATGTCGATTTCGCCGCGCCGGAGCCTGCGGAGAATCTCCTGCTGCTCCTTCGGCGTGCGGAAGCGCGAGAGCAGCTCCACCCGGATGGGGAAGCCCTCCATGCGGCGGGTGATGGTCTGGTAGTGCTGCCACGCGAGGATGGTCGTGGGCACCAGCATCGCGCACTGTTTGGAGTCCGTCACGCACTTGAACGCCGCGCGCAGGGCGACCTCCGTCTTCCCGAACCCGACGTCGCCGCACAGCAGGCGGTCCATCGGCGCCGGCTTTTCCATATCCGCCTTGATTTCGCCGATGCAGCGGAGCTGGTCCTCCGTCTCCTCAAACTCGAAGCGCGACTCGAAATCGCGCTGCCAGTCGCTGTCCGGCGGAAAGGCGTGTCCCTTCGCCTGCATGCGCTCGGCGTAGAGCTGGATCAGATCCTTCGCGATGTCCTTGACGGCGCTGCGGACCCGCGCCTTGGTCTTCTGCCAGTCCGTGCCGCCCAGCCGGCTCAGCCGCACGGAGGCGTCCTCCCGCGGGCCGATGTATTTCGAGACCATGTCCAGCTGCGTGACGGGCACGTAGAGCACGTCGCCGCGCGCGTACCGAACCTTGATGTAGTCCTTCGCCACGCCGTGCACGTCGATTTTGCGGACGCCCTCGAACACGCCGATGCCGTGCGTCGCGTGGACGATGTAGTCGCCCGGCGCGAGGTCGGAGATGTCGGTGATTTCCTGCCCGCGACGGGGGTGCTTCGCCTTTCTGGCCCGGGGGGCGGCGACGCGCCCGCGGGTAATCAGCCCGAAGCACGCGCCGGGGTACTCCAACCCGGCGGAGAGGGAGCCGCCGGTCACGACGACCTCGCCCCGCTCGATTTTCTCCGGGCTTTCGACATCGGCGGCGTCGATGCCGCGGGCGCGCAGGTCGGCCGCCACGGTCTTCGCGGCGCGCGCATTGCCGGCGAGGACGGCGCAGGCCCACTTGTTCTGCAGCATCTCCTTCAGGTCGTCGGTCAGCTGGTCGAGGCTGCCGCCCCACACGGAGCGCTGGCGCACCGTCAGGTTCAGCAGGGTGCGCACCGGCGTGTCGTACCCGCCGTGGACGAAGGTGTCGAGGTACACCGCGCCGGCCTTTTCAAACTGCGAGAGGGCAAAGGCCCAGTCGCGGCTGTAGGTGTCGAGCGTGTGGCAGAGCGTGCCGTCGGCGAGGTAGTCCTTCAGGTCCTCGCCCCACTGCCAGAGCGCGCTGCGGACCTTCTCGCGCTGCCGGACCGGCTCGCTGACGAAGAGCAGCATGTCGTCCTGCAGGTAGTCGAACAGCGTGGCGGTCCTGCCGCCGTACAGCAGCGGCAGGTATTTGTCGGCGCAGCCCAGCGGCAGGCCGCCCTCCAGCTTTTCGGCCTCGCGGCCGAGCACGGCCCGCGCCGCGGGGGCGGCTTTGCCGCGCAGCTCGGCGGCCAGGCGGCGGATTTTTGCGGCGAGGCCGGCGGGGTCCGCAATCAGCGCCTCCTGCGCGGGGGCGACGGTCACGGCGGGCGCGGATTCGGTGCGCCTCTGCGTGAGGGGGTCGAAGAACGAGAGGGTGTCGATTTCGTCCCCGAAAAACTCCGCCCGCACGGGCGAAGAGAGGCCGGGCGGGAAGAAGTCGAGGATGCCGCCGCGGTGCGAGTACTGCCCCGGCCCCTCAATCTGCGCGGCCGGTTCGTAGCCGCAGGCGGCCAGCAGGTCCAGCAGACGCCGCATCGGCACGGCCGCGCCCGGCTTCAGCGTGACGGTGCGCCTGCGCAGCTCCGCGGGGGGAAGGGTGTACTGCAGCGCGGCGTCGATGCAGCAGACCACCGCGCAGTGCCCGCCGCCCTGCAGGGCGGTCAGCGCCCGCAGGCGCTGGTGTTCGTATTCGTGCGAGCTGCCCTCGGTGTCGCGCAAGGTGAAATCCCGCAGCGGGTAGAACAGCGCGGGCAGCCCCATGGCGCCGAGGTCGGCGCACAGGCGGTTCGCCTCCGGCTCGTCCCCGGCGACGACAAAAGCCCTGCGCCCCAGCAGGGAGCAGAGCGAATAGATGATGTTGGCCTTGTGGACGCCGGTCACGCCGGTGACGGCGGCGGGCAGGGCCCGGCTCTGCACGGCGGTCTTCAGGGCGCCGAACTCCTTCAGCCCGCCGATGGCTTCGGTCAGAAATTTCATGGGCATCTCCTGTTTTTCGGTTTCGTTCCGCCCGGCCGCGGCCTATCCGTTGAAGCGGTTCATCGCCTCGCCGGCCCGGCCCTGCACCATCAGCTCGAGGGCCTCGGCCGCGTGCTCCACCGCCTGGCTGAAAAGCCGGAACTCCTCTTCGGAAAAGCGCGAGAGGACCCAGTCCGCGAGGTCCCACCGGCGGTCGGGCCGGTCGCCGACGCCCAGCCGGATGCGGGGGAACGTGTCCTTCCCGGTCAGGTAAATGATGTTCTTCATCCCGTTGTGGCCGCCGTCGCTGCCCTTCAGGCGGATGCGCAGCCTGCCGGGCGGGAACGAGATGTCGTCGTAGAGCACGATGACCCGCTCGGGCGGCAGCTTGTAGAAGCCCATGGCCTCCGTCACGCTCTGGCCGCTCAGGTTCATATAGGTGCCGGGCTTTAAAAGCAGCACCTTCTGCCCGCCTATCACGGCGCCCCCGCACAGGCCCTTGAATTTGAGGCGGCCGATTTCCGCGCCCGCCTTCTGCGCGATGTAATCCAGCGCCATGAAGCCCGCGTTGTGGCGGGTGCCCGCGTATTTTTCCCCCGGGTTGCCGAGGCCCGCGACCAGAAACCGCACCGGCCCGGCGGGCTCTTTCCTTTTCGACAGCAAGCGACCGAACATCCCAAAACCTCCGCTGTTTGTTTTGCCGCCCGCGGCGGCATACGACGGGAGGGCGGGATGGATGCCCACCCCGCCCGGACGAATCTCCCGTGTCTTTTCGGCCCGGCCGCCTTCAGTTGAACAGCGGCGAAACGGGCTTGTCTTTGTAAATCCGCTCGATCGCCTCCGCAAACAGCGGCGCGACCGGCAGAATCGTCATGTTGGACAGCCGCTTTTCGGGGGGCAGGGGGATGGTGTCGAGCAGCACCAGCTTCTGGATGGGACTGCTCGAGATCCGCTCGATGGCCGGCCCGGAGAGCACGGCGTGGGTCGCGCAGGCGATCACTTCGGCCGCGCCGTTTTCCATCACCGCGCGCGCCGCGTTGCAGAGCGTGCCGGCGGTGTCGATGATGTCGTCCACGAGGATGACCTTTTTGCCCTTCACGTCGCCGACCACGTGCATCACTTCGGAGACATTGGGCTTCGGGCGGCGCTTGTCCACAATGGCCAGCGGGCAGCCGATGCGCTCCGCGAAGCTGCGCGCCCGCGTGACGGAGCCGAGGTCCGGCGAGACGGCCACGTACTCGTCGCCGTGCCCGCTAATCTGCTTCTTGATATAGGAGGCGAGCACCGGCACGCCGAGCAGGTGGTCGACCGGGATGTTGAAAAAGCCCTGAATCTGGGAGGCGTGCAGGTCCATGGTCAGGACCCGGTTCGCGCCCGCCGCGGTCAGCAGGTCGGCGACCAGCTTGGCGGTGATGGGGTCGTGCGCCTTGGCCTTGCGGTCCTGCCGCGCATAGCCGAAGTACGGGATCACGGCCGTGATCCTTGCGGCGGACGCGCGCTTCATCGCGTCCATCATGATGAGCAGCTCCATCAGGTTCTTGTTGACGGGCGCGCAGGTGGACTGCACGATGAAGCAGTCGGAGCCGCGCACGGATTCGTAGAGCGAGACCGAGATTTCGCCGTCGCTGAAGGTCCCCACCTTGCTTTTCCCGATGGGGAGGTTCAGGCACTTTGCGATCTGCGCAGCCGTCTCGGGGCTTGCGTTTGCGGCGAAAATTTTGATGTCCTTGCCGTGAAAACTCATATTCTTTTTTAATCCCCCTAAATTTTAGGTGCGGCGTTTCGGGCGCCGCACGGCCCCCGGCGAACGGCGGGGGCCTGTCGATGGCCCGGTTTACCGCAGCACCGTGAAGGGCGCCGGCCGCGCGCCGGGCGCCACGCGCACGCCCGCGCCGCGCACGGCGTCCAGCCGGGCGCCGTCGCCGACCTCGCAGCCGTCCAGCACGGTGCCCGGGCCGAGGACGCAGCCCTGCCCGACGGACGTGTGCCCGCGCAGGATGGTCCCCGGCAGCACGCAGCAGTCCCTGCCGAAGGTGACGTCCGGGCCGATCACGACGCCTTCGGCGCACGGGATGTCCACGCCGCCCCGCATCAGCGCGCCCAGCACGGCGTCGCGCGCGAGGGCGTTGAGCCGGTGGAGCTGGGCGCAGTCGTTTGCGCCCAGCACCGCGTCGGGATTTTCGGCAGGGCATGCGCCGGCGCGCCGTCCCTTCCGAATCAGAAGCTGGACGGCGTCCGTCAGGTAATATTCGCCCTGGGCGTTGTCGTTGCCGATTTCCGGCAGTATCTGCAGCAGGTCCTCCTGCCGGAACCAGTAGGCGCCGGAGTTGACCTCGCGGACGGCGAGCTCCCGGGGCGACGCGTCTTTCTGCTCCACAATCGCCCGGACGGGGCCTTCCGGCCCGCTGCGGAGGACGCGGCCGTAACCCGTGGGGTCCTCCAGCCTGGCCGAGATGAGCGTGACGGCGTTGCCGTCGCGGAGATGGCGGCGCAGCGCCCCGCGGATGGCGGCGGCGCCGAGGAACGGCGCGTCCCCGTTCAGGACCAGCACGCTGCCCCCCTGTGCGTGCGCCCGGATGAACTCCGACGCCATCCGCACGGCGTGCCCGGTCCCCAGCCGCTCCGGCTGGTAGGCCGTCTCCGCCTCCGGGTCGTGCTCCGCGAGCCAGGCTTCCACCTGCTCGTGCCGGCAGCCGGTCACAACACAGGCTCTGCCCGCCCCCGCCGCGCGGGCGGCGTCCAGAACCCACTGGAGCATCGGTTTGAACAGCACGGGCAGCAGGGCTTTGGGCAGGTCCCGCTTCATCCGCTTCCCCTCGCCGGCGGCGAGGATCACGGTGCAGTTCTGCTGTGGCATTGCTTTCCCCCATTTTGTCAAAACCGGAAACGGGATTTCCGCTTCCGGAAGCGCACGGGCCGGCCCGCGGCGCGGGGCCGCAGCGGCCGTATGGACGGAAGCGCGAATCGTATCTCCGCTTCTATTATCGCATATTCCGCCGTTTTTTCAAGTGCTTTTTTCAAAGGGGCCGGCGCGGCCCTCCGGCATTTCGCTCTGCCCGGCCCGCAGCGCGGGGGGAAGGGGCCAGATTTTTACATTTCGGGCATAAACTTTTGGAAAAGATATAGCTTTTGCGGGCGCAGTTTGCTATAATAAAGCGGTGAGCATTGTTGTGATCGGAACTTTTACGCTCGATTCCAGCTCCAAGTCAAAAAAATCAGGAGGTATTGTCTATGAGCTATAAGTATCTGTACCTTTTCTCCGAAGGGAACGCCAAGATGCGCAACCTGCTCGGCGGGAAGGGCGCCGGCCTTGCCGAAATGACCGGCCTCGGCCTGCCCGTGCCGCACGGGTTTACCATCACGACCGAAGCCTGCACCAAATATTATGAGGACGGCCGCAGAATCAACGACGAAATCAAGGCCGAGATTTTCAAATACCTCGCCAGGCTGGAGGAAGTCACCGGCAAGAAGTTCGGCGACGCCTCCAACCCGCTGCTGGTTTCCGTCCGCTCCGGCGCGCGGGTTTCTATGCCCGGCATGATGGACACCATCCTGAACCTGGGCCTGAACGACACCGTGGTGGAGGGCCTCGCGAAGTTTACGAACAACCCGCGCTTCGCCTACGACTCCTACCGCCGGTTCGTCCAGATGTTCTCCGACGTGGTGATGGAGCTGCCGAAGGCCGACTTTGAGAAGATCATCGACGAGCAGAAGGCCAAGCGCGGCGTCAAGCAGGACATTGAGCTGAACGAGAGCGACATGAAAGAGCTTGTCCGCAAGTTCAAGGCCTATTACAAGCAGAAGAAGGGCGAGGACTTCCCCACCGACCCCGCCACGCAGCTGCTGGAGGCCGTCAAGGCCGTGTTCCGCTCGTGGGACAACCCCCGCGCGGAAGTGTACCGCCGCATGAACGAGATTCCGTATTCCTGGGGGACCGCGGTCAACGTGCAGGAGATGGTGTTCGGCAACTCCGGCGACAAATCCGGCACGGGCGTGGCGTTCACCCGCAACCCGGCGACGGGCGAAAAGAAGCTGTTCGGCGAGTACCTCATCAACGCCCAGGGCGAAGACGTGGTCTCCGGCGTGCGCACGCCGCAGCCGATCCATCAGCTCAAGCAGGACCTGCCCCAGGTCTACGAGCAGTTCGCCAAGGTGGCCAGTACGCTCGAAAACCACTATAAAGACATGCAGGACATGGAGTTCACCATCGAGAACGGCAAGCTGTTCATGCTGCAGACCCGCAACGGCAAGAGAACCGCGACCGCGGCGCTGAAGATCGCCGTCGACATGGTGGACGAGGGCATGATCACCAAAGAAGAGGCTGTCCTGCGCGTGGAGCCGAAGCAGCTGGATGCCCTGCTGCACCCGCAGTTCGACGCCGAGGCCCTGAAAAAGGCCAAGGCCATCGGCCACGGCCTTGCGGCTTCGCCGGGCGCGGCCTGCGGCAAGGTCGTGTTCACCGCCGACGACGCGAGGGACTGGAAGAAGCGCGGCGAGAAGGTCATCCTGGTCCGCCGCGAAACTTCGCCCGAGGACATCGAGGGCATGGCTTCCGCCGAAGGCATCCTGACCGTGCGCGGCGGCATGACGTCCCACGCGGCGGTGGTGGCGCGCGGCATGGGCACCTGCTGCGTCTCCGGCTGCGGCGAAATCATCGTGAATTACGACAAAAAGCAGTTCACCCTCGGCGGCAAGACCGTCCGCGAGGGCGACTATATCTCGATTGACGGCACCACCGGCAACATCTATGCCCAGGCCATCCCGACCGTGCCGGCGACCATCTCCGGCAATTTCGGCCGCTTTATGGAGTGGGCCGACAAGGCCCGCAGGCTGCAGGTCTACACCAACGCCGACACGCCGAAAGACGCCCGGCAGGCCCGCGCGTTCGGCGCCGAGGGCATCGGCCTGACCCGCACCGAGCACATGTTCTTCGAGGGCACCCGCATCAAGGCCATGCGCGAGATGATCGTCTCCGACACGACCGAAGAGCGCAGGAAGGCCCTGGCCAAGATTCTCCCTTACCAGCAGGGTGATTTCGAGGGCCTGTACACCGCCATGGAGGGCCGCCCGGTGATTATCCGCTTCCTCGACCCGCCGCTGCACGAGTTCCTGCCGACCAAGGAAAAGGATATCGAGGAGATTGCCGGCGAGATGAACATCTCCGTCCAGCACCTGAAAGACGTCATCAGCAGCCTGCACGAGTTCAACCCGATGATGGGCCACCGCGGCTGCCGCCTGTGCGTCTCGTATCCCGAAATCGCGGAGATGCAGACCACGGCCGTCATCAACGCCGCCATCAACGTGAACCGCGCGCACCCCGAGTATCATGTGGAGCCGCGCATCATGATTCCGCTGGTTGGCGAGATCCGCGAGATGCGCTATGTCAAGAGCCTTGTGACCAAGACCGCCGACAAGCTGATTCAGAAGGCCGGCGTGCAGATGAAGTACCAGGTCGGCACCATGATTGAGGTTCCGCGCGCGGCGCTGACCGCGGGCGAAATCGCCAAAGAGGCCGAGTTCTTCAGCTTCGGCACGAACGACCTGACCCAGATGACGTTCGGCTTCAGCCGCGACGACGCCGGCAAGTTCCTGCCCTACTACTACGACAGGAAGATCTACGAGTTCGACCCGTTCGCCCACCTCGACCAGGTCGGCGTCGGCAAGCTGATCAAGATGGCCGTGAAAGACGGACGCGCCACCCGACCGGACCTGCACCTCGGCATCTGCGGCGAGCACGGCGGCGACCCGTCCTCCGTGGAGTTCTGCCACTTTGCCGGGCTGGATTACGTTTCCTGCTCGCCTTACCGCGTGCCGATTGCGCGCCTTGCAGCCGCGCAGGCCGCCATCAAGGAAAAGAGGATGAAAGCGGCCGCGAAATAACGGCGCTTTCCGCCTGACCGGATTCCCCCGCAGAGCCGCGGGGGAATTTTTTTAAGGAGGGATTCCGGTGACAAGAAAACAGGTCAGCGTCGTGGCGTGCGTGATTCAGGCCGCGCTGGTGGGGATACTGCTTCTGCCCGGGCGCGGGGAAGACGCCCTGGGCGTGCTCGACACCGTCCGGCGGTATTCCGCCATCGGTTTCCGCAGCGACGCGCAGGTCTATTTCGCGGCGGCCGTCTGCCTGCCGGTCCTGACGATACTGGGGCATTTTCTGCTGCGGCCGCGCAGGAACTTCGGCCTGGGCGCGTGCCTGAGCGCGCTCTACGCCCTGGCGACCGCGTGCTTCTCCGAATCCGCCCGCGTGAAGCTGGCCGGCATGGCGCAGGTCACGGGCCAGTATTACCTGATGGTCTTCCTCGCCGTGCTGTGCGT
>ENA-UOOH01002665-UOOH01002665.1-fermentation-metagenome-genome-assembly--contig:-NODE-2665-length-14932-cov-5.612960_pt1 | contig 14932 bp, 9 predicted proteins | sample MGYA00245778_ERZ724025 | MGnify/ENA primary metagenome ERZ724025 (study PRJEB28704, sample SAMN03018313) | fermentation metagenome | biome: anthropogenic terrestrial biome; feature: soil; material... | reverse complement strand
GAAGCCCATCTCCTTGCGGGCTTGGCATATACGACTGAAACAAAAGCTGGAAATTCCGATAGCGCGTCTGATACAGTCGCAGCTTGGCGGCTGGAGGAGGTCGATCTTCGCTGTTGAAAGGATCGGTACCCGCGAGGTACTCCTCCAGGTTCGAAAAGCCGTCCTGATCCGGATCCAGAAAGGCATCCCGCGGATCCTGATAGTTCAAACCCATCTCAATTTCCCAATCGTTCGGCATTCCGTCCGCATCGTCATCGCCTTCCCTGCGGACATTCTTGGGGATGAGACGCTTGGTCTTCAGGTCGAGAATCGCCTTAGGCCCGATAAAGAGGTCGTAGTCGCCCAAGCGTTGCAGTTCAGGGTTCTCCAACTGGGCGGTGAAGGTTTCAAACAAAGCGATATCCACCGGGTCCGCGCCCGCTTCCGCCGCCCTCTGCGGAATACCCCATTGGTCCTCTTCCCACTGCGTGATGTTCCAATAGAGGATACCGCCCGATACAATCAGCCCGAGGAGGACGATGAGAAGCAACACCTTTTCCCAGTGATGCTTAAAGGCCACTCCGATCCCTGCGAGGTTTATCGCCATGATGCCTTACGCTCCTGTTGCTCACACAAAATGCTACGGTTTCGACACGCACTGCCGCCCTGTCCAGCTCCTTCGGACCTCCGCCCGGCTCTCATCCAGCGGCTATGGTTGGGTGACATCCGCCAGCTCCTCTTCCCCGGCCGCAGCCTGGAAATCGTAGGCCGTGACCATGAGGGTCACCTCTAAATACTCGTTGCCCGACGAGGGTAATTGCTCGCCGGTTCCGTAGGCAGGAGCGTTCATCCCCGGGTAGGTCGAGGCTCCCATCCCAGGGCGGCCGGTCGTCCCGGAACGCCCCATCGGGTAATAGGGATTTGCCCCACCACGCGTCGCTCCAGGCCCTATCGTTCCAGGCATCCCAGGAGCCCCCGGGAGCGTGCGCGATTGCCCATCTTGTTCGGCGATGTTGAATTGCGCGACCTCGTCGATTCCCCTGAGATTGCGCACGGTCAGTTCGTTGACAACCAGAAAATAGGGGCAGTCCCGCATGACCAGCGTGTTCATGAACATGCGCAGGCCAGAGGTCTGAGTAATGAAGGTCAAACGGAACGGGTATTCGAGATAATTGCCGTCCGGATTCGGATCCACGGTCCCAATCGGATTGTTCAGTGGGTCGTCAGCCCCAAGCTGGCCCGTCATCGTTCTGCTGCCACCACCCTCCATCCCCGCGCCTCCGGCCGGGAGTTCGAATTGGAGCCTGTTGGTCTGGACGATCTGAAAAAAGTCACTCTCAATCGCGGTTTCCACTAAATACGATCCGACCTCGAGCTGACGGAGCAAATGCGGCATGTAGGCATCGTCATCCGGTCGCATGCCCGCTACGTATTGGGAAAAACCGAGGTCGAACACCTCCGGGAGCAGCACATTCTTCTGACGGGCCTTGGATCGTAGATCGCTGATCCGCTGGTTGATCTCCCCGAGAAAGAGCTGCCGGTTCACTCCCGGCTTGATCGGGATCGTGAAGGCTCGGATTTTCGGGTCAACCTCGTTGCTGAATAGGTTGCTGATCTGCTGGAGGTTTTCCCCCACCTTTTCGACGTTCTCCTGGTTGGGATACGGCTTCTTGCGGATCAGGGACGAATAGCTCGTTTGCGATGCTTCCATCCTCCCTTTCGATTCCCTCATCCGAGAAAAGGATTGCCAGAAAAAGAAGAGGCTAACCCCGAGCAGCGCCAGAAAAACCACCAGCGACACAATCAGCCCGATGTGGTTTCGAATCTTATTCATTCGTTGCCTCCGTTTCGTCCACCATCGGCTGACCGGCAGGTTCCAATTCGGCAGCAGGATCCACGTCTAGAGCAGAACCTGCGCCTACAGCTGTATCCACTTCCAAACCTGAATCCACATCCAGAGCTGGATCCGCAACCGAATCGCTCACCCCCAGGTCACCCTCTAATAATGGGTCGACCTCCTGGCCGGTCTCGACCACTTCAGCAGCCGGCGGTTCTGGCGAATTGATCGGGTATTTGAACTCCGCCTTGGCCCGGAACCGGAAGAAGAGATCCCCGGCTCGCGGCGCAGGCGACTGGATCACCTCGGTGTGATTGGTCGCGAAGAGGCTGCTATTCTCAAGACAGGCAATCGCATCGTTCGCCATCAAGAAGAGGGATGGCCTTTGAGGATCGACAAGCCCCAGCCCCTCGATCATCACCCCCGGAATCGGTTGACCCGGAGCCCAGGGCCCTTCCACCCCTTCGGTCTCCTCTTCCAAACCAATTCCATACCCTGCAGCACCCATTCCATAGGCGCTGCCATAACCCATGGCCCCTCCACCTCCGCCGTAGGCCCCCCCGTAGCCCATGGCCCCTCCACCGCCGTATCCGGTCCCCATGGAACTGGACGAAGATGAGGATTCCAAAGCGACGTTGAACGGAGTCATCCGAGTAAACCAGATCGCGTTTCCACCTTCACTCAACGATCCCAAACAGTTGGAAATCTCGTTGAGCACCAGGTTCCACTGAACCCTCCGCTGGCAGAGGTAAACGTAGTTGCGGACCTGTTCGAGATATCCGTCGATCTCCCCTTGCTGGGCGCTGATTTCGCGATCAAACCGCTGCAAGACACGCACCCGGGAATCAACCTCCTTGTAAGTGTCGTCGTACACCTTTGCACCCTGAGTGCAATAAGCGAACCAACATACCACCGTCAAGAGCATGGCGAAGGCCGCAGAGACCAGATACGGGACCTTGCGCAACATCTCTTTCCGAGAGGTGATCCGGGGCGGCAACAAGTCGATTTCAACGGGACACTCGCCGACCTCGCGTAGGGCCAATCCGACCAGCTCGCCAAAGAGATGCGCCTTGCGGGAGAGATCCTCCCGATTGATCCCTTCAGCCAATTGCACATTGCGGAAAGGGTTCAAGTACTGAACGGAGACCTCCAACTTCTCGTGGAAGAACTCCGCCGTGTACGGCATAATCGAGCCGCCACCGGTCAACAGCACCCGCCGCGGGGCAGCTCCGCCCTGCTGGCTGCGATAGAAATTGATGGAGCGATTCACATCCACATGCAGCCGCGTCATCACGTTGCGAGCGATCTTCGAGATCGCGGCGGCCTCCTCGGATTCAGGCTCCTCGTATGCCCCTCCCAGCGCGACAAACCCGACATCCTTTTTGAGGGCCTCGGCCTCCTCGTACGAAATTTCCAGCTCGCGGGCAACCTGCTGGGTGATGTTCTGACCGCCAATGAGAATGCTGCGCGTGAAAAAGCGATTCCCCTCCATGAAAACGAGGTTGGTCGTGCGCGCACCAATGTCCAGCAGGATCGTCGGCTCCGAGACGTCTCCAGTGTTGTATCTCGCGGTATTGTAAAGAGCTAGAAGAGACACGTCGATCAGCGAGGTGCGAAACTTTGTCCGCTCCACCGCCTGTGCGATCTCCTCCACCTGGTCCTCTCGCACCGCGACGAGCAATACATCTACGCTGTCCTGGTTTCCGCTGATCAGCTGGTAGTCCCAGACAACCTCGTTGATCGGGAACGGAACATTCTGCGCCGCTTCGTATTGTACGATCTGAGCGATCTTCTTGGGATCGACGGGTGGCAAGTTCACAAACTTGGTGAAGACCGATTGACCGCTGATCGTCACCGAGGCAGGCCCTGGTTTGATCTGAGCCTTTTGCGCAATCCCATTGAGGGTCACCTGAACCAGGTTGGCAAAGTCCTTCTCATCTCCAGGTTGCAACCCCAATTCATCCTGGGCATAGCGAAGCAACGCCAGCCCGCCCCCCTTGAGATGCTGGAATTCGGCTAGCTTGACCGAATTCGCGCCGATGTCGATTGCCAAAATTCGTTTAGATGCCATGTCTCCCCCTGCTCAATCCATACTCCCTTTCTAACCGCCGCTTTCCAAGCCCTCATCCCGAGGGTCGTGTCGTGATCTCTAGCGGAGAAAAGGAGGGATCAAGGCCCTCTCTGTAAAAAACGTATCGCTCTCGGTATTGCCTCGTTACCACCCACGTCATCCCGCGCGGCGGAAACGCTATCAAGCCGTCAACCCAAACGTCAACCGGCTATCGTCCTTACACGCAGGCGAGGTTCCCGGACTTGTAACCGTCTACTCTAAGGATGGAGTTTCCAGGCGCAAATCCACGGGAGGGGTTTCCAGACCATATCCCCTTTTTTGGGAGGGTCCCCACGTCGCGTGTCCCATTCTTGATTTCAGTAAACCCCTCTATTACTCGACCTGACCCTCCACGAGCAAGCCGGAAGAATCAGAAAGATCGAAAACTTTTGCCTGTGAATGAGCGCCAAGGTTCATCGCCAGCCGGTCCAGACCCGCCGATTCAGCCATATTCCACGCGATCGCAAGCTCACTTTCCCCGTGGCTCCATACGCGCCCTGACCAGCTCCAGCAATTGCTTCGCCTGCTCACGGTCCGGCTCCATTCGGAGCACCCATTCAAAATGGTGAGCCGCTTCGGCGTATCCGCCTCGTTGAAACTGGCAAATCCCCGCCAGAAAGTTCAGGTCAGGATCCCTTGGCGCCTTCCTGAGCATTCGCTCCAGAAATGGCCCCGCCTCATCCCAGGCCTCAAGTTGTACCATGGAAGTCGCCTCGATCATCTGCAGGGGAAAGGATTCCGGAAATAGCTCAAGCCCGGGCGCTATCGCTTTCCTCGCCGCCTGAGGACGTCCCGTATTCACCTTCGCCGTCCCTGCGGCAACATACCCAATCTCGCAATATGGGTTGGAGGGGATCAATAGGCTCTCCGCCAGTTCTTCCGCCCGAACGAGGTCGCCCTTGCGCCGCAATAGATCAACAAGCGATTCCAGTGCAAATAGATGCTGAGCTTCACCCGCCTCCTCAACCAACTGCGCAAATCGCGATTCGGCCTCGTCCAGAGCACCTCGATCCCAGTATGCCTGCGCAATAAACCACCCGATGTAGGGATCCCGAGGATCGTTGCGTGCAGCCTCCGTAAAATGGGCGGGAAGTTCCTCCCTCTGGCCAAGCAATAGGCGGCGGGCCCGCTCCTCCATGTGCCGGTCCCAGGCAGCCCCCGGATAGTCCTCCCGAAAACGTCGCGCCGTTGCCAAAATGGACCGGAGTCCCCGTAAAAACCCCAATTCTCCGGCAATGATCCCCGTGTCATCGACTCGGCTCAAGGCACCCTCCAAGACCGCTTCCGCACCCTCCAGGTCACCGGTCCGCCGCAGACACTGAGCCAGGACCTTCCAAAGCTCGCCCGCCTTGGGGTTGCGATCCACACCGAGGCGCAAGCGCTCCTCCGCCTCCTTGAGACGTCCCAGCTCCATTAACGCCTCACCCTCTGTCGCAATCAGCCATGGATCCCCAGGGAGCGTCCCCCGGGCCCGGACAATCACCTTGAGCACCCGCTCCGGGTCGCGGAAGTCCCGCTCCCACCGAACACGCTCCACCCAGAATCCCGGGCGGGTCGGCTCCAACTCCAACGCCCGCTCCAATAAGGGGATGGCATCCTCGGTCCGACCCGCCCGGTACACGACTTGGCTCAGTGTAAACCAGGCATCGGGATCCTCCGGCGCGACAAATGCCGCCTGCTCCCCCGCCCTTCGAGCCGCCGGCAGGTCCCCTTCCTTCATATAGACCTCCGTCAGATGTATCCAAGCCAACGGATTCTCCGGGGAGAGCTCCAACGCACGCTCCAAAACTGATTTGGCATCCTCATAGGAGCCCATCCAGACCAGGAGCTTGCCCAAGTTGGTCATGGAGGCCACATCCTTGGGGTTCAAGGCCAATCCACGTCGGAATATCTCGATCGCAAAGAGCGGCTGCTGGAGGTGCGCCAAGGCCAATCCCAGGTGGTGGTATGCGGGCGCGAACTCAGGATCCACGGAGATCGCCCTGCGGCCTGCCTCCGCAGCCAGTTCAGCACGCCCCGCTTCCAATGCGGATGCGCTCAGCGCATCGAGATGCTCCGCATCGGGCGGACCCGACTGTGTCGCCCCAAGAAAGGCGTCAAAGGCGTGCTCCTTGCGGCCCATCGCCTGAAAACAACGCCCGGTCCAAAAGAGGGCATCGGCGGGGAGGGCCTCCCGAAGCGTTGCGTCGGACAACAGCTCCAAGGCTCGGTCAAATTCCCCGGAATCCATTGCAGACCTCGCCCTCAGCAACGTTAGATCAGGCCCGATCGCCTCAGCGCGTTCAAAAAGGGCGAGCCACTTTCCCCGCAGGGAAGCACTGGAGGAGAGCTCGGCCAAGCGAAAGGCGACCGATTGCACCTCCTGGCGGCGGGGCGCCAGTTCGATGGCGCGTTCGATCCAAGACACGGAATCCCCCTGAGCCCGCTCCGCGGCCATAGCCGCCAGGAGCGCGATCTGCCACCGCTCAGGCCCCAGATCCCAGGCCTCAGTCAACAGATCCAGGGCCGCCTCAGGTCGATCGGCCGCAAGATTCAGTTCAGCAGTGGCCCAAAGCGCCTCGTGCTCCACCGGCGGCAGTCGCGCCTCCAATTCCGAAAAACGCGCCCCCGGTGGAAACAACCGATCCGACGAATCCGGCCAGACGACACAGTCGAAGAGATCCTCACGTCCCGCCACCCCACGCTCGACCGATGCGAAACCTCCCGAGGAGGTCGCCACCACCGCACCAGGAGAGAGAACGGGACGAGCCATCAGCCGAATTCGAATCCGCTCCCCAGGGATCATCCCCGCCTCCGGCCTTGCAGCCCGTTCGGCTGCAACCCACTGAATCGGACCCAGCCCACCCCCCTCACCGGTCTCCGCCCTCGCGGCCACCCAGAGCCGCTCGCCTCGACCAGGGCGATCCTGGATGGGAGCCACCGGGAGTCCGAATCCAACCGCATCAATCGGCTCGACCGTACTCAAAACGAGCACGCCTCGAACCCGATCAAAACGGAGAATGGGCCAATCAGCCAGCGGTGAAGCCTCTGGTGCCGTGAAAAGCCTCCAGTCACCCCCTCCCATGACCAAACCGTAGGGCAACACCCAACCACGCAGGTCCCGGGCTGCCACCATGTACCCGCTCCTTAACACCACATCTCCGTCCGGTTCGATCTCGCGGCAAGGAAGAATACTTTGCAACCACTCGTCTGGTGGCGGGGCCGCCGAGACCTCGATTTCCCCAACGAGAAAAAAAAATGCCGCCCCCCATAAAATCAGGCTTAACAGAGTCCGAGATCCGCTATGATCTCCGCAACGCGTAAGGCTTCGAGGCAGTATTCGACCACCTCCCGCGATCAGGGGTGATCGGTGGTATTCATATGCGATACTTGACATGATTGCGGTTTTCACCTTGGGTATGCCGTTCAGGGCGGACGGAACGACCTCCGAGCAGGCATCTTGACCGAGCCTCTTCGGGTCCGTATAATTGTTCCACGCTCACACGACCAAAATTGATTGCCAGGCCGAGAGTGGGATCCGTCCCACTCTTTTACTTATTCAGGCGTGCCGTCGTTTCGCAGCCCCGCGCTGCGGTTCGGTGAACATGCACGGGGAGAGAAACGGGTATCCCCGAGGCTGGGGAGAGGTGGCTTCACCATGAACGGCGATTTTCTAGCTGTCTTGGACTATTACGAAAAGGAAAAAGGGATCGATCGGCAAGTCCTGATCGAAGCGGTCGAGAATGCGATTCTGACCGCCAGCAAAAAGAGTGTAGGCCCCGCGAGGGACCTGCGCGTCGTTTTTGACCCCAAATCCGGAAACATAAAAGCATTCGCCACTTTGCGCGTGGTCGAGAACGTCCGCAACCAGCATGGAGAGATCGCCCTGAACAAAGCGATTCAAACTGCACCGGATGCGAAGATCGGCGACGACGTCGAGGTGGAGGTCACCCCGACCAATTTCGGCAGAATCGCCGCGCAGACGGCGAAACAGGCAATGCTCCAACGCATCCGCCAGGCCGAACGGGATAAGATCTTTGAGGATTACCAGGACCGCGAAGGCGATATTCTGACGGGTAACATTGTCCGCTTCGATCGAGGCGACTTGATCGTCGACTTGGGCGGAGCTGAAGCCGTACTTCCGGAACGTGAACGCGTCGCCAACGAGGAGTACAATCTGCGCGAGCGGATCCGTGCCTACGTCGTGAGCATCCGCAACACCACCCACGGGCCGGAGATCATCCTCTCCCGCAGCCATCCAGGGTTCGTTCGGCGACTCTTCGAGCTGGAGGTGTCCGAGATCTATGACGGCACGGTCGAGATCAAGGCCGTCGCACGTGAGGCCGGGTTCCGTACCAAGGTCGCGGTCGTCTCCCATGACGAAAAGGTCGATCCGGTCGGGGCCTGTGTCGGCATGCGCGGCGTACGCGTCAAAAATATCGTCCGCGAGCTGAACGGAGAGAAAATTGACATCGTACGGTGGAACTCCGACATCCGTATGTTTGTCACCGAGGCATTGCAGCCCGCTCGCTTCAAAGAAATGGAAATCGACGAGCGGCATAAGCGAATCCGGATTATTGTAGAAGAATCGCAACTCTCCTTGGCGATCGGGCGTCGGGGACAGAATGCGCGATTGGCCTCCAAGTTGACAGGCTGGCGCATTGACGTGGAACGGGAAATTTCACCGGAAATGGCCCTGGAGATGAAGATTGAGGAGGCCATCGATGGACTCGTGCGGCATCTTGAGATCGACCGCACATTGGCGGGGACACTCGCCCGTGCAGGGATCGTGACCCCGGACGGCTTGATGGCCGTCGAACTGGATGACCTGATCGGGATTGGGCTGACTCCGGAATCGGCGCAGGAGTTGATGGCCAAGGCTGCGACCTTGGAACCGCCGTTCGACTTTGAGGACACAGACGATACGGAAACAGAACACGAAGATGGAGCCGACACCGATGCCGTCCAGCAAGAATCGGCTGCCGATCCATCCGATCATGCGGAGACAGAGGCCCCACCCAATGCCTCCGCCGAGGGCGATGACGACCAGGACCGCGACCCAGAGGTGAGCGGTCCCGAAAACTGATTTCAAGACCACCCAAGCAAAGGCGCCCGGGAACAAGAGCGCCCATAGGCACGATTTACTATCCATGAGTGTAAGAATCTATGAACTGGCCCGTAGGCTGAAAATGTCCAGCAAAGACCTGCTTGAGGTCCTGGAGAAAAAAGGTATTCCTGCCAAAAGCCACGCGAGCACCGTTGACGAGGAAATCGCCGAGGCCCTTGTTCAAGAGTTGTCGGCCGGCTCAACCGGGAAGCCGGCTGCAGCACCCAAGTCCGCAGCACCCAAGTCCGCAGCACCCAAGTCCGCAGCACCCAAGTCCGCGAAGAAAACCACTTCCACCGGGGCCGTCACGGATGCGAAATCGACTGGATCCAGCCACGCATCCAAATCCAAACGTGGCGACAAGCCCACCCGCGGGCCCAAGGAGCCGACCGAGACGGTCAAAGCGAGCGATAAGCCCTCAGGCGGTTCGCCCCGGGGTGAAGCCGGCGAAGCTTCAACACCTCAGGACGACAAAAATCAAACCCAATTGAGCAAGAAAAAGAACCTCGTGAACAAGCCGTTGCCGCCTTCTCGTAAACCCGCTGCCGTCGCGCACCCCGGCAGCCAACCCTCGCATAAAGCCGAATCAACCACTACGATGGCCGCCCCGGCTCAGGTCAATAAGCCCCTGCCTCAGACGGCGCCACCCCGACCCAAGGCGCTGCCCCCCGTCCAGGCCCATGGGAGACAGGCCGCGGCTGCAACCACTCCACCTCAGGCGGATGCGCAAGCCAAGATTCAGGTCCAGGGCGCTATGCTCCGGACCCGCCCGCCCATTAAGGTGAAAGACCTGGCGGAGGCGATGGAAATCAAACCCTTCCAGCTCATTCAAGAGCTGATGAAGAACAACATCTTCGCTACGATCAACGAGACCCTCGATGTCGAGATCGCCAAGGAAGTGGCAGCCAATTTCGGCTTCACCCTTGAGATCGAACGCCGGGAAAAAGCCCAGCACAAGACACTGCCCAAACAGCAGATCGAGGAGCCCGAGCCCACCGTCGCCGACAAGGAAGAGGACCTGGTGCCGCGTCCTCCGGTCGTCACCTTCATGGGCCATGTCGATCACGGTAAGACCAGTCTCCTGGATGCCATCCGCAAGGAAAACGTCGTCGCCACAGAGGCCGGCGGCATAACCCAGCACATCGGTGCCTACACCGTCGAGGCCGCTGGCCACCCCATCACCTTCCTGGACACCCCTGGGCACGAGGCCTTCACAGCCATGCGCGCCCGCGGGGCGCAGGTGACCGACATCGCCGTCCTCGTCGTGGCTGCCGATGACGGCATCATGCCGCAGACACGCGAGGCCATCAACCACGCGAAGGCCGCCGGAGTCGCCATTGTCGTAGCCGTCAACAAGGTCGATAAGCCCTCCGCCGACCCGATGCGGGTACGAACCCAACTCCAGGAGTTGGGGCTCATGCCCGAGGAGTGGGGCGGGGACACGATCGTGGTCGATGTCTCGGCTGCCACCGGTCAAGGCCTGGACGACCTCCTCCAGATGCTCGCACTGCAGGCCGAAATCATGGAGTTGAGGGCCAACCCCAACCGTCCCGCAGAGGGGACCATCATCGAGGCACAGCTCGAAAAGGGGCGTGGACCTACCGCCAACGCACTCATCCGAAACGGCACCCTCGAGGTCGGTGATTGTGTCATCTGCGGCCCCTATTGGGGCAAGGTCAAAGCCCTCATGGACCACACAGGTCAACGGGTGAAACGGGCGACCCCCTCCACCGCCGTCAAGATCCTCGGCATCTCCGGAGTCCCGGAGGCCGGCGCATTTCTGCAGGTCGTCGCCAACGACAAGCAGGCACGCGAGATCGCTGAACAGCGCAAGGAGCAGGACCGTGTCGGAGACCTCGAACGGCCCCGGCATGTCAGCCTGGAGCAGATCTATCAGCAGATCAAAGAGGAAGGCCGAACCAAGCTCAATGCCGTCATCAAGGCCGATGTACGGGGGTCGGTGGAGGCCATCATCGGCTCGCTCGAACAGATCCCGGATGACAAGGTCAAACTCGAGATCACCCACTCTGGAGTCGGTGACATCACCGACAGCGATGTCCTGCTCGCCTCCGCCTCGGATGCACTGATCATCGGCTTCAACGTCAAGGCTGAGGCCAGCGCCAAGGCAAAGGCTAAGCACGATGGCATCGAAATCCGGACCTATAAGGTCATCTACGAGCTGATCGAAGAAGTGCGGAAGGCCATGGAGGGGCTCCTGGAGCCCGAACTCCGCCAAGAGATCGTCGGCCACGCCGAGGTTCGGCAGGTCTTCAATATCTCCCGCGGCGTGCGCACCGTTGCCGGAAGCCAGGTCACCGACGGGCGGATCAACAAGAACAACCGTATTCGGGTGATCCGAAACGGGCGCGTTCTCCACGACGACAAGATCAGTTCTCTGCGACACTTTTCCGAGGATGTGCAGGAGGTCAAGGCAGCCCAGGAGTGCGGGATCTCCGTGGAGCGATTCCACGCCTTTGAGCCCGGCGACATCCTAGAGGCCTATGTCATTCAAAAATTCGCCCAGACTCTGTAGAGGCTTGACGCGCAGCCGTGGGTCCGACGCACGGCTGCTGGAGGCTATCGCCATCATGAAAAGCTCTCAACGGCTCAAGCGAATCAACCAGCTCATCCGCGAGGAATTGAGTGACATCCTGAGATCCGAGTTTCCCCTGGACCGCATGGATCTTATCAGTGTCCAGGAGGTGCGGGTCACCCGCGATCTCAAGTATGCCGAGGTCTTCATCAACTACCTTGGGACCCCCCAAGACCGGCACCGAGCCGTTGCCTTTTTGACCCAACGCAAGGGCCGGGTTCAGCAGTTGTTGGGCGGCCGCATCAAGCTACGCGAGACACCCCATCTCAAATTTGTCGAAGATCTCGCTATCGATCGAGGCAGTCGAATCTTGGAGATCCTTCAAGAGCTGGAAGAACGTGACGGTGTCCCGTCCGAGGGATCGGAGGAAGGAGCTCCCGTTGACCACCCAACCGACTCAGACCATCCTTGAAGCCATTGACAACTGCACCGGCTCCATTCTGATCATCGCACACAACCGCCCCGACGGTGACAGCATCGGCAGCGTCCTAGGATTGGCACTCGCACTCGACGCGGCCGGGAAAAAGGTGGCCATACGCAGCGAAGACCCCGTTCCTGAAAAATACCGGTTTCTTCCTTGTGTCGACCTCATCCGCGAACTGGATGCGGAAATCAATCCACCGGTCGAACTGGTCATGATCTTGGATTGTGCCGATTTCGATCGCATCGGTGCAGCCAAAGCGCTGATCCCACCCGGGGTCACCGTCATCAACATCGATCACCACGCGACCAACGCCGGCTTCGGCGACATCTCTTGGATCGATCCGAATACCGCCGCTACCGGCGAGATGATCGTTCGTCTGCTCAATGAGGGCGGTATCAGGATCCCACAGGATTGCGCAGCCGGACTGCTGACCGCGATCATCACCGACACCGGGTCTTTTCAATACGCCCAGACGACCGCCGAAACCTTGCGGATCGCAGCCAACTTGATCGAGGCAGGCGCACCGATCTCCGACCTGTGCGAGGCCTTGTACATGCAGTTCAGCCGTCAGCGGGTCCGGCTGCTTGCACGCCTGCTGGATCGGCTCAATTTCGCGTGCGGCGGACACTTCTGTTACGCCTGGCTCGACTCTGAAATCTTTCGAAAGACCGGCGCTACTCGCGAAGAGACCGAAGGATTGATCGACCATATTCGCGCCATCGAAGGCGTCGTCGTCGCCGCGATCCTGGAGCGCCTTCCCGACGGGCAGCAGATACGCATGAGCCTCCGATCCAAGAACCCCGATGTGAACGTCGGTGCCATTGCAGCGATCTATGGGGGCGGTGGACATATCGCTGCGGCCGGCGCACACATCGCAGAACCCCATGCGGAATTTGAATCGGAACTGGTGGAACATGTCTGCAAAACGATCGATCAGGCCGCCATCCGGCCCCGTGCCTAATCAACCGCCCGTCATCCGGCCAGAGGATGGCTTGCTCCTCGTCGACAAACCGGCAGGAATGACCTCTCACGATGTCGTTCACGCCGTCCGTTCCCACTTCAGGATCCGAAAGGTCGGTCACTGCGGGACGCTCGATCCCCAAGCCACCGGGCTCCTCATGCTCCTGACCGGACGCGCGACCCGGCTCTCTCAACTCCTGATGGGCAGCGACAAGACTTACCTCGGGACCATCCGATTAGGGACCCGCACCTCCACCCAAGACTCAGAAGGCGAAGTGCTGGAAGAACTCCCCGTGCCCGAATTGTCCGAGGACGAGATCAAGGCCCAAATGCGTCCGTTTCTCGGCGACCAATATCAAACCCCACCCATGGTTTCAGCCGTCAAGATCGACGGACAACGCCTCTATAAATTGGCACGCAAAGGCCAAGAGGTGGAACGTCCGCAAAGGTTCATCCACATCTACCGTTTTGACCTCCTCGAGTTCCATAGACCTGACGAGCTGATCACCCTGGTCCGCTGTACCAAAGGGACCTATGTTCGCACTCTGGCGGAGGATCTCGGTCGAGCCCTCGGCTGCGGAGCGCATTTGGCCGCATTGCGAAGGACCAATTCCGATCCGTTCTCCGTGGACCAAGCCCACTCCCTGGCCAAACTACTCTCCGCCCCGCCCGAGCCGCTCGGCATTGTCCCCTTCCTGATCCCCTTCCATCAAATTCGCGCCGGGCTCGACACCATCGCGTGAGCGTACCATCCGTCCGAACGTTACTGATCCCCGCCATGGAATACCTGACCCATCCGGAACAATTGGCTGCTATCGACAGCCCACTCTATCTCGCTATCGGGACCTTCGACGGAATCCACCTCGGCCATAAAAGGGTGATCCAAAACGCCGTGCATCAGGCCACTCTCCGCCCCGGGGGGCGATCGGGGGTCATCACCTTCCACCCCCATCCACTGGAAATCCTGGCTCCCCAGCACGCCCCGGTAGCCCTCGCCGCTCCGAGTCAAAGGCTTCCACTCTTTGCCGCACAGGGGGTCGATTTCGTCCTCGATTTCGCCTTCTCCCGGGAGTTCGCTATGCAGACCCCCGCTGAATTTGTCGACAACCTCCTCCGCCAATGCCCCCGGCTCGAAGGGATTACCGTCGGGTCTGATTGGAAGTTCGGCAGGGATCGAGCTGGAACCGTCGCGCTGTTGCGGGAAATCGGTCAGTGCCAGGGGTTCCGGGTCGACAGCATCTCCACCGTCATGGTCCAGGGCTGCGCAGTGAAGAGTACGCGGATTCGGAACATCGTCCGCGAAGGCGACCTGGCCAAGGCGCACTTCCTGCTCGGTAGACCCTACCCGGTGCAGGGCCGGGTGGTGCGTGGTCGTCAATTGGGCAAGAAACTCGGTTTTCCCACCGCCAACCTGGCCGTGGAAAACCAACTCCTGCCACCTCCCGGTGTGATGCTCGTGGAAGTGAGAATTGAGGGAGACCCCGCCTGGAAAACCCTTCCAGGCGTGGCCAATCTGGGACATCGCCCCACGATTGAACCCAAGGTCGCCGACCAACATCCGCCACTCCTAGAGGTTCATATCCTGGACTGGTCCGGCGATCTCTACGGGCGCAAGCTCGAAGTCGCCCTCATCCACCGCCTGCGGGCGGAACAGAAGTTCAGTGGTATCGACGAACTCGTCTCGCAGGTGCACAGAGATCGGGAATCAGCCAGGCATCTCTACACACGTCTGCTCGCCGAAGGTTTTACCGCACTCGCACAGGAACCCTCCCAAGCGGCCCTGACTTGAGCCCGTCCGATCCGTCTCTGCATCGAAATCGAAATCGGAATCGGGATCGATCCCTGCCTGTATGGCGCCTCCCCTCCGAGCACCGCTCAAACATCGCTGCCGAGTTGGGTCAGCACCGCAACAGCACGGTTGCCCTACCCCGTTTCCTGTAGCC
>ENA-UOOH01002660-UOOH01002660.1-fermentation-metagenome-genome-assembly--contig:-NODE-2660-length-14941-cov-30.907564_pt1 | contig 14941 bp, 16 predicted proteins | sample MGYA00245778_ERZ724025 | MGnify/ENA primary metagenome ERZ724025 (study PRJEB28704, sample SAMN03018313) | fermentation metagenome | biome: anthropogenic terrestrial biome; feature: soil... | reverse complement strand
AAGGAGGAAAGAAAAATCGTTTTGATTAGACCCAACACCGAGGAAATCCGGAGTAAATTTGCGCCGCTGTACCTGCGGCACAGCGGCCAGATCAGTGCGTAACCGGCGCACATTGGAATCGATCAGGAGGGAAAACCCAAAAAGAGGGCCGGACGTGTTCTAATGCGTGGTAATTATATAGGTGTTTACTATTGATTATTTATATCCAATCGTTTATAATTACCTTTAGAAGGGTATATTAATCAGGAGCGCATCTATGGAGGGAAGTATGATGACCGACTTTTTGGAAGTAAAGGAAGCATTTGAACGGATCGCGGATGGCCATCTGTCAGTCTGGCCGCGAGAATATTTTACGGGGGAGGATGGCATTGGCAGATTAAAATCAGTATTTGAACTGGTCTGCGCACGCGAGCAGATCGATCCAAAGGATCTCAGCACGAAAATCATTGAGAAATACAGGTTAGCTTCGTACATTGCGCATTTGTTTAATGGTTCCGTTTTTGCGGCCGTCGATAAGATTTGGCCAGGCCGCTACCAGCCGTGGGAGTTGCCCAATGTACCCCGGAATTATTGGGCAGGACCGGACGGTCTCCAGAACGCAGCCAGGGCGATTACTTGGCTGGCAGATAAATTGCAGCTGCGAATTCAGGATTTGGTCCGTCAGGACTATGATAACAATGGGCTGGGTTGGATGTTGATCCATGTATTCCGTGGCTCCACACGTGCAGCCGCCGAATGCGCTAGAGAAAGAAAAAAGGAGGAAATCAAATTGAAAGTACAATATCCCGAAACAGAAGAACGCCTCATATATCCAGGCAATGATCGAAAGCTCACACCATCAGAAGCAGCTGATCGCTTAAATGTGCATCCGTCTTATATTCGGAAGGAGATCGGTGCTGGCCGGCTGCCGGCCATTGATCTGAATAACGGCACTGGTAAAGCTGCGCGATACCGTATTAGCGAGAATGATCTGCTGGAATATGAAAAACAGCGTAGAGTATTGCCCAAAAAACGTAAAACCGAAACCGTCTACGAACCCAGCGGCGAATGACAGGTGAAACAAAATGGCTAAATATCGTATTATCTTGGCTTGCGGTCATACCGTAGAAAAAGAGTTGTTCGGTAATAAGGCAGAAAAGGATAAAGAAATTGATTGGCTCGAGAGTTACGGTATGTGTGATGACTGCTGCCGCAAACACCAGGACGCGCAAGTCGATCAGGAAGGGGAAGGATCTTAACAGTAATTACGGCACTAACAGTAAAAGTTGATTTATGTTGTCAGGACAGCGTTTCAGCACACTCCTTAAAGTGCCATCCAAAGTAAACTCTCAGTTCTTTTGAAGGTATTTCCCTGACACCGAGAGAAACCCTAAGCGACTACTTTTACTCGCGTCCTTGCAAATCCTTGTTATATAAGCGTTATAAGGATGGGCCCAAGTTAAACCCAAAGGATGCAGCTGGAGGGATATATTTTGGAGAAACCTTATTCGGTCGGCGAAGTTGCGAAATTGCTTGGGGTGCCCAACAGCACGATAACCTACTGGTCCGATACCTTCGCTAACTTTCTGCGTATTAGCCGGACGCCAGGCGGAGCCAGGCGCTATGACGATCATGACGTGGCCCAGCTGCGCTATATTCAGCAGCTGCTACACGACGAAGGTAAGTCCGTCAGGCAAGCACTGCACGAATTATCAATTGTGCCAGCCGCTGATCCGCGACTGGAGGCAATCGAAAAGAAGATCGACAAGCTCACGGAAGTAATGGTACGGCTCAACCTGGAGAACGCCGCTAAAATTGAGACGTTGACGGACGAAGTACGGCAGCTGCGCGATAAGTATTTCAATGAACGTAAATTAACATTGATTCAACGGTTCCAACGGTTCTTACTGGGAGAGCCGGAGCCAGAACACCAGGGTAAACAGCAATTAATCGAAGATAAAAATAACACCATCTAGCTGGGCGTTATTACATTTGTACTACATTTGTAGTACAACGGAGTACATCTGTAATACAGCGTACTACATTTGTACTACCTTTGTATTACATGCCTGCTATATGGCCTAATGGAGGGAATAAGATGACCCCATACGGCTTTGATCAAAAGGATATGCTATTTGTTGACGGGGGCCGTTCCAACTGGAAGATCATCACTGGCGACAAAGTGCAGTATTTACTGCCGAATGTAATCGGACTTGGTGATCTCGATATAGAAGTGGTAACCTCAAAAGCATTCCAGGACTCGAATTCTTCTGACGTTACGCAATTCCCGCCGATTTTGCTTTTTGAGTACGAAGGCAATATTTATGGAATCGGTGATGAGGTTTACACCTACTACGGCGGGGATATCCGCAATAACCGCGTGGATGTGCCGGGACGCATGGATGTTAAATTCGATGATCCTAACTACATGGCCATGTTTGCCGCCGTGGTCGCGTTCCTCGGACGGCGCGGTACCGGACGGATACACGTTGATATCACGTTACCGCCCGATCCCTTCAAAAACTTAGATCTGCGGTCGGAAATTGAAGAAAAGTTGCGCAAGCCCTATACGGTCAAGTTTTTGAATGGCCCGTATGCCGACAGGCCACCCTTTACAGCAGTAGTTGACAGCGTAAAAATTCGCTGCGAAGCGGTTTCGGCCTTTTATGACGTGTTGCTTACGGATGCTGAGAGACCGGCCATTCGCATGGAGTCCACCAAGTTGATGGCAGCGGCGGATCCTGGCGACATCAAAAAGCATCGGCCAGTACGAGTTGGGATTATCGGCATTGGCGGTCATACCGTCAACCTGGCCACATTCCTCAAGGGTGTTCCTCAAGGGTCAACACTCTATAGCATTAATGATTTGGGGATGAATACCGCTTATGAGCAAATCAGGCTACGGCTGCGCGATGTCACCGGCAAAAACATGACCATGGCTGAAACGCTGGCGGCTGTTCAATACTCGGAGTATTTTTACGCGGGACAAAAAATACTGCTTGATCCCTATAAAGAAAACGAATTTGGAGTACTGGCGACGCAGATTTACGATCTGGTCACCCGTGACTTCTGGCGGGACGTGTTCGATTCGCTGGAATACCTGGTGCTGTACGGCGGCGGGGCGAATGATTTACTACCGGCATTTCGAAAAGTATTTGGCGATATTAAAGCCTTGACGGATCGCAATCGCTTTTTAGTTTCGCCGCAGCCGCTCTGGTCGGACGTGATCGGGATGCGCAAAAGGCATCTTTTAGAAATGCTCGATCTCGAAAAACGAGGCTTGACCAGCGTATCTGCTAATTAGTACGGCACCGCGAAAATGGGGTGAAAACTATGTCCCCGGAAGACGTTGTAAAACTGCAAGTGCGTTTGAACTCGCAAAACCCGCAAGATAACTGCATTACAACATATCTAGTCAAAGCAAAAGCAGAAGCGGAATCAAAAGGGCTACGGTTTAACGAATCGCAAACCGTACGTGATCTACTTGCAGCCGGTATAAAGGCATTGTCCGGGGCCGCTATCGCGGCTCCGGACTGCCAGGCTGCGAACGGCAGTGCGAATAACGATGATCTTGTGCGCCTGATCCGGCAAACAATATCGGAATCGGGCGGCGAGCCAGTGAATCCGCAGCAGGTCAAAGAAATCGTTATAAAGTCGATGCAGGAAATGATTCCGGAAATCCAAAAGGCGATCGTGTCTCAAATGTTCAGCGGACTACAGCCGGCAGCTGCTGCGGCTCCATCCGTTGCCACTGAAAAAGAAATTTCAGACGTTACCCAACAGCTCACCGATGAACTGGCTGCTGATCTAATGAACAGTCAATTTTAGGGGGTGATAATGTGAAGAATGCGTCCGTAATACTTTTGATTGTTGCTGTGATTTTGGTTTTAGTTTTAACTACGCCTGGGGCGCAGGAGCACCCAGCTGTATTGATGTATTTGTCGCTGCCGCTTGTATTGCAAGTTTCTCTTGCAGTGACGCTGCTAATCTGTGTTGGCTATCTCGGCACGCTCATAACACGGTTTTTCAGCCAGGATTGGGCCGGCGCGAAAATACGCTATGAGGAACGCCATCGCCAGGAGCTGAATAAGTAATGGCAGTAGATCTTTTGTCTTCGCTCGTAAAGACAGCCGTTAAAGATTCAATCAAAAATCAATCTCTGGCCGCGACAGCTCTGGCCTCCCAAAGTGAGGCCAGGGCTCAGCAAATTTTCAATAAGATAGCCAGGCGAACGGCCACTGGTAGTGCGAGGCGCACGCAGGAATTAGCATCCGGCCAGGAGCGCGACATTGATCCGGGTTCCAGGGTGAAACAGGAACTATCCAGATTGGCCGATAAGGGTCTGCATGTCGTTGCGCCCGAGGCAGCTCATACACTGCAGAACTTCCGGCAGCTGCAGTCTGTTGTCCGCGCGGTTAAGACTATCGCCCACGCCGAAAATCCGCTTACCGTGGCTATGGGGCTGCGGTCATTGGTTTCCGCACATAAGGCCATTTATGGGCGCGATATAACAGAATTCGAACGACTGCACTATACCGAAAACGATGAAAAGTTATGGCGAGCGGCTCAGGCAAATGCCGGCTGGCTTAATCGTGACGTTTTAATAAAAATGAGTGCCTGGATGCCGCCCGAGCGAAAGGATGCCTGGCTGCAGCAGACAGAAAAGCGGCTAAATCGTTTAAGCAGCGCCGGTCTTCTTGAAACGGATATTGGCGATGGTTATCGCGTGACAACCCTTTTTTATCATAAGCATATCGTGCATGAAGGCCGCAAAATTGAAAGTGGTACAGTTCCACAGGTTTCTCTTTATAACATGGACCGTAAAATCATGACTAAAATAGATCAGGCCGGCGCGGGGAAATTCGATGCCGCAGTAGAGCGCGTTAAATTTAAAGACAAGCTGCCGGCAGTAAAAGTGGAAAAAGAATTACGGGCTTTCAATCGCTCTATCGAAAAGCTGCAAAAGGCCGGACTGGTACAAGCTCGCGATGGTCTGTTCAGTCTCACGGATCTTGGCCATACCAAACTCGCAGAGCTAAACGAATTGAACCGTTTACGCGATACCAAGGACTTTAAATGTAGCACCTGGGACCAAAAAAACATACTGCTGCCGATTGTGTCAACTCCGCAGAGCCTGGCCGATTGGGAAACGCAGATTCGGCAACGATACCTCGCCTCAGAGGAAGGGGATCGGCAATGGCGTATGGTTTCCCGGCGCATCGAAAAAAATGCAGCGTCCGGAAACTTGATTTTAGAAAATGGCCAGGTGCGTCTCTCCGATCAGGGCCGCAGCCTAATTAATTCTTCTTCTAAAAACCCGTTTGAATTCAGCAAATACGATGCGCAGCAGGTTATGCCACGCCTGCAGGAACCCATTAGTCGTGATGCTCTCCGCCAAGTCTTCGTAGAGAAATATCCGAATGCAGCTACTTTTGACCGGCAATGGACGATTTTCGAAAAGCGCCTTGATAAGAACATTGCTGCGGGAATGGTAAGTCTTGACGAACATGGCTTTCTTTCTATTTCCGAACGCGGCCAGGAGGCCTTAGAATCCTTTAAATCCGTTCCGAAACAGACAACTGCTGATTTACCCGAAACAAGTACTTTTACTGTCTCCAAACAAGATTCCCATATTATGCAATATACGCGGGACGGGGTTTTCTCGGGGGAAGTTTATCGGCAGCTGCGCCGGCAGGAAGAACCCGAAATTGAAAATGATCTGATCGACCATGAACTGCAAATTATAAACCGACGACTGATACAGCTGCAAAAAGCGGGGCTGGCCGAACGTACTAGTCCCGATGCCGTGCAATGCAGTGATTCCTTGGCCGACAGATCCCGCGTAGCTTTGGAACGTTCCCGTAAGCCCAAAGAGATCGCTTTGTCCCGCGAACAAGATGAATTAATACGATCTTTGGGTGTTTTTGCGAATGTTACCCGTGAACAGGCCTTGCAGCATATTTATGGCGACCGGGTACCGCTTTTTGAGCTGGATCTGGCTGATCTGAAGCGCCGGGGCCTAATTGATACCGTTATTATACCCGTCAAAAATTACGGAGAACAGCAGGTGCTTGGGTTATCGAAATTTGGCCGGCAGGTGGCCGGCTATCGTATCGGTGATGACCAAATCCTTACCGAATCCAAAGTAAATACCCGGCCAGCAGAAATGGCACACGATTTACTGATTTTTGATGCCTACCAGGATGCTAAAGAACGATTAGCAGCAGCTGGTAAAGACGTGACTATTGTATATTCGGACCGGCAATCTAAATCTATTGATATGCGTGAGCTGGGACGGCAAGATGAGGCTTATGCTGACCTTAAAATCGTTTATAAAGACCGGCAGACTGGTGAAATTGGAACGCTTAATCTCGAAGTGGCCGTGAACTATAAAGACCACGAGATCGCCAAAAAAAGCAGTATTGCTAACTGTCTTTGGTACACTCCGGGAGCTGCCCAGGCCAGCCGGATCCGGCGCGTCCTACCGGGGGCGCAAGTCATTCAATTCGCATAGCCAAACATGGAGGGTAATTTACATGGCACTAATTAAAAGCCGTATTGAACAGCTTTCCGAGAATGACATAGAGTTGCTGCGCTTTGTTTATAACTGCGGTGGTTATGTCATGCGGAAACATGTTGACGGTTATACCGGCAAGGATACCACCTGGAATTATAGACGCCTGCAGAAACTTGTCGATCTAGGATTTTTGAAGGTGCATTACGGCGAAAGACATGTAGACCCGGATGTTTACCAGGTTACGGCTCCGACGTGTGGCTTGTTTCTAAACCGCGATTCGTACTACCGCAAGCGTCACGACCACCTGTATATTTGTCGCGCACTGCTGAAGGCGTGGTTCGTTACAGAACAACGAGTATTGCAACCAGCTTTTTTGTTTCACCACGATGATCGGCTGCGCTTTTTTACAGAGCGCGGTTTTAATGCCAGGTGGTTTCCGACTAAAAAGGATCGTAACGGTTATACTGTGCATTTCGAAGAATTAGCTTTGGACTTCTCATCTGACCGGGGCCTAAAGCTAACGAATGGCGGCCAGGTTCTATTTGACGATACCGACAAAAAACTGATTATGCTCTACTTTGATAAACCCCAAATAAGTAACGTCCGCTATCAGATACAAATGTTTTTGAAGCGCTATTTGAGCTTGATGGACGGTCCTTTGCCGCTTGTATTTTTGGTTGTTACCGACAATGAAGCCAGGGCGAAAAGGTACGCTAAAAACGCCGAAATATTATCAGAAATGAGTGACGGATTCAGCGTGGCCGCAATACCGCAGACATTATTCGATACATACATTGGCTTCTGGAACAGTTACTACAAAAATAATCATCTCGAAGGTGAGTATGAGAAGTTCAAACAGCGCACTATGGATGCGGATTTTAAAAACAATACTTTTGAGATTGCAAAGAATACGCCGCTGGGGACGCTCACAGAAAGAGATAAAAAGACACTGCAAATACTCACGGATGAGCCTGCAAATGGGTCAGCAATTCTTATCAAGGAGTTGTTGCAGACCGACAGCGAAGACCGCATGAACCGTATTAAAAAAACGTTCGATAGAATGTTTCAGTTATATGCTCATGGTGAGATTGGCCCAATTAGTCAGCTAAAGAATATTGATCTAAAAGTATACCAGATTAACGCGACCGTGTTTTCTGAGAAGAATCGTTCATATTCCAGTCGGATATGAACGTGTTTTGATAGAAATAACAGCAAGACCCAGGGTGTTAGGTATTGCTATACTATTATTGCGTGGTTTAGCTGCGCAAACATGACGGAAAAAAACGAAATGCCGCATCCATCCATGGATGTTGCTAGAATGTCTTTGGTGGATATTGGCGCCCACGATTCCGTCACGATTCCGCTTCGCTCCATCGGCCTCCATCGGGGCGCCAATAACGACCGCCTTCTGCCATATAAGGGCAGCTTAATGGCAGAAGGTTATAAGAAGAAGAACGCCTTTTTCAATCCCCTCCATGGGATTCGAAAAGGCTCGAAGCTGGCCGCGCAGGAATGACGCAAAATAGAGGATATTCGGCCTTTTCGGAGAACAATTCCAGTAACCAGAGATACAAAGGAGGGCCTTTTAATGGCTTTGATCGAGGGACGCAATCAAGGCAAGGGAGCGGCCAAAGTTACACGCAGAATAACACTTCCGGAAAAGACGTTTAGTAAGGCCGAACTGTACATGAAATTCATCAACGATACTGATTTTAGTTACCTTGTTGAACAATCTTTGGAGTTTATTTTTCGCCGTGATAAAGACTTTAAAAAGTACTCTCAAGAGAGCCAAATTGAGGACACAAATCAGGTCGTAGATGGTAAGGAGGACAAGGCCGATGAAAGCCATGCTGGAGAGGATTAAAAAGTTCTTACTTATGCCAGGTGGTTTTATCCTCACACTGACTTTTGTTACTTCAGTAATTTATTTTAGAAAGCTGTTACCGGAACTGTCGGTGAGGTATTGGCCAGCGAATACCGGCCAGGCGTTTTGGAATACGTTAAGGGACATGTGCGGCCTCGTAGATATTAAGCAAGTGATTCTTACTCTGCCGCTTGATGTAGCGGCTCTGACTGTCAGCCAGCAAAACATACTGAGGATCGCCTTTCAGAATCCGACGATTTATATTTCTTATCTCTGGGTATTTGTTTTGGCGGCGACCGGGGCTGCAACCATCGCATCTCAGTTTATCTATAACCTGATTGTCCGTCCGATCTGGCTCAGGCAGACAAAAGACGTTGCCTGGGAAGATGTTGAGATGCCAACCTGGCAGCCCGATCAGGATAAGTTCTCTTTGGTAGTGGGAGTACAGCATAATCCTAGAGATTTGTCCATCGTAAAAAAACCTCGTATTATCAAGATTCCGCTGAACTCGCTGCGGACGGGCGTTATTGTCACCGGGACAACCGGCACAGGCAAAACCTACGGCGCATTATATAGTTACACCCGTCAATCGTTGTATTTCAGGCCGCAGGATCAGGAGCGTAAACCGGGGATGCTTATCCTGGACGTGAAAGGTAATTACTGCGACAAGGTCCTAGATTTTATTGATGAAGTTGGCCGCCGTGATGATGTGATTATTATTGAGCTGGCCGGCCAGTACAAATATAACCCGCTGCACAAACCACATATCCGGGCGCAGGTGTTGGCCAATCGTCTCCGCGTAATCCTGGAAACCTTTTCGACTGGTACGGGAGACAGTTATTGGCTTGACAAAGCGGAATCGATGATCACGGAAGCGATCAAATTGGCACGGCTTGCGGAATACGGATATGTTTCATTTACGATTATTGATAATATCATCCGCAAAAAACAGTATAAGCAAATGATCGAAACGCTGTCGCAGAAAAAGGAGAAAGGGATGCTTTCTGCGGATGAGATCGCCATGTTTAGCACGGTGACGGATTATTTCAATCTGGAATATGAGGGCTATGACCAAAAAATCCGGTCAATCATTGAATCGGAAGTTACCCGGATGACGGCGGCCTTTATTACCGATCCGTCGATTATGGAAACATTTTGTCCGCCGCGTGAAGAACTTAATTTTTTCGGTTTTGATGAGTTGGTCGATAAAGGCAAGATCGTAATACTGCGCATGAATTCCGAGGAATTCCAAAATCTTGCGAAAATTATGTCCACCTATCTGAAGCTGGACTTTCAGTCGTCGGTTATGACCAGGCTAACCCGGCCCGGAGCAAACCGCAAACGTCCTTTAGTCTTTATCAACGACGAATATCATTTCATGGCCAGCCGTACAGACGGAAAGTTTTTCTCAGTCTGCCGCGAAGCCGATTGCGTGAATATTGTTGCCACACAGAGTTTTACGTCCTTGATCCAGAGCATAGGGGACAAGACTTCCGTACAGGCAATATTACAGAACCTGGTCAATAAGATTTGGCTGCGCAGCGACGATGATTTTACCATTGAAGCCGCGCAAAAGGCAACCGGGAAAACTGAAAAAAGCCGCCGGTCCGAGTCGATCAGTGAGAGTGGTAAAAACTCTAGTTATTCTTGGGCCTATGGTCGCAGTACTGCTTCGGATTCTAACCTAACCAAATCCGTTAACTACCAGACCGTTGAAGACTATATCTTTCCTTACGATTTTTTCCGACAGCAGCTGCGCATTTTAACCGGCGTGGCCTTTTACTATTTAGGCAATCCGATTGGTTCAATCGACCAGGATATCCATTGTTCGGTACTGCATTTAATCCCTTACGATCATCTGCCGCTGAAACCCATTAAGCCGTTACAAGCCGCTAACGATTCAGCGAAAGATAACATGGCGGCATCTGCCCAAGAGGATGCCATAATTAAATCTTCAGTCGCTGGGCCGCCAGAGCGCACCATTCAAAAAGAGCTTAAGGAACCAGAACGGGAGTTTGAGCAAAAAGAGGCTGACTTCGATATTAGCCAGGATGGTTCCAAGGGATTTACCGAACCCGTTGAAATTACTCCTGTTGTGTTTAGTCCCGAAATGGAATCAGGTCTTGACCCGGAGAGCGAACAAGCGGTTAAACCGAAGCTGGAAGACGGAACGCCAAAAAAGCATGAAGAAATTGAACGCGAGTTTGATGACTTTTGGGACAAGTGATAAGACGGGGGTTGAACTTAGTATGCCGGAAGACAATCTGATCGGAAAATCTAATCTAACTGAGGAACTAAACCGCTATGTCGACATGCGACTTAAGGCCCTTGAGGCTGCGATCATTTTTCGTGGGGAAACCGATGACGCGGGCAGACGTTGCTTGCCTTGCACGTTATTCTTGAGTTATGGAATTGCCAAAGGAAAAATCATGTGGATGAAAGGAATTGAGCCAGACGAAAGCAACAAAGAAGACTGGCCTGCATTCCTTTGGTTCGTCCAAAAAAACTTGATTCATGATCAGCATAAAAACCGCCAGTTGGCACCTCGTCTAACTGACGGCAGCGGACAAGTATATATGAAAGACGCAACAATATGGCCTTATGCCGCTGCTGATAAACCATATCGCGTGCCGCATTTAGTTGTATTTGTGCCTTCGATTGAAGGACTTACATTTGACGAAATTCCGGAGCTTAAGGAGGCCAATTCATGAAAACCCTGGTTCTCGCTGAAAAACCTTCAGTTGGCCGTGACTTGGCCGCGGTTCTTAGGTGCAACGAAGCAGGGAAGGGATTCATAGAAGGATCAGAATGTATTGTCACCTGGGCAATCGGTCATCTGGTCGGTCTCGCCGACCCGGAACATTATGACGAAAAATACAAAGCCTGGGATCCGGCACATTTGCCGATTATGCCGGAATCCATGCGACTGGTGGTATTACCAAGCACTAAAGAGCAGTTTCATGTGATCAAAAAATTAATGCAGCGGTCGGATGTTGGTAATTTAGTAATTGCTACGGATGCCGGGCGAGAAGGGGAGCTGATTGCTCGCTATATCATGACATTGGCCGGCTGGCGTAAACCCTTTACCCGGCTCTGGATATCCTCTCTGACTGAAGAAGCCATTAAAGATGGATTTAGGGCGCTGCGGCCTGGCCGGGAATATGATCGTTTATACCAGGCAGCTGCCGCCCGATCGGAAGCAGACTGGCTAGTAGGTATGAATGCGACTCGCGCATACACAACTAAATATAAAACTTTACTCACGGTCGGTCGTGTCCAGACTCCGACTTTGGCCATGATCGTTAATAGAGAGCAAGAAATTGAAAAGCATGTTCCTATTCCGTTTTGGAATTTAACTATTGACCTTGGCCAATTCCAGGCAAAATGGTTTGATCCTACTTCGAAAGACACCAAGATTCTGGACAAGCAGCAGGCAGAGCGGATTCAAAAACAAGTAACCGGCGCTGTGGCTGAAGTAACAGATGTAACTTCCGAGGAAAAACAACGGCCCCATCCGCTGCTGTATGACCTTACCGAGCTGCAAAGGGAGGCCAACCGGTATTTTGGATTCACGGCCAAGAAAACTTTAGGCGTCGCCCAGGATCTTTATGAAAAACATAAACTAGTCACTTACCCGCGTACCGACAGCCGACATATATCAAGTGATATGGTCTCCACCTTACCTGAACGGCTGCGTGTGCTGACAACTGGATCCTATGGCAATATAGCGCAGCTGCTGCTTGAGAAAATGCCGGCGCTTGATAAACGAACCGTTGACGATACGAAAATCAGCGACCATCACGCCATTATTCCTACCAACAAACCCGCGCCGTCCGATTTACCCGCTGATGCTGCCAAGGTATATGATCTTGTGGCCAGACGTTTTTTGGCGCAATTTTTGGAAGCTGAAGTCAAGGAAAATACCAGGGTGGAACTAAAAGCAAATGGCGAGCTGTTTGAGGCGACCGGATCGGTTGTAAAAGAAGCGGGCTGGTCAGCTGTTTATACAGGACTTAAGACGGACGATGAAAAAGATGAAGCCACCTTGCCGCTGATCCAGACGGGGGAACACTATCCGATATTAAAAGTAATCCTCAAAGCAGATCAGACTAAACCGCCGGCACGTTATAATGACGCGACATTACTTTCGGCCATGGAAGGTGCTGGGAAACTGATCGATGATGAGGAACTGAAAGAACAGCTTAAAGATCGAGGTCTTGGAACTCCCGCGACCAGGGCGGCTATCATTGAAAAACTGATTGATACGGAATATGTGTCCCGAAAGGGAAAGTATTTGCAGCCGGCTCCGAAAGGGATCACGACGATCAGTATTTTGCCGGAACTACTCACGAGTCCGGAGATGACTGCCAAATGGGAACAGGCCCTGGCCCGGATCGAATCCGGCCAAGCGGAAGCGCAACCGTTCTTAAAAGCTATTCGGCAATTTACAACGCAGATCGTAATGCAGGCTAAATCTGAGACCCGCGCCATACAAGCGGATAAGATGTCCGATATAATCTGTCCCCGCTGCGGTAAGAACCTGGTCGAAAAGAAAGGCCCTCATGGAAAATTCCTGGCCTGTCCCGATCGGGAAGGCTGCGGCCACACTCAGCCGATACAAAAGTTATCAAAACAGAAATGTCCTAACTGTAAGAAAGAACTTATGATCGAAATGACCGGCAAATTCGGACCGTTTTTTAAATGTAATGCCTGTGGCCATACCATGTCTAAACAATCTAAAGGCAAGGGTAAATCCTCCCCGCGTCCGGAGCGCGACCGCGACAGGCAAGATATTAAAGTACATGGACGGAATATTTAAAAATGTAAAGACGAAAGCCCCCGACATCCTGCCGGGGGCTTTGCGTTTTAACTTGGTGGCCTCCTCTTCTTCTCATTGTACCGCCGTTCGCGGCCGGGAAGCGTTTCTGATAGTCGCACTTGTCAAGGTCGCGCCTTTCTTAAAAGGTTGGACGGTAAGCTAAAATCTATTTACCAGGCGCTTTCCTTGACCCGGCCTTGCGCTGCGGCGGTCCGTCATCTGTGAGAGGAGGTGGCGAACATGCCGACTCTCGCTGATATCACCAACTTGGTGACTGCGATCGCGCGCCTTTTGGACGTGATCAGCATTCTCATCAAGTGGTGGACCGGACGAGCCAGCGACGGGGTCAAAAAACGTCGTAAGGCTCGACGGTAATCAAGCGGGAGAGAGGGAACCATCCTCTCTCCTCTCTTTTATGCCGTCGCTGGTCGCCCACGCCCGGAACCCTTCCTGGATTCCGGACTATTTGCCATAGCGGTAATAGTATTCCGCTACATTGCGGCTTAAAGAACCACATGACCATAATAATAGTAATGTAAGCTGAGTATTTGGCCACCTGGTGACGAACCGGGCCAGAAGGAAGAATACTATAATCAGTATCATTACAGTCGCATATGCGAAGCCGCAACTGCGCAGCTTTATACGTTCGATTCTTTCGTCCTGGGCAATGTTATCACGTCTAAATATCGCAACGCTGAGCCATAAACTAATGGCAAAGATTAAAACGATGATTACAGTAACGATATTGAGCTTTACGAACGAAATGCCGATCAGCGACAGAGTTACCATCCATTCCAGGAGGCGCAATGCAGTGAAATACTTCATTGTTCCACCCCGTCATCTTTCTGGCCAGGATCTGCATTTTTTTCTAGCCAAAAAAGATCCTCAACTCTTGATAAACCAAAAACCCCAACAAGTTTCAGGGCAAGCTGGACTGAAGGTGCATAGCGTTCCTGTTCAATGCGGATAATTGTCCATCTGCTGACTTCAAGTTTTTGACCAAGTTCTTCCTGGGACAGGCCTTTTTGTTCGCGCAGTTCTTTCACGCGATTTTTGACTATCTCCAAGTAATCACCTTTTTTTTTTCGATGCATCAGCTATGATTTAGCAGCCTTTACCTTTTCAATGACCGATACGATGTTCTCTACCGTAGAAGTGTCATACCGACACAGCCATATGAGGACACCTTCTTCAGCGGGCGTTAGCACTATATCTCCCAATACATCGTTTAACATGTTGATATATAATCTTTCATTTGTGAGTCCTTGAGGACTTAAATTTCTTTCCCCTGTTGGCTGTTTAAGCATGTTATCCAACTCCATCCCGATCTCCGTGTATATGAATAGTGTAGCATACCCGCAACATGTTGTAAAGGTGCTACGAAAAATGAAATAGCGGTGACATAGCTTCCTTCTATTGTAACAAAAAAAGAGCCGTTGTCGGCTCCGGTGGGGAATGACCGTTGTCGTTCTCAGCCGTGGAAAGCATTGGAACAAGACGGTCATTTGTGTAAGCAACAGACATAGATGGTCCGTTTTGCGAACATTTTGGCCTAATCTAGCATTTTCCTGACTCTATATGACTTCTCATCGTCCTATCGTAATTCTTTGACTTGGGGCTAAATACCGGGCCAAGAGATAGTATCAGACGGCACAATTTTCGTATAGTCTGTTATGAGTTGTTTGTATTCCTTTCTTAACATTAAGGTAGAGTTGATCCATTCGAATAAAAGCAGCTCGTCAGGGTGAATTTCAGCTTTGTT
>ENA-UOOH01002658-UOOH01002658.1-fermentation-metagenome-genome-assembly--contig:-NODE-2658-length-14943-cov-4.021561_pt1 | contig 14943 bp, 14 predicted proteins | sample MGYA00245778_ERZ724025 | MGnify/ENA primary metagenome ERZ724025 (study PRJEB28704, sample SAMN03018313) | fermentation metagenome | biome: anthropogenic terrestrial biome; feature: soil; material... | reverse complement strand
AGCGACAACCTGATTGAGTATCTGGGCCGCCCCGACATCCTGTACATCGACACCCGCGACTTTGGCGACTACCTCAAAAAGCACTTCCGTAACTTTGAGGTGGTGCCCTTCTTCGCGCTGGTGTACAATGCCGAGGCGCACACTAACGCTGACCTGCCCCAGCTGTACGGCGGCACCCCCACCGAGCCCGTGCCGGTGTTTGAGGAGTCTGACGAGCTGCTGGAGGTGCTCTTCCCCAAGGATAAGACCCTCTTTATCATGTGCCAGTCCGGCGGCCGTGTGGGCATGCTGATGAACATCCTAAAGGCCCGTGGCTGGGATATGAGCAAAATCTACAACGTGGGCGGCATGGCGCAGTACACCGCCGCCGAGTATCGCCCCTACATCACCGATACGGCAGAATTTGTGCTGGAAGGCACCTACAAAATTGAGGGCCTGACCCGCATCGCGCCGTAATATTAACCAGGTCATTCAAGGAACCATCGGCTCAGTTCGATGGTTCTTTTTGTATACTCTAAACAGTAGAAAGATAAAGAAAAAACAGAAAATGTTGAAAAAATGACATTTAGGCTTGTCATGAACATCACTTTTTTGGTATAATTATGCCATATGGGGAATTCTCCCAAATAAACAATGGAGTGAAGTGGAATGAAGAAGACGATTCTCGCGCTGCTGCTGGTGATGTCCATGATGCTGGGCCTGGTTGGCCTGGCGGAGGCACCCGGCATGACACCCGGCGTGTACACCGGCATCGGCAAGGGCCTCAACGGGGACGTTGAAGTTGAGGTAGAGGTGGATGCCGGGAGCATCCTGTCCGTGAAGGTGACCAAGCACCAGGAGACGCCGCAGATTTCAGACCCGGCAATTGAGCAGGTGCCGGCGGCGATTGTACAGTACCAGACCGTGGGCGTGGATACCGTGACCAACGCGACCGTCACATCCCAGGCCATCATTGACGCGGCAAAGACTGCGCTATTGGAAGCCGGTGCCGAGGAAGCGGACATCACCAAGCCTGCCGAGAAGGAAGCCGTAGTGGCCGGGGAGAAGAAGACCGGCGAGTATGAAATCATCATCATCGGCGCGGGCGGCGCGGGCATGAGCGCGGCGTACGAGGCCAAGAAGGCCGGCGCTAATGTCATCGTGCTGGAGAAGACCGGCCAGGTGGGTGGAAACACGCTGATGGCAGGCTCCGCCATGAACGCGGCGGACGAAGCGCTTCAGAAAGAATACACCATGGGCCAGTCTGAGATTGACAAAATCATGGAGATGGTGAACCTGGAGCCTAAGAACGACCTGATGAAAGCCTGGCAGGATGCTGTGCGCCAGGACATGGAGAAGTATATTGCCGATAAGGCGACCTATCTGTACGACTCGCCTGCCCTGCACAAACTGCAGACCTATGTGGGCGGCGACTATGTGGCCAAGGCCGAGCTGTTGGAAATCTTCGGCAACGAGGCGCTCAACAGTGTGAACTGGCTGGCAGAGAACGGCGCCACCTGGAAGCCCGGTGTGACCACCGCCGTGGGCGCCACCTGGATGCGCAGCCACAACCCCACGCTGGATATGGGCACCGCAGGCTCGGCCTTTGTGTTGCCCCAGAGCAACCACTATAAGGAGTTGGGCGGCGAAGTACTGTTTGACCACAAGGCCGAAGAACTGGTGAAGAATGATGAAGGCCGCGTAGTTGGTGTCAAGGGCACGATGTCCGACGGCACCCCCTTTGAGTACACCGCCTCCAAGGCTGTAATGATTGCCACCGGCGGTTTTGGCGCCAATGTGGAGATGCGCCAGAAGTACAACAAACACTGGGCCGATCTGGGAGAGAATGTGGGCACAACCAATGTGGCCACCGCGACCGGAGACGGCATTGTGCTTGGTGAGGCCGCCGGTGCCAACCTGATTGGCATGGAGTGGATTCAGATGATTCCCACCAGCAATGACTCTTTCACCGCGGGCATCAACAACGCAATCTTCACCAACCTGGAGGGCGAGCGCTTTATCCGTGAGGATGGGCGCCGTGACGAGCTGTCAGCCGCCATTCTGGAGCAGCCGGGTCAGCGCTTCTTCAAGATTGTGGATACCCACACCACGGTGGACGAGCTGGGCGGCGTAACCTACAAGGGCGTCAGCATCGAAGACCGCGTGAAGGAAGAGTATGTAGCTTATGGCGAGACGCTGGAAGAGCTGGCCAAGGATGCAGGCATGGACGCTGCCAAGCTGATTGCTGCGGTGGAGCAGTATAACAAGGCCGTGGAAGAAAAGCAGGATCCGCTGGGCCGCCAGCTGTTCGATCAGAAGATTGACCGCGGTCCCTTCTATGCCATCCTTGGCGAGGTGAAGGTGCACCACACCATGGGCGGCCTGGAAATCAATGAAAAGACCCAGGTGTTGGATACGCAGGGTCAGGTCATGCCCGGTCTGTACGCAGCGGGTGAAGTGACCGGTGGTATCCACGGCTCCAACCGCTTGGGCGGCAACGCCATCACCGACGTGGTCACCTTTGGCCGCATTGCCGGACAGGAAATGGTGAAGGAGTAACCCGCAAAGGCGCAGGACCCGATTGACTACCTGCATGAATAAACCAAATCAATATGAAACACGCCGGGGGAGCCGTGTCTCCCCCGGCGTGTAATTTGTTTCAGGCTTTTATTACCAAGGCCTTGACCATTGATAAAGCAGCCACGGCTGTTCTTTGGCGCGCTACACGCGCAGGCGGTAGTTGTAGATGATGCCGCCGGAGGGGCTTTCGTGGCGGAAGGCCTCAATGCCGCGGCGGAGGAGTTCGCCGTCCGGGAGGGCGCGCTGAAACTCATCATCGCCGTTGCAGATGATGAGCCAGCCGCCGGACTTGGTGACGCGGCGCATCTCATTTAGCTCGCCCTCGTAATCGTCGCCCACCACATGGCCCGAGAGCACGGCGTCAAAGGTGGCGTTTTCAAAGGGCAGGCAGGTTGCGGTGCCGTCCACCACCTTCATGTTGGTGATTGCGCGGTCGGAAATCCGGTCGCGTATGTATTCGCGCAGGCGGTCGCAAGGCTCGCTGGCGTAGACGCGCAGGGCGTCGCGCGCGGCGGCAAAGGCCAGGCGGCCGGTGCCCGCGCCCACATCCAGCACCACCAGGCCGGTGAGGTCAATCAATTCGTCCAGCCACTTGCGATCCCAGTCGGCGATGTAGTTGACACGCTCCATCACCTCGGGCCAGGCATAGACGACAAAGGTCTCGTGGTGCTGCAAGAAGGCCGTTTCGGCTTGACGCGCCGCGCGGTCATCCAGGTCTGCCGGCACCGAGTTCAGGGCAGCGTCCACATAGGGGGCGCACTCGGGCGCCTTGTTGCGGCAGAATTCGGCCACATGGGGATAGCGCCACAGCGCGCGCCCCACCATGGCCCGGTAGGCAGCCGGGTGTTTGTCGCCCGGCTGGTCGTTGAGCAAATAGCGCAGCACCCAGCGGTCGAAGTACAGCAGGGTGTCCATCGTATAGTCCTCAGGGTGTATCCAATTGTATGGCATATGTCCTCCGTTTTGATGCGGGGAGGACTCAGGCGTTGCGCGTCCTCCCTGTGATGGATAACGTGGTGATTGATAGCTGCCTCATGAACAACACCCCTTTCTGATTGCTGTGCCCATTGTATCGGGTGCTGTGTGCAGCGTCAATCACAATCAATACATGAGAAAAACAAAAACCAATGCATTTGCCCTTGTGCTTTAGTGTGATAAAGTGATAGCATGCTACCACATCAGAGGGGAGGGGTCAGGGTGTCCAACCAGCGGAATGAGCAGCTGAGCCAACTGTACCGGGCGGTGCTGTCCCTGCGCAGCGAGGAGGAGTGCCGCGCGTTTTTGGAGGACCTGTGCACCATTCAGGAGGTGGAGGACATGCGCAAGCGCCTGGAGGTGGCCCGCCTGCTGGATGGCGGCGTCAACTATCAGGAGATTGGGCAGCAGACCGGTATGAGCACCGCCACCATCAGCCGGGTCAACCGCAGCCTGCGCTACGGGGCCGAGGGCTATCGCCTGGTGCTGGCGCGCCTGAAGGGGGAGGACAAAGTCGATGCAAATCGCTGAGGGCCTGCTGGGCGCCGACGAGCGGGCCATGCTGCGCCTGCGGCAACTGTACGCGGACAGCGGCTACAGGCGCTTTCGCATGAGCAAATTTGAGCACTACGACCTGTATGCCCAGAACCGGGATGTGCTGGTGTCTGACCGGGTGCTCACCTTTACCGATGCGGGCGGCGGCCTGAAGGCGCTGCGGCCGGACGTGACGCTGTCCATCGTGAAGGCCTACCGGGACGGGCAGACCGAGCGCCTGCAATACAACGAGACCATTTACCGGCCGGATGCCGCAGATGGCGAGTTCCGCGAAATCATGCAGTCCGGCGTGGAGCTGCTGGGCAGCGTGGGCACCCGGGAGGTTTGTGAGGTGCTGGTGCTGGCCGCGCGCAGCCTGCAGGCGCTGGGCGCGGGCTACATGCTGACCATCTCCCACATGGGCCTGCTGCGCGGGGCGCTGGCGCGCGCCACGGCGGATACCGGCCTGCGACAGGAGCTGGTTGCCCTGACTGGCAGCAAAAACGCGGGCGGCCTGGCGGCGCTGTGCGCGGCCAGGGGCATCCCCCAGGACGCGCAGGAGCGGCTGATGCTGCTGGTCCAATTGTCGGGCGCGCCGGGCATCGTGCTGCCCGAGCTGCGCGGCGCGGGTTTTGCAGGCGAGGATATCGAAGCGCTGGATGAGGCCTGCGAGGCGCTTATAGCGGCCGGGTTTGAACAGCATGTGCGGCTGGACTTCTCCATCGGTACCGACGCGGCCTATTACGGAGGCATCGTGTTCCGCGGTTACCTGGCCGGGCTGCCCCACAGCGTATTATCGGGCGGCCGGTATGACCCGCTGCTGCGCCGGTTTGGCAAATCGTCCGGCGCGGTGGGCTTTGCCGTGTACCTGGATCAGCTGGAACGGCTGGCGAACGGGGGGACCACATGCTGAACATCGCGCTGCCCAAGGGGCGGCTGGGCGAAAAGGCCTATGATGTGTTTGCCCGGGCGGGCTACCCCTGCCCGGAGCTGCTGAGCGACAGCCGCAAGCTGCTGTTTGAAAACCCGCAGCAGGGCGTGTGTTACTTCTGGGTAAAGCCTGCGGACGCGGCCATCTATGTGGCCCGCGGCGTGGCCGACCTGGGCGTGTGCGGCAAGGACATTTTGATGGAGCAAAGCCCCGAGGTGTACGAGCTGATGGACCTGGGCATCGGCCGCTGCCGCATGGACGTGGCCGCCATGAAGGATTTCGTGGACGACCCGGCCCGCACGCTGCGGGTGGCGACCAAGTTTCCCCGCGTGGCCAGGGCGTGGTATGATGCGCTGGGCCGAACGATTGACATCATCCAGCTGTCGGGCTCCATCGAGCTGGCGCCGCTGCTGAAGCTGTCGGACGTAATTATGGACATTGTGGAGACCGGGGTCACCCTGCGGGAAAATGGGCTCCAGAGCCGGGAGACCCTGTTTGACATCAGCGCGCGGCTGATTGCCGGGCGCGCGGCCTACCAGTTTAAGCAGGCGGAAATCGAGGCCCTGATGGGCAGAATGCGGGAGGCGCTGTGATTCGGATACTGTACGCGGACGGGGAGACCCGGCAGAGCATCTTCGGCGAGCAGCAGGAAACTGCGGCGCCAAGCGAGGCCGTGGCCGGCATCATCAAGCGCGTGCGCGATGAGGGCGACGTGGCGGTGCTGGACCTGACCGAGCGCTACGACGGCTGCAGGCTGGAGACGCTGCTTGTCAGCCCCCAGGAGATGGACGAGGCCATGGCGGCTGTGCCCCCCGAATTTGTGGACATCATGCGGGCCGCCTCCCGCAACATCCGCGCCTACCACGAGCGCCAGGTGCGCCACGGCTTTCTGCTGGACGACCGGGAGGGGTTGACCACCGGGCAGCGCATGGTGCCTATTGAGCGCGTGGGGCTGTATGTGCCCGGCGGCACGGCGGCCTATCCCTCCTCGGTGCTGATGAACGCCATCCCGGCGATGATTGCGGGCTGTCCCCGCATCATCATGGCCACGCCGCCCGGCCCCGATGGGCGCATCAACGCGGGCATCCTGGCCGCGGCGCAGGTGGCCGGCATCACCGAGGTATACAAGATGGGCGGCGCGCAGGCAGTGGCGGCGATGGCCTATGGCACAAACAGCGTGCCGCGGGTGGACAAAATCGTGGGCCCCGGCAACGCGTGGGTGGCCGAGGCCAAGCGGCAGGTATATGGGCAGGTGGGCATCGATATGATTGCCGGGCCCAGCGAAATCCTGATCATCGCCGACGGGGCGAGCGACTCGCGCCACGTGGCCGCCGACCTGTTGAGCCAGGCCGAGCACGACCGGCAGGCCGCCGCCGTGCTGGTGACCGAAAGCGAAGCGCTGGCGCAGGCCGTGCAGCAGGAGGTGGAGCGCCAGCTGGTTACCCTGCCCCGGCAGGATATCGCGCGGGCGTCCATCGAGCGCAACGGCAAAATCATCGTCACCCGTGACATGATGGAGGCGGTGGACATGGCCAACCGCGTCGCGCCCGAGCACCTGGAGCTGTGCGTGGACGCGCCCTTTGACCTGCTGCCCCGCATCGTCAACGCGGGCAGCGTGTTCCTGGGCCGCTGGTGCCCGGAGGCCATGGGCGATTATTTCGCCGGGCCCAACCACACGCTGCCCACCAGCGGCACGGCGCGGTTTTCAAGCGCGCTGTCGGTGGATGATTTTGTCAAGAAAATACAGTTCAGCTACTATACCAAGGAGGCACTGCGCCGGGAGAAGGACGGGGTGGCCCTGTTTGCCCGCATGGAGGGGCTGGAGGCCCATGCCCGCAGCGCGCTGAGTCGCTTTGAGGGGGAGGAACAGCCATGAGCCGTTTCATGGGCGCGCGCTACAGCATGTTTGACGCCTATACGCCGGGCGAGCAGCCACAGGACAGGCGATACATCAAGCTCAACACCAACGAATCGCCCTACCCGCCGTCGCCCAAGGTGCGCCAGGCGCTGAACGCCGATGAGGTGGAGGCTCTGCGCCTGTACCCGGACCCGGAGTGCGGTGCCCTGCGGGCCAGCATGGCGGCCCAGCTGGGCCTGGATGAAAACCAGTTGCTGTGCGGCAATGGCTCGGACGAGCTGCTCAGCTTCGCCTTCATGGCGTGGGGCAGCCGGGGCGCGGCCTTTGCCGATGTGACCTACGGCTTGTACCGGGTGCTGGCCGACCTGCACCAGGTGAAGGTGACCATCGTACCGCTGCGCGATGGCTTTGCGCTGGACGACAGGGATTACCTGGGGCTCAACCGCCTCATTGTCATCGCCAACCCCAACGCGCCGACGGGCATGGCGCTCAAGCCCAGGCAGCTGGCCTACATCGCCGAGCAAAACCCGGATGGTGTGGTGCTGGTGGATGAGGCGTATGTGGACTTTGGCGCGGAGAGCTGCCTGCCGCTGATTGGCCGCTATGACAACCTGTGCGTGGTGCAGACATACTCCAAATCCCGCTCGCTGGCGGGGGCGCGGCTGGGCTTTGCAGCAGGGCAGGCGGAGTTGATCCGCGACCTGAAGAAAATCAAGAACGCCATCAACCCCTACAACGTAAGCCGCCTGACACAGCGTGCGGGCATCGCCGCGATGGAGGACGAGGATTATTATCTGCTCAACGCCCGGGCCATCATGCAGGCGCGGGACAATACAGCGCGTGCCCTGCAGGCCATGGGGTTTGAGGTGCTGCCCTCCCGGGCCAACTTCCTGTTCGCCAGGCACGCGGGCATCGGTGGCGCGGCGCTGTATATGGCGCTTAAAAAGCGCGGCGTGCTGGTGCGCCACTTCGGCGCGGAGCGCATCAAGGACTATATCCGCATCTCGGTGGGCAGTCAGGAGCAGATGACCGCGTTTCTGGACGCGGTGCGGGAAATCATGGGAGGCATCAAGGCATGAGACAGGCGCAAATCACACGCCAGACCAAGGAAACGGATATCGCGCTGACGCTGGCGCTGGACGGCACCGGGGCGTGCGAGGTGGATACGGGCTGCGGATTCGTGGACCACATGCTGGAGGCACTGGGCCGCCACGCACTGGTGGACTTGCGCGTGACCTGCAAGGGCGACACGCGGGTGGACGACCACCACACGGTGGAGGATGTGGGCATCGTGCTAGGCATGGCGCTGCGCCAGGCGCTCGGTGACAAGCGGGGCATCACCCGATATGGAGACAGCCTGCTGCCCATGGATGAGGCGCTGGTGCTGGCGGCGGTGGATCTGTCCGGGCGCGCGTATTTGCAATACGACCTGGACATTCCCACGCAGAAGGTGGGTACCTTTGACACCGAGCTGGTGCGCGAGTTCTTTCTGGCGCTGACGCGGGAGGCCGGCATCACGCTGCACCTGCGGCAGCTGACCGGGCAAAACAGCCACCACATCATTGAGGCCGCCTTCAAGGGCTTTGCCCGGGCGCTGCGACAGGCTGTGACGCAGGACGCCGCACTGGCCGGCCGCATCAACAGCACGAAGGGCGCCCTATGATCGCCATTGTGGACTATGGGGTGGGCAACCTGTTTTCGCTGCTGTGCAGCCTGAAGGCGCTGGGTGCGCAGGCCGAGGTGACCGGCGACGCGTCACGCATCGCCGCGGCAGAGCGGATGATATTGCCCGGCGTGGGCGCCTTTGGCGACGCGCGGGACAAGTTGCGCCGCACCGGGCTGGACGACGTGGTGGTGCGCGAGGCACGCGCGGGCAAGCCGCTGCTGGGCATCTGCCTGGGTATGCAGATGCTGCTGGATGAGGGGCTGGAGTTTGGAACCCACAAGGGCTTGGGCCTCATCCCCGGGCGCGTGGTGCCCATGCAGGGCGCTGTGCCAGGCGGGCTCAAAATCCCCCAGATTGGCTGGAACGCGCTGCAGATGGACAACCCGCCGCACCGCATGTTCCGCTATATCAAGCAGGGGGCGCACATGTATTTTGTGCACAGCTACTATGCGGCCGACTGTCCGGATGTGACCGCCACCTGCGAATATGGCATCCCCATCGCGGCGGCAGTGGCGCGGGACAATGTATGGGGCTGCCAGTTTCACCCGGAAAAAAGCGGCGCTGCGGGCCTGATGGTGCTGCGCGCCTTCTGTGAGGAGGACATATGATACTCTACCCGGCCATTGATATCCTGGGCGGGCAGGCCGTGCGCCTGTACCAGGGGGATTACGAACAAAAGACGGTCTATGATGAGGACCCGCTGCGCGTGGCCAAGCAGTTTGAGGCGGCGGGCGCCACCCATGTGCACCTGGTGGACCTGGACGGTGCGCGCGAGGGCGAGATGCGCAGCTTTGAGGTGGTGCGCCGCATCGTGCGGGGTACGGGGATGTTTGTGCAGCTGGGCGGCGGCATACGCGATATGCAAACCGCCGAAAACTACCTGGATTGCGGCGTGCGCCGCATTATCTTGGGCACCGCCGCGGTGGAGAATCAGTCCTTCCTGCGGGAGGCCGTGCGCACCTGGGGCGGGCATGTGGCCGTGGGCGTGGACATATTGGATGGCCGCGTGGCCACCAAGGGCTGGACGCAGATATCCGACCTGGGGATGGAGGACCTGCTGGACGCCCTGAGCGACATGGGGGTCAAGACGCTGATTGCCACCGACATCAGCCGCGATGGCGCCATGCGCGGCACCAACCTGTCGCTGTACGCGCACATCGCCCGGCAGTGGAACTTCCAGGTCATCGCCTCCGGCGGGGTGACCACCCTCAAGGAGGTGCTGGCGCTGCGCGACCTGGACCTGCATGGGGCCATCGTGGGCCGTGCGCTGTACACCGGGGCCATCAACCTCAAAGAGGCATTGGAGGCCGTGCATTGATTACCAAGCGCATCATCCCCTGCCTGGACGTGCGCGCGGGCCAGGTGGTCAAGGGGCGGCAGTTTGAGAACATTCGGGATGTGGCCTCGCCCGTGGACCTGGCGCGCCGCTACAGCGCGGAGGGTGCTGACGAGCTGGTATTTTATGACATCACGGCGTCGGCGGAGGGGCGTAAACTGTTCACCGACGTGCTGCGCGAAACCGCGGCGCAGGTGTTTATCCCGCTGACGGTGGGCGGCGGCATTGAGTCGCTGGACGACTTTGAGCGGGTGCTGGCCTGCGGCGCCGACAAGGTGAGCGTCAACAGCGGCGCGGTGAAGAACCCGGAGCTTATTGGCCAGGCCGCGCGGCGCTATGGCAGCCAGTGCGTGGTCCTCAGCTGCGATGTGAAGCGCGTGGGCGACGGCTTTCACGTGTTTGTGAAGGGTGGCCGCGAGGATACCGGCATGGACGCCATCCAGTGGATGCGCCGGGGCGAGGCCCTGGGCGCGGGCGAGCTGGTGGTCAACTCCATCGATACCGACGGCGTGAAACAGGGCTTTGATTTGGCGCTGCTGCGGCTGGTAACCGAGGCTGTGAACATCCCGGTCATCGCGTCGGGCGGCGCCGGCAGCGCGCAGGATTTTGTGGACCTGTTCCGCCAGATTCCAGGCGTGGACGCGGGCCTGGCGGCTTCGGTGTTTCATTATGGTGAGCTGAGCATCCCCGGGCTCAAGCGCACGCTGGCGGACGCGGGGATCAATGTGAGGATGGCTTATGAATCCGGACAGCCTGAAGTTTGACGCGCGAGGGCTCATCCCCGCCATAGTGCAGGACGCGGACGACGGCCGCGTGCTGATGCTGGGCTACATGAACCATGAAAGCCTGGGCAAGACGCTGGACAGCGGGCGATGCTGGTTTTATAGTCGCTCGCGCGGCCAATTGTGGCTCAAGGGTGAGACCAGCGGTCACTATTTGGATGTGGTGAGCGTGGACGCAGACTGCGATGGCGACGCGCTGCTGGTGCGCGCCCGGCCGCAGGGGCCCACCTGCCATACCGGCGAAGTCATCTGCTTTCATAACCCATTGCTGGAAGGCGAGCCCGCCTTCAGCCTGCAGGCACTGTACGACCTTATCCAGGGCCGCAAGACGGAAAAGAAGGAAGGCAGCTACACCACCTACCTGTTTGAGAAGGGGCTGGACAAAATCCTCAAAAAGGTGGGTGAGGAGAGCACCGAGGTCATCGTCGCCGGCAAGGGTGGCGATAAAGCTGAGACCATCTACGAGATTGCCGACCTGTGCTACCACGTGCTGGTGCTGATGGCGCAGATGGACATCCCGGTGGAGGTGGTCACCCGCGAGCTGGCCAACCGCCATGTGGTGGACAAGAAGACCAAACAGGAGACTGCCCGAGCGCAGGAGACCGGTCAATAGTCGCGAATGTTTCACGTGAAACATCGCGCCGATTTTGCACAAAGCAAGCAGAAAAGGAGATATTGTTACATGTAACGCCGTATGCGGTGGGTATACTGTGTGTGTCAATCATCCGGGGCCACGCCCCGCGTCAGGAGGAACACATGCAGCAGGATTTGTTTGACCGGGCATCCGGCAGAGCGCGGCGCACCACCACCATTGCTTTGGTGCTGGTGATTGTCGGTGTGTTGGGCATCATCTTCACCATCATGCAGCACCGTAAGGCCGCCGATGATGTGCATCCCTTCGTGAGCTTGGAGGACAGCCAGGGCAAGGTGGTCACCCTGAACCTGCACTGGGTGGATACCAACCTGGCGGAGGACACCAAGAACAACCGCTGGTATCACTTCGCCCAGACCACCGATGGGCAGGACCTGGTGCTGGATACCGGGCGCGAGACCCATGACGAAATCAACAACATGATGAGCGCCGACCCCCGGCAGGAGAAGCTCAAAACCGAGCCGTTTACCTATACGGGCTATGTGCAGTCAACCGACAGCGAGCTGCGCCCCTACATCAGCGAGCGGTGGCTGGCCTATGAGGACAGCAAGGACCCCACGCTGAGCAACACCGATCCGCGCATGCGCTACATGGTGACCGAGGGCAAAACAGCCCCCACGCCCTGGTGGCCCTACCTGCTGATTGCGGCAGGAGCCATTGGCCTGTTTATGCTGTTCGCCGCCTTGGTCACCCAGCGCTCGGTGAAGCGCGGGCGCGAGGAAGTGGCCGCTGTATTCCCCGAGATGACGGACTTTACCCAACTGGAGACCGGCGCCCAACTGCATATCCCGGAATTGAACCTGCGCATCTATGAGCCGCTGCTGATCTCCGAGCAGGGCGTGGTGGTAACGGCCGACCTGCGCAACGCGGGCTGGATGTTTGTGCAACATGTGCGGCAGCGCTACACTACCGGCCACTACCTGCAAACGCATATGCTGGATAAAAAGGTGAAAACCATGACGCTGCCCGGCAAGAAAAAGAGCATCGAGCAGCAGATTGAGCCCCTATGGGACTACCTGGCGCAGCATCACCCGGACATCCAGCTGGGCTATGCCAAGGAGCAGCGAGTGGCCTACAAGCAGCGGCTGTAAACCGACAGCAGGAATCCAATGAGAGGTGCCTCGCGCGCCTCTTTTTTGCTGCGCGAATATGGTATGATGTGGGTGAATACTGATGCCAGGCACAAGGAGCGGATGGGGATGAAACGGGGGCGGTTGCGGGCGTTTTTGTTGGCGTTAAGCCTGCTGCTGGTGCTTGGCCAAAGCGGCCGGGCGGCGCAGGTGGGCACGGCGCGCTTTCCCATACTGGGCAAGGATTATGCCTGGGCCATTCCCTTTGACGACAGCATGCTGACGCAGGATGGCACGAAGTACCATCAGCCGCTGGCGCGCTCGTCCCTGGGGCTGGCGCTGTCGGCGTTTCGCCTGCACAGGGCGGGGCTGCAGGGGCGGGGCAACAATGTCCGCGCCTACCTGACGGAGCTTGGTTTTGCCGGCCTCAAGCTGGAGCAGTTTGCCATCGAGCCCACCATCGATACCATCGCCACCGCCATGGCGCACAAGCGCGTGGGGACGGGCGACGCGCAGGCGACGGTGGTGGCCGTGGCCGTCAGCGGCGGCGGGTATGTGGATGAGTGGAAGAGCAACTTTCTCATCGGCAACGGCATGCACCACCAGGGCTTTGACCAGGCCGCGCAAAAGGTGTACGCGCGGCTGACCGCCTACATCCGCGAGCAGCGCATCACCGGTCGCGTGAAGGTGTGGATAGCCGGCTACAGCCGGGCTGCGGCCACCGGCAACCGCACGGCGGCCATCATCCTGGACCATCAACTGGTGAAGCCCAATGATTTATACGCCTATACCTTTGCCACGCCCAACGTCACCCGGCAGACGGACGCGGCCAGGTATTCCTCTATCTTCAACATCGTCGGCTCCTTTGACCCGGTGCCCCTGATTCCCTTTGATGATTGGGGCTTCCGCCGCTATGGGCGGGATATGTACCTGCCCACCCCCGAATGCGACAGCGACTATGCAAAGCGGGTCGCCCCGGTCAGCCAGATGTACCGGCGCATGACCGGGCAGGAATACTGGACAAGCATCAGCCGCAACCGCACCATCCAGAAGCTGCTGGGCGCGCTGAAGGACTCGGCGGGCGACGTGGGCGAGTACACCGCGGACTTTCAGCCGCTGCTGATTCAGCTGTGGGGCGATAAGGATAAGCCGCTGAACATGCTGGGCAGCGCGGTGCGCAGCTTTTTCAACAACAACGCGCTCTGGAAGCGCAGCAGCAAGCTGGCCGGCAGCCTGTGGACGCTGTTATCCAACACCTTTGAGGAAAACATGCTGCAGCAGGAGGGGGTATTGGCCAACGAGTGGCGCAGCGACAGCGGCGTGCTGCTCAACTACGCGCAGGAGCATGTGCCCATCGGCTACCTGGCCTGGCTGATGGCCTATGACGCCCCTGAGAAAATGGTCACCACCAGCCTGAGATACCGGCAGGTCAGCTTCAGCTGGCAGCCCAGGGTGAGCGCGCTGGACGCGCAGGGCAAGGAAGTATTCACCCGCCAGCCGGGCGAACTTAATCCGGCGGAGGGGACGGTATCACCGTTCAGCCCCTCCCAGGTGGGTGACAGCCTGGTGATGACGGTACCCGCGGACAAGGCCTACACGCTGCGCATCCAGGCGGAGGACAACAGCCCGCTGGTCATTTCCGTGCGCGAAGGGGTGATTGGCCGCGTGCAGATGAAGTCCTACGAAAGGAAGATCACCCCGCAACAGGCCGGGGAGACCTGGACGCTGACCCTGCCCCAGGGACTGCAGGGCACAGGCTATACGCTGACTGGGCCTGCGGGCGGCCTGCCAATGACCGCGGTGGCGGACGCGTCCGTCTTTAGCGAGCAGGAGGTCAACAGCTCCATCAAGGGGGTGTTCAATCAAAACCTGGCGCGGTTGGTGGCGGTGCTGGTGCTGGCGTTGCTGCAGGCCATCTTCGTCATCACGCTCACCACCCGGGCTGGCCGTCACCTGTACCTGCGGCGCAGGCAAATCCGCCTCAAGCAGGTGCCCGAAGGCCCGCGTGCCGCCTACTTGATTCGCCGCCATGGCCGGCCATATCGCGCGCTGAAGTGGGCGTCGGCCGCACTGCTGCTGCTGTCGATGGTCATGCTGGTGGAAAGCGCGCGCTTCCTGTGGTTCAGCGCGCAGAACATTCTGGCGGTGCAGTCCGCCAGCCTCATCTGGATGATTGTGTTTACCGATCTGCCGCAGGTGCTTCTGTTGTGGATGGCCAGCATTCCCGCCCTGGGGGCCGCCCTGCACGCCCTGTTCTGGCGCCAGGGCGAGGGCTATCGCCTGCGCACCAGCCGCCTGTTTGCCATCTCCGCCTTCCTATGTGCCCTGATGTTGATGGCCATGATGGGGCTGGACGCGCGAACCTCGCTGGCTATATGGCAGCGGGGCGTTATCCTGGCGCAGGGGCTGCCGCTGGTGCTCTGCCTGTGGCTGCTGCACCGCGCCTTGCGGGGCAACAGGCCGAGCAAAAAAGCCTGATGCCAGCAGAATCCTAGCGACCCCGGGCAACCGGGGTCCTTTCATTGTATAGGGCCTGCTGAATAACCCTCAACACGTTGAAAACACTGGATAAATCGCGTG
>ENA-UOOH01002657-UOOH01002657.1-fermentation-metagenome-genome-assembly--contig:-NODE-2657-length-14946-cov-4.291115_pt1 | contig 14946 bp, 11 predicted proteins | sample MGYA00245778_ERZ724025 | MGnify/ENA primary metagenome ERZ724025 (study PRJEB28704, sample SAMN03018313) | fermentation metagenome | biome: anthropogenic terrestrial biome; feature: soil; material... | reverse complement strand
TGCCCCAGTAGCGGTTGCGGCCCAGCGCCCAGTCCACATTGTTTTCCAGCCAGTTGCCAAAACGGCCATTGCGGATATGTTCAGGGACCCAGTTGATGGTCTTATTCAACTCCACCATGCGGTCGCGCACCGCGGTCGTACGGATGAACCACGAAGGCCGCGCCTGGTAGAGCAAGGGCGTATCACAGCGCCAGCAGAACGGGTAAGTATGCGTGATCTTTCCGCTGCGGAAGAGCAGCCCGCGCTCCTGGAGGTCCTGGATGATCAGCGGGTCAGCATCCTTGACGAATAAACCCGCCCAGGGAGTCACCTGGCGTTTAAAGCTGCCATCGTCGTTCAAGGTTTGAATCAGCGGCAGGTCGTGTTTTAAGCCGGTTTCCATGTCTTCCGCGCCAAAACTAGGCGCCGTGTGCACCAGGCCGGTACCATCCGTTGTGGTCACGTAATCCGCGTTGACCAGATAATGAGCCTCCTTCTCGCTCGGGAAGAAGTTGTACAGAGGGTTATAGCGTTTCTTGAGCAGCTGCTTGCCGGTATAGGTTTTAAGCACCTTCATCGCCGTTTCGCCGAAGATGACCGGAACCAGGTCTTTGGCCAGGATGAGTTTCTCATCGTTGCTGCCATCCTCACGGGTCACTTGTACGTACTCAACGTCCGGATGAGCGGCGATAGCGGCGTTGGCCGGCAGGGTCCACGGCGTGGTGGTCCATACCAGGAAGTAAGTGCCCGGCTCGTCCCGCAGCGGGAAGCGCACGTAGATTGATGGATCCTCAGCGTCCTGGTAGCCCAAAGCCACTTCGTGATCGCTCAGGGGCGTGCCGCAGCGCGGACAGTAAGGCACCACTTTATGACCCTGGTAGAGCAAACCCTTATCCCAGATTTGCCGCAGCAGCCACCAAACGGATTCGATGTATTCGTTTTTATAGGTTACATAAGCACGGTCAAAATCCACCCAGTAGGCAATGCGTTCGGTCATCCGCTCCCAATCCTGAATTCGGGCAAAGGCGGATTCACGGCAGAGTTCGTTGAAAGCCGCGATGCCGTATGCCTCAATCTGGCTTTTTTGGGTGAACCCCAATTTCTTCTCAACCTCGATCTCAACTGGCAGTCCGTGTGTGTCCCAGCCGCCGCGCCGGTCAACATAGTAACCTTGCATCACCCGGAAGCGGAGGAACATGTCCTTGTAGACCCGGCCGATCACGTGATGGATGCCCGGTTTGCCGTTAGCGGTAGGCGGACCTTCATAGAAAACAAAGGGCTTTCTGTCCTTACGGCCATCGGAGGACTGCTTAAAGATCTCCTCTGCCTTCCAGAACTGCAGCTGGTTTTCCTCCAATTGGAGTTGGTTGAGTTTATTTGAAACTGGTTTGAACATATGGCTCCTCAAAAACGGCACGATAGCGGGGAATAAAAAAACCCGCCCAATTCTACAGGGACGAGTTTGTGCTCGCGGTACCACCCCGCTTCCAGGCAATGCCAGGCGCTTAGTGCTTTTTACAGCAGCGGGTATAACGGCCCGCGAACCCGGCTTGCTTACTCTGGTTCAGCGCGCGGCTCGGGAATGATCTTGGGCAAAAGCGCTTGCCTGCTCGCAGCACCGCAGGCTCTCTGTGAAGTGGGTTTTTGCTTACTCTTTCCGTCTCAGCCGATCAGGCGTGGATTATCTCATAATCGACCGTACAGGTCAACTTTAATGGCCTTAGATTCTTGCTTATTACCCATCGGCATTCCTTACTTTGCCGTGGTCTAAGCTAAACATAGTTCTTTCCAAGTGGACGCAAACGAAAAGACCCCGGTTTGGGGTCTTTGAAGGGTGCCTGGAGGGTCTCGAACCCTCAACATCTTCATCCACAGTGAAGCACTCTGCCATTGAGCTACAGGCACCGCGTGGCTCGCTATTTTAGCATGCCGTTAGCGGGTACGCAAGTGTTCTTCAGGATTTCAGATGGCCAATCAGTTCGGATTGCGGCACGAGCGTTTGGCTGCCATCGGCCAGTTTTTTGACCATCACCAACCCTTGGGCTGCCTCATCCGGCCCGAGGACCAAAACAAAAGGCAATTGCTGGCGGTCCGCGAAACGCAGCTGTTTCCCCAGTTTTTCGGTTTGCACGGGCATCATCGCCGGTATGCCCGCCTCGCGCAGCTGCGCGGCGAGCTTCAGGCTTTCAAGTTCCAGGCTTTCATCGAATACGGTCACAAAAACAGCCTGCCCCTCACCCAGGGCTTCGGGGTAGCAGTTGTATTTCTGCAATACCAGATCGATCACAACGTCCCCCATGGCAAAACCCACTCCGCTGAGTTCCTTGCCGCCCACATCGGCCACCAGGTTGCCATAATGGCCGCCGCCTAAAATCGCCCTGAACTCACCAAAATTATCGCTCACCTCAAAGACGGTGCCGGTGTAATAATCCAGTCCTCGGGTGACGCTGGGGTCGTAATGCACGTAATCGCCAAAACCCATCGCCTCAACCCGCTCAAGAATACCCCTCAACTCCGTTGATTCACGCCAAAGGTCTTGATCCTTCAGGATAGCCTGAACTGCCTGGTACTGAGCCTCGCTCAGGCCAAGATCCAATGCCCTTTCCTTCCAAATATCCGCAGGCAGCTTGTCGATGCGGTCGATGAGGCGCAGCATCTCCCTGGCTTGCTCAGGGTCAAGTCCAAGCAAGGCCAAACGTTCGTTGGCAAAGGCGCGGTGATTGACCCGCACAGAAACCTGATCCGGTTTCAGGCCCACTTTCTGCAGGAAGGCTGCAGCCACGGCGATCAATTCTGCGTCCGCCGCCAGGGTGTCCGCGCCGATCAGGTCAATATTCCACTGGAAAAATTCGCGGGTGCGGCCTTTTTGCGGGCGCTCGTAGCGCCAGAAAGGCCCAAAACTCCACCAGCGCAAGGGGTAGGTGAATTCGTTCTGCTTTTGGGCTACCATCCGGGCCAGGGTGGGCGTCAGTTCAGGCCGCAGAGTGATCAGGTCGCCGCCGCGGTCCGGGAAAACGAAGGACTGCTCTTTGACCAGCTCCTCACCGGATTTGGCGGCATAGAGGTCAATGCTTTCCAGGCAGGGGCCATCGTAATACTGATAGCCAAAGGATTCAGAAACCGCCCGCATCTGAGCCAGCAGCCATTGGCGCCGGGCCATCTCGGTTGGGTAAAAATCGCGCGTACCTTTGATGCTTTGAATCACTTGTTTCATAACTCACCTGCCTCCAGCGCTATTATATCGAAACCATTGCTTCCATTGGCGGCCTCCGCAGGCCAATCTGCCTTTTCTGATAAGATTAACCGTATGGAAGATAGTGGCAAAGCCCCACGATTCATCTGTATCAGCGATTCGGTGATCGTCCTTGAAGGGATGAAAGTTTTGCTGGGGCGCCTGGATGGGGCCAAAACAATCACCACCTGCAATAGCCTGGCTGAGATCGATTGGTCATACCGCAGCGGCAGTCACGACTTGGGCCTCGTCGCCTGGAATGGCAGCAACCCCAGCAGTGCGGAATTGGTACGCCAACTCCGCAGGCGGTCTCCGGAGATCAAGCTGATTGTTGTTGGCTGCGCGCATGCCAATGAGATGCTGTTGGAGAGCCTGCAAGCCGGTGCCAACGCCATCCAACTCCTCAGCTGTTCCAGTTCAGAGATGGCGGATGCAATCCGTAAGGTCCTCGCCGGCCAGGGCTACATCCATCCCGACCTTGCCAGTCTGGTCCTCCGGCATTTTTCCAAGCCGGAAAGGGAAGCAGTGCATGGATCGATCGAAGACCTCAGCCCCAGGGAGATGCAAGTGCTGCGCTGCCTGGTAACGGGCATGAATAACGAGGAGATCGGCAGGGAATTGGTGATCAGTTTGCCAACGGTACACACGCATGTGGCCCACATTCTCACCAAGCTGCAGGTTGCCAGCCGCACGCAGGCGGTGATCCTCGCGCTCCAAAACGGCGTGAAGCCGCGCTAGCTTTTTTTCATCCCTTTTATTGACCGATTAATCATCGGCATCAATGAATTTTTTTTACTTAATCCGCCGTACAGGGAATGCTGTCCTCGCTATAATGCATCCAATTCCATTAGTGAGCGAGGTGTATATGAATGAAAAGCGTGCGGATGCCTGGATGAGTTCCCCTGCCGTATTCGCGAGCCCGGAGATGCCGCTGGCTGAGGCGCGTAAACTGATACCCCAGGATCAGTTTAGGGGCTTGCCAGTTTTGGATGCCGGCAAACTGGTTGGCGTTGTTACCCGCGGGCAATTTCTGCCCCATCGGCCCGTTGAGGGGGCCGAGAGCGTTACTGAAGGAAACCAGACCGTGGCAGAAGTGATGAACCAGCAGCCGATCTGGATCAAACCGGAGACCTCCATGGCCGAGGCAGCGCAATTAATGCTGGAGAACAAGATCGCTGTGCTGCCGGTGTTGAGCAATGACGCCTTGGTCGGCGTTTTAAGCAGTTTCGATATCTTCCGCTACATCATGGATTGCTGCAATGGCCTGGCCTCTGAGCGGAAGGTGGCAGACATCATGACCGACTATGTTTGGACGATTGACCCTGGGTCCAGCCTGCTTGAAGCTGACCGCATCATGAGCCCGAAAAGCATCCGCGCACTGCCGGTAGTGCGGGATGGTCAACTTCTGGGAATCGTGACCCGCAGCGATCTGACGGTTAATGAACCAGGTATGTGGGGCACCCGTGTAGACAAAGTGATGGCGAAACCTGTCCTGACCATTGCACCTGATGAAGGGATGAGCACCGCAGCAAAAATGCTTCTGGAGCACAAGATCCACGCCTTGCCGGTCGTCAATAACAAAGGCAAACTGGTGGGCATTGTTACGGAATCGGACCTCTTTCTCGCGACCATGCAACGCTTGGCCTGATTATCCTCAAGCTGAAACCCTAGCCCTAAGCCTACAGAAGCCGGATGGTCTTGCTGATCAACCGGCTTTCTTCTTATGCCAGGTTAATTTCAGCCTTAGTCCAAGCGCCCTATCTTATCTTTTTAAGTACCTTATGTATCAGAGTATTTAATTAATGATAAATAATGATTTACTGAAAGGTCGGGAAGCATTTACGTACCAATTTAGTTACATTTTTCACAATACAGTTATAATCAATGCGGAGTTGCCACCGAATCGAACCTGACGCGGTGGCTTGCTTTGTGAGTGAATAAAAAGATAACGATCGGAGTGTAAATATGCCAGAACCTGCCAAAATCAGGGACCCATTGGATATGCCCGAGCAGAGGCGCGTCATCGATCGCACGATCGATGAATTTATGCACCTGCCCGGCGCAGCCATGGTAGTGCTCAACAACCTTCAGGGACGCATCGGCTACATCACCAAACCGATGCAAGCCTACATTGCTGAGCGCATGAACGTACCTTTGAGCAAGATCCACGGGGTAGTTTCTTTCTATTCCTTCTTCACCACCGAACCCCGCGGCAAACATGTGGTCAAGTTCTGCATCGGCACGGCCTGTTACGTAGGCGGCGCCGAGCAATTGATCGACAAAACCAAACAGGTTTTGGGTATCAATCCGGGCCAAACCACGCCGGATGGAATGATCACGGTTGAAGTTTGCCGCTGCGTTGGTGCTTGCTCGCAGGCTCCGGTGATCGTGGTGGACGACTTGAACCACGGGAAAATGCAAGCAACCCGAATTAACAATGTGATCAATCAAATTCTACAAAGTGAAGCAGTAAGTGCTGCATGAGGAGCTGTGAATGAAAAAGTTAAATTCACTGGATGACCTCGCCCGTTTCAGCCAACACAGCCAACACCTGAACGCGCTGAAAAACAGCAACGAAGCCGCGATTCTGGTTTCTGTGGACCCGGTTTGCATCGCCAAAGGCGCTGAAGCGATCAAGGACGCGCTGGTGGCAGCCCTGGCCGATGCTGGCCTGGGGAACATCGCGGTCTACGAGGTCACGCATATCGGCAACCCGGAAAAAGAAGGCCCGGACATTCTGGTCTACCCCCGGGAAACACACTACGTGCGCCTGGTCAAAGCCGATGTCCCGGAGATCGTAAACGCGATCAAAACCGATACGGTAGTGACGCGGTTGGAGCTGCCCCTCCCGGTGGTCAAAGACGAAGAACTGCACGATCCCGAACCCAAAGAAGTAAGGGTGATCCTGGAAAGCATCGGCAAGCTTAACCCGCTGGCCATCGAAGATTCCATCGCCAATGGCGCCTACGGCAGCCTGGCAAAGGTACTCGGGGAAATGCAGCCCGACGAAGTGATCGAGACCGTTTTAGCCTCCAAGCTGCGCGGACGCGGCGGCGCTGGCTTCCCAACTGGTTTGAAATGGAAGTTTGTCCGCCAGGCACCAGGCGACGAGAAATACCTGGTCTGCAATGCTGATGAAGGCGACCCTGGCGCTTTCATGAACCGCAAGGTCCTCGAAGGCGACCCGCACGCGGTGATCGAAGGAATGGCAATTGCAGCTTATGCCACCGGTGCCAGGCAGGCCTACGTTTATTGCCGTGCCGAGTACCCCATTGCTGTGAACACAATGAACCTCGCCATCGACCAAGCCCGCCGCTTAGGCCTTTTGGGCGAGAACATCCTGGGCACCGACTTTAGCTTCGATTTGGAAGTTCGCATGGGCGCCGGTGCTTTTGTCTGCGGCGAAGAAACTGCCCTCCTGGCCTCCATTGAAGGCGGCCGCGGCGAACCCCGCGTACGCCCGCCATTCCCGGCGCAGAAGGGCCTTTGGGACAAGCCCACCAACATCAATAACGTTGAAACCTACGCCAATGTGCCCAAAATTATCGGGCGCGGCGTAGATTGGTATTCCAGCATGGGCACTGAAAAAAGCAAAGGCACCAAAACCTTCGCCCTGGCTGGCGATGCTGCCAACACGGGTTTGATTGAAGTGCCTTTTGGCATCACCCTGCGCGAGATCATTTACGACATCGGCGGCGGCATCAGGGGCGGCAAGAAATACAAAGCCGTCCAAACCGGCGGCCCAATGGGCGGCTGCTTGCCCGAGAAGTACCTGGACCTGCCCGTGGACTATGAAACCCTGGGCCAGGCCGGCTCGATTATGGGCTCCGGCGGCATGGTCGTGATGGATGAAGACACCTGCATGGTGGACATCGCCCGCTTCTTCATGGAGTTTACTCAGGATGAATCCTGCGGCAAGTGCATTCCCTGCCGTGTAGGCACCCGGCGCATCCTGGAAACTCTGCAGCGCATCTGCAAAGGTGAAGGCAAGCCCGAGGACATCCCGCTGCTCAAGGAGCTTTGCGAGGAAACCAAGCAAGACTCACTATGCGGTTTGGGCCAAGGCGCAGCCGGCCCTGTGATTTCCACTATGGAACATTTCATGGCTGAGTACGAAGCGCATATCTACGATAAGAAGTGCCCTGCCAAGGTTTGCCGCGATCTCATCGAGTTCAGCATCAGCGACAACTGCACCGGCTGCACCTCCTGCGCGCGCTACTGCCCAACCAACGCCATCGCCGGCGAACGCAAAGAAAAACATGTGATCGATAGCAGTATCTGCATCCGCTGCGGTATCTGCCACAACGTGTGCAAGTTTGACGCGATTGTGATCGAGTGATTTGGAGAACGCGATGACATTACTTAGTCTCACGATCAATGATAAGAACGTTGAAGTAGAAACAGGCAGCACCATTCTGGAAGCGGCTCAGAAAGCTGGGGCAAACATTCCCACACTCTGCCACCATCCGCAGCTGCACCCCTACGGGTCCTGCCGGCTCTGCCTGGTTGAAGTGGAAGGTGCCCGCACGCTCATGCCAGCCTGCACCGTTCCGGCCACCCAGAACATGGTTGTCCGCACGGATACCGAAAAAACCAAGAAAGCCCGCAATTTTGTGCTCTCCATGCTCTTCAGCGAGCGCAACCATTTTTGCATGTACTGCGTCAAAACGGACGGCGACTGCGAATTGCAGCAGGCCGCCTACGCCGAGGATATGAACTTCTGGCCAATCACGCCCGCCTACGATCCCTTCCTGGTGGACGCAAGCCACGAACATATCATGATGGACACCAACCGCTGCATCCTCTGCCGCCGCTGTGTACGCACCTGCGGTGAGCTGGTGGGTAACTTCACTCTCGGTTTTGAGGAACGCGGTTCCCTCAGCCAGCTGATCGCGGACCACGGTGTGCCCTGGGGTGAAAGCAGTTGTATTTCCTGCGGTAACTGTGTGCAGCACTGCCCTACCGCCTCCATTTACGACCGCTACTCGGCTTACAAAGGCCGCAAGACCGACCTCACTCACACCAAAGCGGTTTGCATGGAATGCTCCATGGGCTGCGACCGGGTGCTCCTGACCCGCGACAACCAACTTGTCCGGATCGATGGCGACGAATCCAGCGCCTTCAACGAAGGTTTGCTTTGCCAGCTGGGCCGCTACCGCCCTCTGGAAGACAAACGCGAACGCCTGCTTTACCCCATGGTCCGCAAACAGGGCGTTCTCACCGAAACCAGCTGGGAAGAGGCCCTGCAAGTGGCGGCCGATAAAATCGACCAGACCCAGTGCTCCGGTATCCGTGCCGCGATCTCACCCCGCTTCAGCATTGAGGCTATGGCAGATTTTGCGGCCTACTTCAAAGGTTACTTACAGGTTCCTGAAGTAGAGGTGCTCCAAACCGACCAGAGCTCTGAAATGAGCCGCAAACTGGCCGCGAAAATGGGTGCCTTTGAAGGCGACCTGGAGCAGCTAAAAGACCTGGACCTGGCCGTAGTGATCGGCGCCGACCTTGTTGAACTTCAGCAAGTGGCCGGCTTCTTCATCAAACGCCAGATGCCAAACGGGCTTAGGTTCTTCTTTGCAGGCCCGGATGTTGGCAACCTGGACCGTTTTGCCACGGATAAGATCATCTACACCGGCCGCGATTACCTGAGCGTGATCAAGATGCTGGTCAAGGACCAGGGCGAAGAGCGCGGCTGGCTGGCTGCCAAACTCGGTTTGGATCCCGCCGAGCTGGAACGTTTTGTCCAAAAATCCAATGAGAGCAGCAAGGTAGCCTACATTTTGGGCAGCGACCTGATGACGGATTACAACTACAGTTTGCTCGAGGAGCTGATGGGCTTCATTGAAGAACAGCCCGGTTCAGTCATCGTCCTCAAGGGTCGTGTAGGCGGCTACGCGGCCTCTCTGCTCAATCTGGAACCGGTAGATCTGTACTCGTCCATCAGCGGCCTGGGCTTCTTTGCCCTGGGCGATGCCTACCTGGATGACGCTACCCGGCAGGTCATTGACCGCAGTGAGTTCAAGATTTTCTGCACGTCAGTAATTGATGAACAGCGGATGAAAGGCGATGTCTTGCTGCCGATCCCCAATTGGGCGGAACTGGAAGCCCACTACCTTACCAGCGATGGAAAGGTGAAGCGGGCTGGCAAAGCTTTGGAAGCCCCTGGAAATACTTGGCCCTTGGTCGATATTCTGGAGGACCTGGGCCAGCGCACCGGTTTCACCCTGAAACACGACTGGCAGGAGATGCTGAAAAGCTCAACCGCCTCCACCGAGCTGGTGCTGAGCTGAAAGGAATAAAAGATGACTAAACCTAAAGTAGCTTCAGACTGGCTTGCAGGGTGCGCGGGTTGCCACATGTCTTTCCTGGACATGGACGAGCGTATTCTCGAGCTTTTGAAATTGGTGGAACTTCGCGCCACTCCCATCACGGACCTCAAGGAGCCGGATGAAGAAGGCGTGGACGTAGGCATCCTGGAAGGCGGCATCTCAAACACCTATAACATCGAGGTGGCTGAAAAAATGCGCAGCCGCTGTAAGATCCTGGTCGCCTTGGGTGACTGCGCCGTTTTCGGCGGTGTGCCGGCCATGCGCAACTTTGCCGGTGCCGATGAAGCCCTCCAACGCGCCTACGTTGAAGCTGAGAGCAACGACGCCAGCGGGATGATCCCGAACGACCCGGAACTTTCCACCGCGGTGCACGTTGCCCCCGTTAGCGATTACGTGAAAGTTGATATCGCCCTGCCTGGCTGTGCCCCCAGCGCGGACGCGATCTTTGAAGTGCTTGCCAGTCTGGCCCAGGGGAAGATCCCCGAGGTCAAAGGCGAGTTGAACGATTGGCACTAGGAGCAAATATGGCGACAGAAAAAATCACGATCGAACCCGTAACCCGCATTGAAGGGCACGCCAAGGTGACCGTGCACATGAACGGCGATGGCAGCGTGGAGCATGCCTACTTTCATGTGAATGAGTTCAGGGGTTTTGAAAAGTTCTGCGAAGGCCGCCTGGTGGAAGAAATGCAGCAAATCACTCCCCGCATTTGTGGTATTTGCCCGGTGAGCCATCACCTGGCAGCTGCCAAAGCAGGCGATGTGGTCCTGGGCGCCCCCGCGCCACGGCCTGCAGAACTGCTGCGGGAACTGATGCACATGGGCCAGGTGATCCAAAGCCACGGCATGCACTTTTTTGAGCTGGGCGGACCGGACCTGATCTTGGGCTTCGACCACGACCCGGCTACCCGCAACGTCGTTGGCCTGGTGCAGGCCGATCCTGACCTGACCCTCAAGGCGATCCGCCTGCGCAAGTTTGGTCAGGCGATCATCAGCGAACTGGGCGAACGCTCCATCCACCCGATGTTTGCCATCCCTGGCGGCGTGAACCGTGCCTTCAATGCCGATGGCCGCGACCGCCTGCAGGCCCAGATCGCGGAGCAGGTTGAAACCGCCAAAGTGGGCATCCAGGTGATCAAGACCTGGTGCGAGAACAACCAGGAGGACGTAAACAAGTTTGCCGTCTTCCCCACCGGGTATTTCGGCCTCGTCACCCCGCAGAACTCGCTTGAACTCTACGACGGTGAAATCCGCCTGACCGGCCGGGATGGCAGCGAGCTGGAAAAATTCTCAGCCCAAAATTACCTGGATCACATTGCCGAGCATGTTGAGCCCTGGTCCTACCTCAAGTTCCCCTATTACAAGAAACTGGGTTGGCCGGAAGGCGCTTACCGGGTTGGCCCCCTTGGCCGCCTGAACAACTGCGACCAGATCGACACCCCGCTTGCCAACGCCGAGCTGCAGATCTTCAAGGCGCTCAATGGCGGCAAACCGGTTGAAAATACGCTCTATTATCACTACGCCCGCATGATCGAGTGCCTCTTCGCCCTCGAGCGCGCCGAGGTCCTCCTGCAAGACCCGGATATTCTTTCAACCGATATCCTGAATACCAGCCGGGACCTCAAGGAAGAAGGCGTTGGTGTGATCGAAGCTCCCCGGGGCACCCTGCTGCACCACTACTGGATCAACGAACACGGCCAACTGACCAAGGTAAACCTCATCGTCTCCACGGGTCATAATAATTACGCTATGAGCAAGGCTGTGGACGAAGTGGCAAAGACCTACGTGAAGGGCCCTATGGTTCAGGAAGGCATGCTGAACCGTGTTGAGCACGCCATCCGCGCGCACGACCCCTGCCTTAGCTGTTCTACCCACGCGGTAGGCCAGATGCCTCTGGAGATCTCAGTCTTCGACTCTGAGGGCAAACTCAGCCAGGTCCTGCGCCGCTAGAGGGGCACGGATAACAACGAAACCTCCCCTCTTTGGTAAGATTGGGGAGGTTTTATAATGCAAACTGCCATGAGTGAAAAAGTGCTGATTGTTGCCTACGGCAACCGCGACCGCGAGGACGACGGCGCCGGCTGGCACATCTTAAACAAACTCGCGAGCTACCTCGAACTGCCTACGCCGCAGTTTCCCGGTGACCGCGTTCTAAGCCCCAGCGGCCGCTACGAACTGCTCTACCTCTTCCAGTTGCTGCCGGAGATGGCTGAAGACCTGCTAGTCTACGCGCAGATCATCTTTATAGATGCCCACAACTCCGAACAACTGCCGGATTTGAGTTTTGAGCCAGTTGGGCCTAGCACACGCCACAGTGCCTTCACCCACCACATGAGCCCCGAAGAACTGCTTGAAATCAGCCGGGCGATCAGCGGCCGGGTCTTGAACGCATGGCTGCTGAGTGTGCGCGGCTATTCCTTCCAATTCAAGGAAGTTCTCTCCCCGGCAACAGAAAAACTGACCGAGAAAGCTTTTTTTACACTCGGTGAACACCTGGGCTTACTCAAACGCCCTCAGACCTACGAAGAACGTGAGCTTACGGTTTACCGCCGGGGCGAGGGGCTGAATAAGCGCACACGTCCGGTGATCAGTGAGCACCTCGCGCTCCTCCGCGTGAATGGCCAGGACTGGCTTACTTTTGTTTGCAGTCCAACCGAGCTCGAAGACCTTGCCCGGGGCTTTTTATGGAACGCCGGCGTGATCGAGAGCCTCACCAGCATCGGCAGCATCATTGTTTCACCAGATGCCAGCCTCATCGATGTGCGCCTCAATGTCACGGTTCGGAAGCCCGAGAGTTTCCACCGCACCGCCACCGGCATTGAGCCGGATTCTCCCTTGCCGGATATGGGAAGAGTTCCGGATGATTTCAGTATCAGCCCAAAGCAGCTTACGGCCCTCTTTACGGAGTTCGACTCAGCCCAAACCATGCACGAGCTGGCAGGCGGGTTTCATGCCGCCGCCCTCTCGGATGGCGAATCGCTAAAGCATATGGTGGAGGACCTAGGCCGGCACAACTGCGTGGATAAGATCGCCGGCTGGTACCTGGCTCAGGGAAAACCCTTCCCGCCGCGAATTCTTTATCTCAGCGGGCGGATTTCATCTGAAATGGTGCACAAATGCCTGTCGATGGGCGTGAACATCATGGTTTCACGCACAACTCCCACCGCCCTGGCCGTCCAACTGGCCCAGCGCTTTGGCATCACTATTCTTGGTTACATGCGCCAAAACGGTTTTGAGATCCACAGCCACCCCCAAAGGATCCAGGACTGATGCACGAACTGCCGGTAACTGAAGACATCCTGCGCATCGCCTGTGAAGAGGCTGCCAAACATGGCGCGGCCCGGGTGAGCGATATTTACATGACCATCGGTCAGCTTTCTTCGATCGTAGACGATTCGGTCCAGTTTTTTTGGGACCACATCAGCCAGGGCACCCTCTGCGAAGGGGCGAAACTGCATTTCGAGCGGCCCCCGGCGGTATTGCGCTGCAATCAATGCGCGCGGGAATTTGAACTTCAGGACGAATTACTGCCCTGCCCAAACTGCGCCAGTTTCGACCTCTCGGTCATCAGCGGCGATGAGATGCAGGTTGACCATATTGATATCGTAAAGGAGGACGATCATGACTGAACGCGTAGAGATCGTCAAGAAGATTTTGGATAGCAACGAGCGCCTGGCGCTCAATAACCAGGCCTTGCTGGATAATCACGGTATCCTGGGCTTGAATATCATGGCCTCGCCCGGCGCCGGCAAGACCAGTTTTATCCTCCAGACCATCAAGCGCCTGCCGCCTGGCTTGCGCCTGGGCGTGATCGAGGGCGACACCGCGCCAGTGACCATCGATGCAGACAAGGTTTTGGCGGCTGGTATGCCGGCAGTACAGATTAACACCGGCGGAGAGTGCCACCTGGACGCCGTGATGATGGAGAGCGCCCTGCAAGCCCTGCCTTTGGCGGAACTGGACCTGGTGATCGTGGAAAATGTGGGTAACCTCATTTGCCCGGCCGCCTTCAAACTGGGCACGCATGCCAATTTGCTCGTGGCCTCCATCCCCGAAGGGGATGATAAGCCCTACAAGTACCCCAATATTTACCGCGATCTGCAGGTTTTGATCGTGAACAAGATCGACCTCAAACCCTATATTGATTTTCGGATGGATTACTTCATCCAGGGCGTCCGCGCGCTCAACCCCGGCCTGGTGATCTTTGAGCTTAGCTGCAAAACAGGCGAAGGCTTTGAGGCCTGGACCAATTGGCTGGTCAGCCAGGTGAAGGCGCGAAAGCAAGAGGCATAAATCAACCAAAGCATCCGTATCCGCGGCATCGTTCAGGGTGTCGGTTTTCGGCCCACAGTCTATCTGCTGGCAAAAAAGCACGGCATCAATGGGTGGGTCCGTAATTCCGCCTTGGGTGTGCAGATCGAAGCCCAGGGCAGCCCTGAAGCGCTGGCTTCGTTCACGGCAGACCTGGCGGCGCATCCGCCGGCACTGGCCCAGGTGGATAGCTTTGAAGTCTCTCCCCTGCCGGACCGCGAGTTCGCTAGCTTTGAAATCATTGAATCTGCCGATTCTCAGGAGGAATTCCTGCCCGTCTCAGTAGATTTGGCCACCTGCCCGGATTGCCTGCGCGAAATCTTGGATCCGCACGATCGCCGCTACCGCTACCCCTTCATCAACTGCACCCATTGCGGTCCGCGCTTCAGCATATTGCGGCAAATCCCCTACGACCGCCCCAACACCACCATGGCTGCCTTTACGCTCTGCCCCGACTGCGAACGGGAGTACGACAACCCGGAGGACCGCCGTTTTCACGCCCAGCCCGTGGCCTGCCCTGTATGCGGACCGAAAATTTGGTTCGAAGCCCATGGCGAACGCCTTGCCGAACGGGAAAATGCTTTGCGTATGGCGGAGGAATGGCTTCAAAGCGGGAAGGTCCTGGCCATCAAAGGCCTGGGCGGCTTCCACCTCGCCTGCGATGCCTTGAATCCGGTTGCTGTGGAAAACCTGCGCCAGCGTAAGCGCCGCTCCGCCAAGCCTTTCGCACTCATGGCCGGCAGTTTGGAAATCATCTCTAAATACTGCGAACTCAGTCCTTTTGCCCGCCAAATGCTGGTCTCTCCCCAGGCGCCGATCATGCTCCTGCCCCTTAACCAGGCCGGGCAAACCCTGGCCGCCAGTGTGGCCCCCGGCCAAAAAACACTGGGCTTCATGCTGCCCTACACCCCCCTCCATCACCTCATTTTCAAGGACTTACCGGAAGCCGTCCTGGTGATGACCAGCGCCAATCTTTCAGAAGAACCTATTGCCTACACGAATGAGGATGCTATTTCCCGGCTAAAAGACCTGGCAGATGCTTACCTGATGCATGACCGCCCGATCGTCATGCGCGTGGACGACTCTGTGCTCACGGAGC